>Ga0206328_120_pt1 | contig 46377 bp, 47 predicted proteins | sample SalPonR1_A_D2_MG_FD_142664 | JGI IMG/M metagenome (GOLD analysis project Ga0206328, IMG submission 142664)
GCCGGGAAAGCCTGACTGAACTTACCATCAGCGAAAGCAGCGACGGCCAGTAGCTCTGCAGCAGTAACAGAACCCTGTCCACCTCGGCCGTGTATTCGTATTTCTTTCATCTATAATTCTCCGTAATCTTAACTATCTTGAATTAAGTATTTTAAAACCATATGTTTACAATTATATCTATATGTAATAAAATAGGCAAATCTATCACTTTATTTACCTGATCCAATGAACTTTTTCAATGATGAAATGAAGATTTTGACTTATTAACTGAGCAATTATCTGACCTTTAATTGATTTCACATTTTTGAGCGACGTGCAATGGCATTAGATATTATTGTGTAAACAAATATTGCAAATCCAATCCATATAATAACAGAAGCGATCTGATTTTCCCCAAGAAACATCAATAACAGGCCAGAACCAAGTACATATATATTCATTCTATTGATTTTCCTATTTCTAATAAGAATACTGCGAGATTTTTGTTTTCTAGTTATTCTTTCTTTTTTTCTAGTTTCAAAATGCCCACCTTATTTTACTAATATTTCATGTCAGCACTCTACTAAGACATCCCATGTCACGTGCCTTTTTGATCTCAATTGCTATCCTTCGACCTGTGGATAATTCTGGTTGGATGAAATCAGAATATGGAGAGCCATTAATGTATGGATTTGTCCCCGCAACTATTCTGGCAGATATCTCAAAGATCTTGAACTCCAGTTTATCAGTGAGAACAGTTTCGAGACAAAATGATCCTATAAGTCCTCCGAAAAGTTCTATTGATGTTTCCACAACCTTCTCCCCCATCTCAAAGACTTTGGGGAGCAATGATTCTCTTAATACAAGAGGAACATTTCCAGTAACCACAAAAGTGGGTTGAATTCCTGCTTTTTGTAACTCTGTAGGAGATCCTAGTCTGAAAATCTCATCAGCATTTGACTCAACACGTCTATCCATTCCAGACACCTCAAGTGTACCCTGACTTAAACTATAACCTTCATTGGACAGCGGGGAATAGAAATAATGCAAATAGTACCTAGTTCCAGGAACAAATTCTTGCAGATCATAGATCTCTTTACGATCGATCCTCTCATTGAAATCCTCAATATTTTTAGCAACGAAAAAGCCTTTACCGCCTTTAGCACCATGATATTTTACCATCACAGGACCGTCAATCTCTTCAGGACTATGGATTTTTTGCGGCATTGGTACATCGGCACTTTCAAGCCACTGGCGTTCAATTTTTCTATCAGATTCCCATTCTAGAACTTTTCGATTGCCAAATGTAGGCAATTTGATATTTACGAAATTTGATGCACCAAGATACTCTACAAAAGATCCGTGTGGAATTATTATGGCATTCTTCTCGACCAGTTCATCTGTCCTTTCAAGTATCTCCTTGTATGAACTCACAATCATAAAACTGTCTGGTTTTGCAAGTGGAAATGCATCGTAGAATTTTGGTGGTTCCCTTATACATATACCAAGTGTTTTAAACCCTTCTTTTTTTGCACCGTGAAATATTTGAAGACTTGTATGAGAGCATACAGTAGCAATCGTCAGATTATCCTTATCATATCGGTCAATTATGTTTTGAATATACTTGTCAGTAATTTCGTCCATCATGTTTCCTCTCTAAGATCCTTATAACCATTCACAAGCTCTAAATTTGCTATAATAACTGAGCTTTTAAATTCTGCATGGTCCTGCATTATATCCTCAAGATTCTTGGTATCAGCTTTTTCAGTAATCGTTTTTCCACTTGAGACAACTTTGCCATTTGGTATCTCAACACCATGGACTGTAGAATTGTGGAGAATTAATGAGTTTGTTCCAATTTTGCAGTCAAAGACCACTGATCCAAATCCTATAAAGCATCCTTCACCGACAAGGCAAGGTCCATGAACGATACATCCATGAGCAAGGGATGTTTTGTCATTTATCAATACTTTTGAATTAGAGAGGGCATGAATCACTACATTATCCTCTACATTACAACCACTGCCTATTACAACGGATGAACCTGCCTCATCTGCTCTTATGACTGCATTGGGAGCTACAAATACATCATCTGCGATGGTGACATTTCCTACTATAACTGCAGTTTCAGATATCCATGCATTTTCACTTATATTTGGCTGTTGTTCTTGCGGATTTTGCATCTGCATTTAGATCACCTTGTATTCCTGAAGTGGTTTTACACCGAAACTATGATCTGCAGTTTTAACCATTGCCTTGGTTGCTGCCTTGAATCCTGATATTGTTGTAATGTATGGAATATTGGATTCGATCGCAGTACGGCGAATCAAAATATCATCCTGTGTGGATTTTCTACCACATATAGTGTTGACAACCAAGTCGATATTTCCAGATATTATCCGATCGAGAATATTTGGTCTCCCCTCACCTATTTTTGGGATTGATTCCACATTCATTCCATTATTCTGCAGCAACTGTGCAGTTCCAGTTGTTGCCATGATTTTGAATCCAAGTGATTGCAGATCACTTATTTCTGAAATAATATTTGACTTATCGCTGTCCTTCACCGAGATAAATATCCGACCAGATTTTGGAAGAGGTGAACCTGCTGCTGACTGTGCTTTATGATATGCCATCTCAAAAGTGCTATCTATCCCCATTACTTCGCCCGTGCTCTTCATCTCAGGACCCAGTATGCTATCAGAACCACTGAGTTTTATGAATGGGAAAACAGACTCTTTTACAGCAACATGGGACATTTCGGTTTCACAAAGCCCGAGTTCAGCAATGGTCATACCCGTCATCACCTTAGCGGCTGCTTTTGCCACCGCTATGCAAGAAGCTTTACTCACAAACGGCACGGTTCGACTTGCTCTTGGATTTGCCTCAAGTATGTATACCTCTTCTCTGTCAATTGCATACTGGATATTTATGAGCCCAATTACATTTAATTCAAGTGCAAGTGCACGTGTGTACTCTTTAATCCTCTCTATCGTTTCACTGGAAAGTGTCTGCGGAGGTATGGTGCAGGCAGAATCTCCCGAATGTATACCTGCCTCTTCAATGTGTTCCATAATACCTGCGATATACACATCCTTCCCATCACAGATGGCATCCACATCAACCTCAATAGTATTTTCAAGGTATTTGTCTATAAGTATTGGCCTGTTGCTGGATATACCCACAGCCTTTTGCATGTAAATTTCAAGCTGAGTTGTGTCATGCACGATCTCCATACTTCTACCACCAAGTACATAAGATGGACGAAGCAGTACCGGATAGCCTATTTTTTCACCAATGAGTGTTGCATCCTTGATCGATGATGCCATACCATGCAGTGGAGCAGGGATACCTAGTTTATCGATTATTTCCCCGAACTTTTCTCTATCCTCTGTAATATCAATACTTTCTGGTGATGTGCCTATAATATTTACTCCGTGATCAATGAGGTCAGTTGCAAGATTTAATGGGGTCTGACCCCCGAACTGGACGATAACACCGTCCACTTTTTCTCTTTCAAGTATATTCAGTATATCCTCCAATGTCAAAGGTTCGAAATACAGGCGGTCTGAAGTGTCATAATCAGTGCTAACGGTCTCAGGATTGCAGTTGATCATTATGGTCTCTATGTTAAGCTCTCTCAGAGCATAGCAGGCATGAACACAGCAATAGTCAAATTCGATTCCCTGACCGATTCGATTTGGTCCCCCTCCAATTATGGCGATTTTATGTTTGCCTGTAGGTACTTGTTTATCGTCCCCATCCTCATAAGTGGAATAGAGGTAAGGGGTTTTTGCATCGAACTCAGCAGCACAAGTATCTACCATTTTGTATGATGGAACTATGTTCAATTCCTGTCTGAGTTTCCGGATTATCCTCTCATCCGATTTCACAAGTTGTGCTATACGAATATCGGAAAAACCAAGTCTCTTTGAATCGATCAACATCTGTGATGGCAGGGTATAGGTAGTGTATGAGGAAAGGTCCAATTCCATTTCCACTATTTTTTTAACCTTTTCTATATACCAAGGGTCAATCTTTGTTAGATCGGCTATCTGGTTAACTGTCATTTTTTTGTTTAAGGCAGATGCGATATAGAAGAGCTGGTTATGATTCGGAGTAAGTAGAAGACAGTTAAGTTCCTCCACAGACAGCTTTTCAAATTCATCAACAACAAGACTGAATCTATCGATCTCAAGGGACCTAACAGCTTTTTGCAGTGCCTCTTCGAATGTCCTCCCCATTGCCATAACCTCACCCACTGCTTTCATTTGGGTTGTTAGCATTCCATCTACACCCGGAAACTTTTCAAAAGCAAATCTTGGTATTTTCACGACCACATAGTCAATTGCGGGTTCAAAGGACGCAGGAGTCTCTTTTGTAATGTCATTTTGTATCTCATCCAATGTCATCCCTACAGCTAGCTTTGCAGCAATCTTTGCAATAGGAAATCCAGTGGCTTTGGATGCAAGAGCAGATGAGCGCGAGACCCTTGGATTCATCTCGATTACTATAAATTTGCCATTAGCTGGATTTACCGCAAACTGTATGTTGGAACCGCCCGTATCCACACCAATTTCCCGTATGATCTTTAATGATGCATCTCGCAGTATCTGATATTCCCGATCCGAAAGGGTTTGTGCAGGTGCTACGGTTATACTATCGCCTGTATGTATTCCCATGGGGTCCATATTCTCAATGCTGCACACAATCACAACATTATCAGCACAGTCACGCATGACCTCCAGTTCATATTCCTTCCAGCCTATCACCGATTCCTCGATGAGCACCTGATCGATCCTACTATATTTGAGTCCCAAACCAGCGATTTTTTTTAGCTCTTCGAGGTTATATGCGATCCCACCGCCGGCGCCACCTAAAGTATATGCAGGTCTGACAACCACAGGATAATCAAGTTCTTCGGCAATATTCACAGCTTCTTCCACTGTAGAGGCAGTGGTACTTCTTGGAACAGGGATTCCGATATTTTCCATCGTTTCTTTGAATGCTAGCCTGTCTTCTGCCTTTTTGATAGCTGTAAGTTTGGCTCCAATAAGTTCAACACCATATTTCTCAAGTATTCCCAATTCCGCAATCTCAGATGCAACATTTAAGCCAGTCTGACCACCAAGGGTAGGCAATAATGCGCAAGGCCGCTCATTTTCGATAATCTTCCCCAGCACTTCAGATGTAAGTGGCTCTATATAGGTACGGTCTGAAAGTTCAGGGTCTGTCATGATAGTTGCGGGATTAGAGTTTACCAATACTACCTCATATCCCTCTTCCTTGAGGGCTTTACATGCTTGACTACCTGAATAATCGAACTCACATGCCTGGCCAATTACAATAGGCCCGGCACCTATAACCATAATTTTTTTAATATCGGTTCGTTTTGGCATTATTGGTTAGCACTCCTGTTAATTTCAGTGAACATATTGTCAAAGAACTCGTAAGTATCATGTGGACCAGGAGCACCTTCAGGATGATATTGGACTGACCAAATTTTCAGTTCTTTGTGTCGTATTCCTTCTACTGTCCAGTCGTTTGGATTTATCATAGTGATCTCAAGCCCGGTCCCTTCAATAGAATATTTTTCCACCGCAAAACCGTGATTTTGGGATGTGATAAATACCCTGCCGGTTTCACAATCCATAACTGGATGGTTAGCGCCTCTATGGCCAAATTTTAATTTGTAAGTCTTTGCACCCATCGCAAGAGAAATGATCTGATGCCCTAGGCATATTCCAAATAATGGCACCTTTCCTGCCAAATTTTTAACAGTATCTATAGTATGATTCAATGTTGAGGGATCACCAGGGCCATTTGATATCAAGACTGCATCTGGTGCTTCATGAAGTATGTCATTGAAATTACAATCATAAGGAACAAGAGTCACATTTGCATCTTTCTTTTTCAACTGTTTTATGATGCTATTCTTAATTCCACAGTCAATAATCACAATTTCAGGTCCACTACCTTCATAAAATCGTTTTTGTTTTTTGATGGATACCCGATCTACAACTTCACATTCTGAAATACCAGGTTGAGAATTCGTTTTTTGTATTAAAGTAGAAATATCGGGCTTATCTCCCTCATATACCATTATCCTGCATTTCATTGTGCCGTGTTCACGAATTTTTGTCGTTAATTTTCTGGTATCTACTCCTTCTATTCCCTGGATTTCATTCATTTTCATGAATGTGTCAAGGTCCATCTGCGACCTCCAGTTACTAGGATTTCTACAGAGCTCCTTCACCACAAAGCCACTTGCTTTTATGCTGTCCGACTCATAGTCTTCATTGCAGACCCCGTAATTTCCTACCAATGGGTAGGTCAACATGAGTATCTGTCCGGTATAAGACGGATCTGTAAGTGATTCCACATAACCTGTCATTGCTGTATTAAATACCAGCTCTCCATATGCTTCACCTACTGCACCGAAACCACTTCCAAATATTGTAGTACCGTCTTCAAGTACTAATACTGCTTTTTTCATGATTACCCCAGTGATTTTCGAATTTTTCCCATTTTGAAAAGTGTTGAATGCATTAGTTGCAATAAATCTTGATCCGTATCAATGGAACTACTATTTGCTAACAACACTTCTGGTGGCACCATATCAAGCAGAATATTATAGGATGGATCACATTCATTGTCCAGATCGAATATCTCTTTTAGAATATTGACATCCTGAGAAACACATTCCATAGCCTCTTTTGGTAGGAATTTTGATGCTGTACTCAGGTTTAAATAATCAAAAGCAAATTTTAAATCCGATCGCATGGAAGGGAAATACTTTGTAAGCAATCGCTCACAAGCATTTTCACCCATTTTATTCCTTACATCTGCAATCGCACATCCTGTTCCGATGATCTCAGGAGGCAAGCCTATTGAATAAAATGTACCTGTAAACTTTATTGCTCTTGGTAGATCCAGATTTCTTGCCGCCATGCTGGATTCTAGTTCTTTTTTTATGTCACTGCGACAAAATCCAGATATCTGTGTTATATCGGGTGTATCTCTCGAGTATCCGGTTTTCCCACACCGTGTAAGACGATTACGCTGCTGAGGCAGAAAATCAGATATACTGTTTACAACTGGAGATATACTTTTTATTGCTCTGTTGTAACTGGCACCGAATATTGCTATGATATTGATGAGCTCTTCTTTTTCATCACTTGAGAATTCGTCCGGAGATTTTGACAATTTGTTTTTGGCATGTTTAACTAACTTTAATGCATCTCCCTCTTCGTGATCATATCTCAATCCGGACTGAAGCGTTATAGTATCTATTCCTCGGTATTCTTCAAAGAAATTATTAGCATTTTCGAGGGTCACATGCCCTCTAAAAGGAAGAGCACCGCCTCCGAATATGATCCCTATTTTTGTATCAATGTTTTTTTCCAATTCATGTAGGCTGCTTATGGCATATTTACACGAAAGGGTACTAGCAACATGACCAAATGTCAATGCAGAATCTGATTTTCCAATAAATATCCTGTACTTTTCAAATGTATCATTTAGCTGATCTTGACAGCCAAGGATTGTATTGGAAATGATATCTTTTGCATTCAGAAGCCCAGGTACATCTTCAATTAAAGGTATTATACGTGGAGATTCCATTTCAAAATTGAACTCTTTTTTTGCCAATTCACTTATATCTAGCATATGTTGCTGTGCTTCTACAATCTCTTCAATGGTACTTGTCATAGGATGTACCAATTCAGAGATAGCCTGAAAATCAGAATATTCATTGGCGTTGTAGTTTGCTTCAGCAACAGACATCATAACCATAAGTTGTCTGAATCTGTTTTCGTGAACTGCACTTGGTGCCCTCGGGGTAATGAATACATCCTTGCCTGGGATAAATCCAGTTTCTTCAATTATTTTTGATACTATCTGGACATTTTGATGATATGGTGTGGTCTTTCCTTCATAGTCAGGCATGTATTCATCGCAGCCATATCTCGTGAACGCTTCAATGGCTTCTGTAGGCTCTTCTTGAATAGGGATATACTTTGACACAGAATCCGGGTGTTGTGTGCACATCACTTTTGGGAAATCTATTTTTGCTACCATAATTGAATCACACCTGCTATGAATGATTATGACAAGTTATTTAAAATTATTGCAATATATGAATCCAGAATAGTATTTATGATAACTTGTATGGAATATGTTTAAATATATTGTCATATACTTGCATAAGTTATCATATGTTTGGATATGAATTCATAAATACACATAAAAAGGTGAACCCATGACTGATGTATCAATACTACTTGGAAGTAAATCAGATAAGGATATAGCAAAAAAAACGATCGATATTTTCAATAAATTCGGTGTCGAATATGAAATCACGGTAGCATCAGCGCACAGAACTCCTGGCAGAGTAACTGAGATCATTGAAGACGCCCATAGGAAGGATGTTCAAGTATTCATAGCAGTTGCCGGGCTTGCTGCTCATCTTCCTGGTGTTGTAGCAGCACATACGACTAAACCCGTAATAGGTGTACCCGTAGATGGTGCGCTTGGTGGAAATGATTCTCTGCTCTCGATTGTACAGATGCCACCAGGGATTCCAGTTGCTTGTGTAGGAATTGGTCGAGGCAAAAATGCAGGGATTCTTGCTGCCCAGATACTAGCAACGCATAATAAAGAACTGGAAACGAAATTAGCAGATTATAGGAAGGAACTTGCAGATAAAGTCGAAAAGGATGCTATAGACCTGTTTGAGCTTTAAGAAGCGACTTAGCCTATTATAGTAACTAGCCTGAACATTCAATATAATAGCTAAAAATCAAAACCAAGTTAAAACCATACCTTCTCAAAATAGAGATCAGATTGTAGACTAGCAGGAGAAATAACATGATCAAACGCGAGTATATGCTAGGAAACGTTGCAATTTCACGCGGTATCGTGGAAGGAGGTGGGCAGGTCATATCCGGGTATCCGGGAACCCCGTCATCTGAGATAATCGGTACTCTGGCATCGATGAAGGAAAGGAATTTTTTCGTAGAATGGTCCGTAAACGAGAAGGTAGCCCTTGAGGTTGCAGCAGGTGCTGCAATGACTGGTGTACGATCTGTAGTCACCATGAAGCACGTTGGTCTTAATGTTGCAGCCGACCCTCTTATGACCCTTGCCTATACAGGTGTCAAGGGCAGTCTTATAATAATAGTAGCAGATGATCCTTCATGCCATTCATCACAGAACGAGCAAGACACCCGCAGGTACTCACAGTTTGCAATGATCCCATGCCTTGATCCCGCCGACCCGCAAGAAGCAAAGGACATGGTTCCTTACGCTTTTGAGCTTTCCCACAAGCTGCAGACCCCTGTTATATTCAGGCCAACAACTCGTATCTCTCATGGCAAATCTGATGTAACACTCGGTCCTGTAAATGAGGAGTATTTCGAGGCTGATTTCCAGAAGGACCCTGAAAAGTGGGTAATGATACCCAAGAATGCCCGCATAAGGCATCCGCATCTTCTCAATCTGCAGAAAGATATGCTTGCAGAACTTGAAGATTCACCCTGGAACTCTCTTGAGATGTACGAAGGTATGAAGTTCGGTGTAATCGCATCGGGACTGGCTTCAGTCTATGCAAAGGAAGCACTTGCAAGACTTGGATTTGAATCATGCTTCCTCAAGATAGGAACCTATCCCATTCCTGAAGGGAAGATCCACACTATGATGGAGCAGGTCGATACCGTTCGAGTATTCGAAGAAATGGAGCCTTTGGTAGAGGAGCAGGTAAGGATAATTGCCCAGCAGCTTTCATCACCTGTCGAAATTATTGGAAAACTGCAGGGTCCTGTCCCAAGAGTCTTCGAACTGAATGTCGATGTATGTGCGGATGTTCTTGCAGAAGTGCTTGATCTTGAAAGGAACGATGTTCCAGAAGATAAAGGAGAGGATTTTGAGTATAATGCATGCAGGCTGAACCTTCCAATGCGTCCTCCTGTCATGTGTTCCGGATGTTCTCACAGGGGTACTTTCCATTCAATGAAGAAGGTTTTCGGCAAGAATGCGATCTTCCCAAGTGATATTGGTTGTTACACACTGGGAATCCAGAGCGGTACCGTTGACACTACACTCTGCATGGGTGGAAGTATCACTGTTGCCAGTGGAATGTACCAGGCAGGCGAGAAAAAACCGATCTGCTGCTCAATTGGAGATTCAACATTCTTCCACACAGGTATGAATGGTCTTCTCAACGCAATCTATAATAAAGCTGATATCACGGTCACCATCGTGGACAACCGTACAACTGCCATGACCGGACACCAGCCAAATCCTGGTATGGGTAAGACTGCTACAGGCGAAGAAACATCAGAGGTTGATATGGTTGCACTTTGTAAGAGCCTGGGTGCAGGTTTTGTAGAAAAAGCAGATCCATACAACCTTGAAGAGACTGAGGAGGCCTTTAAGAGAGCAAAGGATTACAAAGGAACTTCTGTTGTGATTACCGAACAGCTCTGTGTTATCGATGCTAAGCGTTCTGGAATATGCAGGATACCTTTCACCATCAATGCCGATGACTGTATGGGCTGTAAAATCTGCGTGAATCTCGGATGTCCTGCAATCGAATTTGACACCAAGACAAAGAAAGCATCCATCAATGCAATGTGTACAGGATGTGGAATTTGTGCCCGCCTATGTAAGTTCGACGTTATCACGGAGGGGAAGAAATGAACACTGAAAAAAATTCAAAATTCGACCTTATAATCGCCGGTGTAGGTGGCCAAGGTACTATCCTTGCATCTGACATCATCGGCAAGGCTGCTGTAAAGGAAAAACTGTCAGTACGTGCAGCAGAAACTCATGGGATGGCACAGCGTGGTGGGTCAGTTATTAATCATGTCAGAGTTGGCTGTGAACTGGGTTCCATGATTCCCGCAAAAGGTGCTGATGTATTGCTCGCACTTGAACCAAGTGAAGCTTTGAGATATATTGATTACATGTCAGAGGATGGCGTGATTATAGTCAATACCACTCCAGTACTTCCTGTAACTGTTACTTCGGGATTATGTGGATATCCTGATGTCGATCAACTTGTTGCAGCTATGCGTAAAAAAAGAGAAGTTATTGCCTTTGATGCAACAGCTCTTGCCGCAGAAGCAGGGCATCCTCAGTCCATGAATGTTGTAATGGTGGGTGCAGTTTCAAGCTATCTTCCTGCATCTTCGGAGATCCTGCTTGAGTCAGTAAAAGAATTGGTTCCTGCAAAAACAGTTGATATTAATGTGAAAGCCTTTGAGCTTGGAAAAAAAGCAATACTGGAATGAACTTAAGTTAACCAATGATTGCAAATTTCAACAATAAGTGCAACCTTGGCACATCTGCCAAATTTTGCACTAATATTTTTGATTAAGCCCTCCTTCATCCTATTACTTTTTCACCCAATTTTGTCCAAACTCCATGCTTATAAACGACTTCACCGGAGAAGGAACTGATTGTGATTTACTTTGTCATCGAATCCCTCTTCTGGCGGATAGGCAATTATAAGGTTACCTTTGAAGAACGTAGTAATACGTCTTGGCAGTACCTGCAATATCGGATGCCAGCCAATAGTATCACGGCGAGTACTTGCAATTATGATCAACTCATTTTTATTTTCACCTTTTGAATCCAGAGACTTTATAAGAACATCCCATCCTTCCACCTTTTCAAATGTGATGGATATTTCAGAACCTGGGCCGGTGAAAAAATCCTTATATTCCACAGGGTCAGAGCCAAATACAATAGCATGCACATGTGCCGATGTATGTTCAGCTATCTTTTTTACAGTATCTGCTACGGAACAAAAACCTGAATTATGGCCCATACCGTTGGGAATTATAAGAGTAATTCTTCGTGTGTTGCATAAGGGATTTCTGATCATTGAGATAATAACAAGTTTTTTAATCCCTCTTATTATCTGATCTGTGGCAGAACCAATAATACTTTCCTTTGGAGAGTGAACACCATCCCAGCCCATCACAACAGTTGATATCCTATTCTCAAGAACTGCTCCCATTATACCTGAAGCTATGTTATGGTTAATACGCACATGAGTATTTACAGGAACTTCAGCACAAGCTGCATAATTAATGGAATCCAGAAGCATTTTCTCTGCTTCTGCTAGCTTTTTTTCAGAGTTACCAGAATCATGTTTTACAACAGAAAGTACATGCAACGGTTCACTGGATCTTTTCTCCCGGATCATTAAGGCCAAGTCCATTAAAAGTTGCTTGTAAGTAGATCTTGTCGAAAATGAAACAAGTATGCGAGAATCTTCTTGTGGAACATGGCATGTGATACTCTCTGCAAGGGATAACCTCTTACCATACATCTCTACAACCTGAGGACTAACTATCCCGACAAATAGTATCATTATCATTACGGCGTTTATGAGACTCTCATTGAAAAGGCCAGCTTCAAAACCCACAAGCACAATTGCAAGTGCAGCAGCAGCATGCCCAATGGACAGACCGAACATGCTCATTATCTGATTCTTATCATAGCCATAAAATTTCCCTGCAATCCAGGAAGCTCCAAATTTTCCAGTGAGCATAGCACCTATCATCCAGAAGGCCACAGTGAGTTCTTTTCCTCCTTCAAATAAAGACTGGATGTTTGTAAGCATTCCTACTGAAAAAAGGAAGAAGGGTATGAACAATACGTTTCCAGCGAACTCTATTCTGTTCATGAGTGGACTTGTATTTGGAATTAGACGGTTAAGTAAAAGCCCTGCCAGGAATGATCCAATAATAGGTTCAATTCCTGCAATTTCTGCAAGAAATGCAAGTATAAATGCTATAGATAGCACAAAAAGAAATTCAAAGTAAGTCTCATCTGTTAGTTTACTGAAGAACCATCGTGCAATACGAGGAACAATAAGTAAGGATCCTACAAAGAAAACTGTAATCCCTAATAACAATCTTGCCCAGAAGAAGAAATCAAGGCTTCCCTCCAGAGAAGAAGTCACAACTGCAAGGATCATCAGAGTCATTGTATCAGTGAGCAAAGTGGCTCCAATGGCTGCAGTAATGGCCTCATTGTTTACAATGCCAAGTTTCTTGATAACAGGATATGCAAGTAAGGTTTGTGAAGCAAAGACGGAAGCAAAAAGGAGAGCTTCAATGAAGGGTAGATCCAATAAAAAATATCCAACCGCAGTCCCTGCAACCTGTGGAATTAAGAATGATAAGGCACCAAAGACCAGACTCCTATCTATCTTCTCAATAAACTTGTTAATATTGATCTCCAGGCCTGCTATGAACATAAGATAAACAATACCTATCTCACCAAGAAGCACAATAGTCTCGTCCCTCTCAAGTATGTGCAACGCATTTGGTCCTATCAATGCACCGGCAAGGATTACACCTATCATCCCCGGTAATCTGAATGATTTGAATAAAAGAGGTGCTATAAGGAACACAAGCATTGATAAAGCAAAGATCAATATAGGTTCATGCAAAGGAAGTGTGGGGATCATATTCATTCTCTCTGATTATGTACATTTATTGGATGAAAAAGTATACAATCTAAAAATGTGATGATATCCTTAATAGTTATGGATATAAGTTCCTGATGCTTTTGAAAACACGATGTTAATCATAATATTGATCTTCCATCTTCTTCAAAACTTCTTTCCCTTTGGCATTTAATATGTATTTTTTCCAGGTGGCTTTTTCAGGAGTTAAACATTTTATCAAATCTTTATCTTCAAGCTCCTTCAAAGCACGGCTGATATTTTGTGTTGACCTATGTGTTTCGTGGGCAATGTCAGAAGCTTTGATGATAGTGTGATCCTTCATAGCTTCCATAAGTACCAGACGACGATCGACACTTACGACCCATAAGAGCAGTTCATCAATTGAATTTTCTTTTTGATTTTCCATTGCGATTTCCTCTATATAAGTGTCTAATGTCAACTTTCACATATTCATATTATGTAGCTTATTATATAATTCATTATAGGCAAGATTCAGGTCGCCATTGTTTTTTCTGAATACGTCTTTGTCGAGACTGGATATAACCCCGTTATCAAAATCATCTTTTTTCCAAAAACGACATCCATCAGGAGTTCCCACTTCATCAGCAAGAACAATATTACCATCAGAAGTTCTTCCATACTCTACCTTGAAATCTGCTAGAATTATACCACTAGTAGCTAATTCATGGCTCATTATTTCATTTATTCTCTTTGTAAGATCTTCTATATATTTAATTTCCTCTTTGCTTAGCCACCCATTTGATATAATTTCATCTGTGTTTACAGGTCGATCCACTATTTCGAACTTAGTAGTAAAGTCAATCATTCCACCAGGTATCAGTGAACCTTCTTTTGGTTCCACATCTTCGGGAATTAGATTGTCGCCTGCTTCATATCGGCGCAAAAGAGAACCTGCCACATAGTTTCTCCAAATAACCTCTACAGGTACTATGTCCAGGCGCTTGACAATCATACTTGTTGATGTTGGGCATTCAATATAATGAGTGGGTATGCCACTATTTTCTAAAATTTTAAACCAGTACTCTGCTACTTTGCACGTAATCTCTCCCTTTTCATGGCATTCTGATTTTTTCTTTCCATCAAAAGCAGTTACTCGATCAGTAAACTCAAAAAGGAGGGTGTCGATGGATTTTTCATAAACGTCCTTGGCTTTTCCAGAAAAAATGTATGCTGTTTTTTCTTGTTGCATACCTTATAGAAAAAAGCTCATGGTTTAAATAATTTATCATAATCTCTCATATGTTTGAACCGAGGGCCTACTTGCAAACATTAAGAGATGCTGGGCCTTGTAGAAACCCTCGATATTCAGGCAAACTGAAGTTAACACTATTTACAACATACTTCCGAGCTTTCATATATTTGTAAATATTACCAGATCGGTATTGATTTTGACAGGTTTCCACAGAGCCTAAAAAGGTATTATAGTGCTTATTCATCGTGATCAACGTGTGAGTAGAAGCATCTTTTTGGAGTGCATACCGCATCTTCTGATTTGAGCTTCTTGAGCACCTTGCTTACTTCCTTTGTGTCAAGCTCTGTGGCTTCTGCAATTTCTCCAGGTCTCATTGGTTTTCCTGCATCTTTAAGTGCATTAAGTACTTTTTCTTGATTATCTATCACAATTTAATCTCCTGTTTATTTTTCAAAATGATTGCTGATACTGTCTGCCAGTTCAGCAAGATTATCTCGATCCGCTTTTGTTTCCACAATGGTGTTCATGGAGCCGCCTTTGTCATTATCACGCCTTGGTATGATGTGAACATGGACGTGTTGTACTGTCTGCCCGGCAATTTCTCCATTGTTCATTCCGATGTTCATGGCTTCCAGAGCAAGCGCTCTTTCAATTAATTTTGCAACCTTGTTCACAGAAGAAAAAAAGCTTGCAGCATGCTTCTCATCCATGTCAGTAAAGCGGGCAAAGTGCTGCTTGGGAAGAACTATGGTATGGCCTTCTGAACAAGGATAGATATCCAGAAAAGCGTAAACAAAGTCATCTTCATAGACTTTATGGGAAGAAATTTCCCCAGCTACTATTTTGCAGAATAAACAATCCATATGTGTCACCGATTTTCCTTAGGTGATACGATTATTTATTTATTCTGATAGTAAGCAATACCATGTTCATCATAATAATATATATAGTGTGATGAACATGATAGTTTTATAGCTTGCATATTTAGTCGTAAATGACAATATGGATCTGAACATTCAGAATATATGCTCTTTGGAGTTGTCATCATCAGTATATTTGCATTTACTAATACTTCACTTGCGGGATTTGTAGAAATGGCCGGAGATGAATTAGATGATATCATTGAGCAAGATGCAAAAACATCTTCCTCATTTGAAAATGAAAGAACCACTAGTACAAAGGTTCTAAGGCAATCCAATTCAGGCACCATTTATACTTCTAACTCAAATCCTGATCAGAATTCGGATAATCAACAGGATTCTAAAGATTCCAATGAGCAAAATGTAAGTTCAAAAATACCGGAAAAAGATCTATATATCGATCTGAAGCGTTACACATCAAAATACAACAGTGGAATAAATGAAGTTCCTGAACTTGTGAAAAGTATTGCAGGAAACGATATTATAGTTCTTGAGATATTAACTAATGATAATAAGATCCTGAAGATTAAAGCCGTTACAAAAAAAGGCTTCGTCAAGGAATTCCGGGAAGTTCCTACATTACGTGGAACTTATTCCACAGTATCAGTCTCATCAAATGAGAGATGTATAAGGGCTTTAATTTCCAGTTATGATCCCATGGGGAAGTTGTCAGCTTCCCTCAATAGTGGTGATATTGAGATCGAATGCAAGGGATTTTTGAAGAAGGCTGCTGTTTCTGCATTAAAAAATCTTGCGTGAATGATATATCCACACAAGATAGAACTCATATTATTTTTGATAGTTTTCTGCAAACTGAACAAAATCGATGAAATCGACATCACAATCATTTTCAAAGTCGAATATCACACAGTATTTACTATCATCGATCATAGAATTATAGGATGCTGCAAACTTCACAAAGTCAATAAAATCAACATCTGAATCGCGGTCAAAATCTCCTTTGTATGAGCACGTACTTTCATATAGGGGAAACATATCGCTATCCATTCCAGTAATAAGGTAAGGGATATCGCATATTCCATTGTCATCTATATCTTCACAATCTTGACTGTATCCTGTCCTGTAAGGTTCTGACCAGAAATTTCCTCCTACAAAATCACCATTTACAATATTCTTTTCTTCATGCAGATCTGTATTCCATAGATTTCCAAAATTATTCCCTTCAAAAGCAACGTTTATCAGATTGTGAAAATAATTGTTGTATATCAGGTTATTACTCGAATAGATTATTCTTATTCCATTTGAACTACTAACAAGGAAATTTCCATTTATGGAATTATCATCTGATTCCTGAATTCCGATTCCTGAATCTTTATTGTGAAAAATCTGGTTCCCAATAATATCATTTAAATCTGAATTTGTCATATATATCCCAAAAGCAGGTTTTCTTTTATCATCAAATGATGTATCAGGCATATTTTCAGATACTGAATTATTCATCAATTGATTTTCATCGGAATATCTCATGAAAATCCCATTGTAGTAATTTGAATCAGCCACATTTTCAGAAAGAATATTAGAATTTACAGATCGTAGATATATACCTGAATTTTTGTTAAAACTTGCACTATTGTTCTTCAATTTGTTTTCATTGGAATCTGTGTAGAATGCAATTCCATAACGATGATTTGAATTTGCATTATTGTAAGTGAGCACATTGCCACTTGACCTGTAAAGGTAAATTCCGTCCCTATTTGCACTAAGAGTGTTATTTACAATCTCATTCTTACTAGATGAACTAAATAAAATACCAGCACCCCAATTTTTTTTTATGGTGTTTGAGTTCAGCATGTTATCATTGGAATTATTAAGAGATATTCCATTACCATTGACATTTCTGAACATATTATTCATTTCGAGTGTATTAAGATGAGAATCGTAAAGTATGATGCCTTCATAATTTCCTGTAAATCTGTTCTTGCTGATCATACATGAATTAGATGATTCCAGAAAAAGGCCTGCTATCCTATCATCCCAACTACAATTAATTGCTCCTTCAATGCTAAGTCCTTCAATGTTGACAGAATCGGAACTTATATGAAACGTATGGTCACTTTCATTAGCAGCTTTTACTATAGTATCACTGTAATTTCCACTTTCTGACATTATAGTCACTTTTTTATCAACATCGACATTTTCATAATAAGTACCCTGATACAATACTATGAAATCCTCATCTACTGAATTATCAACAGCCTGCTGAATAGATGTATAGTCAGCTACCGGACCTTCACTATTGTTCACAAAGATGAACGACGATGCAGAACTTCCACCCATCAATAGCAAAAAAATAAATAGTAAAACTGCTGAAACAATGGATATATTTACTCTCTTAAGTATCATCTGGCCCCTACTCCCAAGTTTTATAATATCAAAATGAAACTATGCTTTTCCCATATAAACTATGAATAGCTCGCAGCCTTATAGTTTTGGAAACTAAATTAAGTAGAGATGTTAAGTAAGAAAAATACTGATCAGAGAAATTCAACAGTCTCTCTGAAAAAATGGAATATAAGTGATACTATTTTTGTTCATGTACAGGCATAGCATGTTGTGTGCCATACAGTTCTTTAATGGCAATGTGAATGACTGCTACATTCTTAAGATTCAGCTCATCGAGATTTCGCTCTTTGTTATGATATTGGTCAATTATGACCCTGAAGCCTTCTCTCATATCTTCCTCACTTTCCAGGATAGTTGCTTTTCCAAATCCAACAATACTCTGATATCTCATGGAGTATGAACATGGCTTGTCCGATTCAAGGAGCTTACAGTAATTATCTGTTTCAAAACAAACATTGCTGTTGTTTTTCAGTATATCGATCTTTGTACCCTTTGGGGAACTATGCAGGTAGATAACATCATTTTCATAACCGAATGACATTGGCACAATGTATGGTTTGTTCTCATTGCAGAGCGCCAGCCTGAGATATTTTGCGTTTGAAAGTATGTCTTCGAGTATCTTTTTATCTTCTATTTTTTCGCCCATATAAACAATCCTGAAATATTATCAGGAGCTATGTTATTTCAAATGCTTTATATGGTTTACCGATAAACGAACAAAGACTCTTAATACATTTCATCACATTCCTAATTGGAATTTCGTTGGGAGAGAATATTATGGATATCGGTAAAAAACAAATTATAGCATCATCGTTGATATTTTTGCTTTTGTTATCATTCGCATTCCTTGACATAGGTCTGTATTCCAGCAACACCAATTCAGATTCATCCACAGGAGCCTCCTCTTATGGAGACGTCGAACTCAGATCGGATTACAATGATATCATCCTCTATGTGCACCAGGAGGATCCTCTTGATGCAAAGGCAGAAGAAGAAATAGTCAATGCTCTTGAGATGCAGGGATTTTCTGTGACCCTCACGCATGATATCAGGGATGATTACGGTTCACCTTTCGCTTATGTGAATATTGTAGAGAGTCATCTATCCTATACACCCGTCTATTCAAGCTCTGAAATTACTTTACAGTTCGGTTTATCCTCATCCGGAAGGACAGAATACCTAGACATAAATGGTACAGGAAAAAATGGACCAATAGTGTTCACATATGACGGTACTGTTCCCTATCAACTGATAGTTGAGGGAGATATTGATCTGCACGATGAGACGAGAGGTCTTTTTAGCTACAAAGCATACCGGAAACATATTGCTCAGGAAATTGCTAGATACACATCAGAAGGATTTGAATCCCAGATAAAGATGTAATTATAGATCCATAGATGCGCAGATGACTCACATGCCCCAAAAAGCACCACAATCCATGAAAGATAAAGAGATAATGCAAATTCACACAGATGCCGAAGGCACATTAATAGAAAGGGCCAATCGTTTCCTTGCCATAGTCGAGATCGAAGAGAATGGAATTAAAAAACAGGAGAAGGCTCATGTACATGATCCCGGTAGACTTATTGATATACTTTATCCGGGTAACAGACTGCTTTTAAGAAAGGCGAGTAATCCTAATAGAAAGACCGGATGGGATGTTATTGCAGGGAGGATCGGAGATGAATGGATACTTATCAACTCTGCTTTTCACAGACTGATCTCCCAGTGGGTACTGGAGAATCGGGTTATTGATGAGTTGAAAGATATCGATAACATAATTCCAGAGCAGAAATTTGGTGACAGTAGACTGGACTTTCTTCTTGAGACCAATGGAGTTGCGGAGGAGGGAAATGAAAAGGAACAGGTCAAAAGTACGTGGGTTGAGGTTAAAGGTTGTACACTGGCAAAGAATAATGTTGCTATATTCCCGGATGCTCCCACAACTCGTGGTAAACGTCATCTTGAGGAACTCATGCATGCTGTGGATGAGGGAAATGATGCAGCTATTATCATTCTGATTCTAAGGTCTGATGCAAGCTGTTTTTCTCCTAACTGGAATATCGATATTGATTTCACGAAAACTATGATTAAAGCGGTCGAAAAAGGTGTTATGATCTTCCCGTTGCAATTCATTTTTGAGAACAACAGCATATACTATATTTCGGAGATCCCGCTTTGCTTTGAAAGAACAGGACTAGTCGAATGACCTTTGTGGGCTCCATATTGTCGATATTAAACTCCGCCGAGCTTCCATCCTACCTTAAAACAGTTGATGACTTCATTTGGGGTCCACCTTTACTGCTATTGCTCGTTGGCACCGGTGTCTTTTTTACATTCAGTCTTGGTTTTATTCAGATAAAGCACCTGCCACTTGCTCTTAAATATGTGTTTGGTCACCATAATGAAGAAAAGGGCTCAAAGGGTGATGTGTCCAGTTTTGGAGCTCTCACATTAGCACTTGCTGCAACCATAGGCACGGGAAACATAGTAGGTGTTGTCACTGCAATAAAAGTCAATGGTCTAATGGTAATACCGAACCTTATAGCACTGGATGTACTTATAAAAGTAGTGATTTCAGAAACAAAAGAGTATTTTAGCTCTCTTGAATCTGATAAATGACAGTGCACAAATTGTTTGGAGATTGGTCACTCACCTTGGTTCACCAGCCAGCAATGACAATTGGATTGGAATATGTCCCCATGGGCAAAATTAGCTGCAACACAACTTCCTCTGCAGATAGGAAGCCAATCACAATCCTGACAGATACCTTTCACATCTGAAGCTTTCATACTTCTGAAATAGTTGAGAAAACGGGAGTTATCCCATATCCATTGGAAATCCTTTTCTTTCACATTCTCAACGTCAGCTCCCGAAAAGTAATTGCAGGGAAGCACTTCTCCATTTGATGTAACAGTACAGTAGCTTATTGCTCCATCGCAACCGATCCTTGTATCCGCATCTAGATCCTGTTCAGGCGGAGGACTGAAAGTGCACTCAAATTCCATAGGAGCTATATTGACACCATCCCCTTCTTCTTTCTTGCAATGTAGAAAAGCTGTTAACTCTTTCATTCTGGATGGAGCCAGCTCCAACTCATCAGCATATTTACCCCGTCCGAAGGGAACAAAAGGAAGAATACGGAATGTCTGCACTCCCATATCATTTGCAAGCTCGTAAAGACGAGGTATATCATCTACATTTATTGTAGTGACAGTGGCTGCAAGAGTGACTGGAACTCCGGCCCTGATCAGAAGTTCAATTCCCTCTTTTGTTTTTTCCCATGATCCGGGATGTTGACGGAATTCATCATGTACAGCAGCTTTAGGAGAATCAAAACTCACCTGTGCACAGGCATCTATACTAGCAAGTCTTTGTGCTGCTGACTCATCTATTAATGTTCCATTGGTAGCGACTTGAATAAGTATACCTCTTCCGGCGGCATATTCAGCGACCTCAAAGAAATCCTTCCTGACCATTGGTTCACCGCCACTGAGAATCAATTGTCCCACACCAAAATTTGCAAACTGATCTATCAGACTGCAACACTCATCAAAGTTTAGTTCTTCCGGGCTTTCCTCACCTGCACTGACAACGCAGTGCTTGCATTTTAAATTGCATTTTGCTGTCAGATCCCAGAGTACACCTTCAGGAGCTGGATATTTCCAGTAATTGAGCCTCTCTTCACGCCACCATACCATTCCTTCCCTTGTGAGATGTTCAAGTAAAGGTACACTCATATCGAATACATTCTTCTTGCTTATCTTATAGGATTTTGAAATTTCCGCGACTATTTCGTAAAGCTTCCTGTATCCATCAGATAGCTTTAGAAGCCAAAATGCAGCCTCATTCAATTCACTTTCCAGTCCAGACACAGGATTTTTAATTAGCCATAAATTATCTTCCTGATCAATGCGAAAAGGAAAATATGGAACATGATCACCCATATTTGAAATAGAAAAAGAACCAGGAGTTTTTCCTGGTATTTTGTCTGAAGAGATCACTTTATTTCTCCAAGCATGACAAGAGCTTTCTTTCTCCAATCCTGCATCCTTGCTTCTGATATTCCAAGGTCTTCCGAAAGTTTACTGACCATCTTTGTGTTTTCCGTAGCTTTCAGGAAATCACCCAGAGTCAGAATAGATTTTCCTTTGAACAGAATTGCTATTTCAGGACCAATGCCTACGATATCGAGTATATCTGATCTTATACTTATATCAGGCCTTCTTATGCGAATCTCTGGATTATAGGGAGGTAGCGGATCAGGGCCTGGCAGACATGCAAGTCCGGGAGATGGTGGGCACCTGATATATGGTGAAGGTGGACATACTACCATAGGAGACGGAGGACACACGATATCAGGTGCAGGTGGACAGATATAAGGTGATGGCGGGCATTCGAAGTGTGGTGATGGAGGACAGATGTAAGGAGATGGTGGGCACAGAATATGTGGTGCAGGTGGACAGATGAAAGGAGCTATCCAACATGTCACGGGACATGTAACTGCAGTACCAATACCAACAGCAGCAAATGCATTAATGATACTTGCTCTCCAACGTGAATAGTGTGGATTAACGGCATAGAGGTCATCGAGTGAATCAAGTACAGCATCCCTCATATCGCTAAAATCAGAACTGGATATAAGGTGGGTTGTAAGTGCCTGATAGTAGAGCAGGCCAAGCACATCATTTCCAAGTCCTTCACATACTCTGATACCACGATGGGTACCACCAGTTGCTATCAGATAAGCGGCCTTGTTCATGATACCACTATTTATGTGGACGCCACCATAGTCCTGAGCACCGGTATATTTGTCAGTCATGTGATCTGGCTGATGGCCGGCAATTACGCTGTCTATTGGATCTGTTGGGTCGTATTGTCCGCCATTGGTAGGATCTTCCATATTACGTGAACCAGGTGCAGAAGCTAATAGCCATGCATCTTCTCCGAAAATCCAGTTACCTGCTATAAGAGAGCCAAAAACATCAGACATGGACTCATTCAAAGCACCAGATTCCCCGCTGTATACAAGATCTGCGGTATATTCTGTCACAGCATGGGTCCATTCGTGTGCGATTATATCCAGTGCACAAAGTGGGTCATATCTTATTCCGTCACCATTACCTATCTTGACATAGCTGCCATTCCATGATGCATTGTTCCAGTTATTTCCGCAGTTTGCATAAATATGCATGTCTGCTCCGGCATCATCGTAGCTATCACGTCCATGTACGGTAAAGAAATAATCAAAGACCATCCTTGTGTACAGGTGACAATCAATGTCAGGTCCCTGAGCTGTTGCAGACCAATTATTGTTGCTGTCTTCAGATACGGGGGCCGGTGGATAGCCCCCGTTGGCATCATGGGTGACTACCCTCGCAGAACTTGGTAGTCCCTGATCCTCAAGCTGATAATTAGCAATGCCATGGTCATGCACTGTATTAATAGTTACAGCACCGGAATATTGCCCTATTCCCGAACCGGTGGTATTTGTGTGTGTCTGTTCGTTGTTATATTTCCAGACAATTTTCCCATCTAGTGCATCAACAAAATATTCCCATTTTGCAGGTGTATCCTCTCCACTCAATGTCTTATCTACACCATTAACAGTAACATGCCAGACCAGATGTGTTTCCTTCACAAACTGGGATAATATCATAAGGGAAGGTTCTGCATGAAGGTTACTTTTAGTATTTTCCTTATCATCCTTGAGCACATTTTTAAGAGCTTTTTCAGCGGTTATTTTTGCTTTGTCCGGGAGATCGATTTTTGGCGTGAGTCTTCCGGTTGTTCCTTTAATATTACTATCAGCATCCATATGAACAATGATCTCACTGCCAAAAACAGGTAGTTTATTGTAAACCTGCTGCATACGGACATGTTTATTGCCGACCCTGTCAGTGTCTACCCTCTTAAGCAGCATTTCTTTTTGCATGGAGTCCAGTAAAAAGAGCTCTTTATTAGCATCCAGGAACTCCATTGCTGCATTTAATGGATCTCGCTGTTCAGTCCTTACAAGCAGCCCTTTAACTCGCAATGGACTACCAGTTTGCTCATCCCATTTTACATCAACATTAGGACTGGTCTTTTTTATATTATCTAATACATCTCGTTGTTTCTTAACAGGATCATACATGTTTATCTCCCCTACGCAAAGCTACCACTATGTAGCAAATGCTTTTAATTTCAAAGAATACGGTTTAATTCATAGGACTTGATGAACCCCTGCAAAGTCCTGGCCATAAACCTTTTCCCATTTATAAATGGAATCTTATAAATTATAAAGTTTCCTCTTAAAAGAAGGCATCTATTGTTTTTTCTTCTCTTTTTTCACAATTTCTTCTTCGTCAGGCGAACCTTCGCACCATGAATCTATTGCAATGTCGTCCGCACTTTTTCTGTTACTATCTTCAGTGGGAACCTCGCACCAGTCCTGGATCTCATCATCCAGACTTGGTATTTTGATATCTTCTGCTTCCTCTTTCTCTTTCTTTTTTTTCTGTTCGTCCATATTAGCATCTCTCCCAATTAGTTATTGTAAGTGATTCTAAAAAGCATTTTGGCTTTCATCAGTCCCTATATGTTAAGACTTTTCTTTTCTTCTCATGTACAGCAGGGAGACTACCAAATTATATTCTCACTTTAATCTTCCCTCTAATGCAACACTTCACCATTTTGTAAAATACAGGCTGGGAAAAGAGGGATTTAATGAAATAATGTTCAGGATTGGAAAGAAAATATGCAGAATTACAAAAGAATAAAGATACAAGATTGTGAAAGGTTCCACAAAGATGTGAAGCATGTTCTCAAATTTGATGTTAGATCGATCAGAAAAGAGAGCATAGAACTGTATGTTACTGTGAACTTTGTGGCATATCAATTGTTTGCAACTGCTAATTTGCAAATAGGGTTAAACAAACGAATTCATTTGCAAATTATCTGTGACTTAATAACATCAATTTGATTTTTTTATTTATACTGACTTTTGATTTGAACGACGCTTCGTTCATTTCGATTTGAGTATGATCCTGTTGCAATTAACCAGTTACTATCTCTGATATATTTTCGGTAGGTTATACGCCTTAGTTTAAGGGAATAAATAATAGTTAATTTTTTATACTATTACATGGTACATAGGATGCCGATGTACCATTAAAGTATTGAGGCAACCACAAATACGAAAAGGTGAAAAAATGCATCTAGTCACAAAACTGCGATATAAGGTTATAAACCTGGGCCATCTGAGGCGTTGCATGTATAGCAAATTCAACTACCATATTTCATCGATCAGCAAAAAACAATACCCTGTTCCAATGATCAACTTAGTTTCAGCATCCAACACTGAGAATGGCAATACATTCCACTCCCTCCCGCACAAAGCAACATTCATGCAGTGACAAGATAAACTACTAAGTAATCAAAAAACTAAATGAAAAATAAAAATAAAAATGAAAAACGGTGAAGCAGCCTTGTTATCAAGGCTCAACTTCATCAAAATTAACGCTAACGCTACCGACTTTTTTAGCAAGGCCTTTTGAAAGCATTCCCATTTCCATCCAGCACACATGCAGTGCTCCGGCAGGTACGAGGCAGGTGGGGGTACAATGCTGTTCCTGTGCTTTTTCCATTACATAGTTATCCTTTATTGCCATGGTCTCGCCCATAGGTACTTCCATATGAGCGAATTTCTGTATCTTTTTGCAAGGTGAATCAATATCAATGATTATTTTATCTCCTTCCATGGTTCCAGTTATTTTATGTTTGAAATTACATATTGCAGAATCGACATTCACTGTTGTTGTCATATTGAATCTCCTTTTTCTTCCATAAGATCGAACAGAATTTTAATTGATGATATTTGATTCTAAATGCAGATCATTTAATGACATATGATGGCTATGAACTAATTAAAATCAAATATACATTCCTATATAAGATTATCTTTCCCAGTATATTTATAGGTTTAAATATCTAAATAAAACCATGATCATACCTGTAATTTCATCATCCCTTTCAAATAACTATAATGATTAATGTGCCTTAAGGTGACTTTTATCAGCACCGCATATGGGACATTCCCAGTCATCGGGGAAATCTTCAGGTTTAGTTCCGGCTGGGATGTTCGTATCTGTGTTTCCTTCTTCATCATTGTACTCAAAGACATTACAGACATTGCATTTGTATTGTGTCATTTTGTTATCACTCCTCAGTTTTCTAGAATCAAACTTATAGTAGTTTCTATTTCTTATTTCATTGATAAAATTATCTGGTATTCAGGGAAAGCTTTTCAGAGTACTTGATCATTAGTATTCAAAGAAGATATGAGAGTAAAAGGAGATAAGAATAATGAGCGTTGAGGAAACCGTAAGAACTCATTCCAAGCCGTTAGGCGAAGAAGGCAGGAATGTAGGATTGGCAATGAATGAACATCACTACAAACTCTGGAATTGGGGTATTGAACATATTTCCATAGATCCGGATTCATCAATTCTGGATATTGGGTGCGGTGGTGGTCGTGCCATTAGCATACTTGCTGATATTGTAGAAAATGGGAATGTATCTGGCATTGACTATTCTCCTGACATGGTAGAACTTGCAAGCGAAACAAACAAGGGTGCAATTGATGATGAAAAAGTTTCCATAACTCAAGCATCTGTATCAAAGTTACCGTTCTCAGATGCAATGCTTGATCTGGTAACAGCCTTTGAGACATGCTATTTCTGGCCGGATATTGAAAATGACCTGCGGGAAATACATCGTGTTCTTAAGGAGAATTCCAAGCTTTTGATAGTCAATGAGATGTACATACATAGTCTTTTTGAAGAGCGCAATTCAGCTTACGCTGCAGTTGATGAAATGAACATATACTCAGTGGAAGATTACAGGAATCTGCTTAAAAATGCAGGTTTCTCATCTGTACTTATTGATGAACTTCCTGAGAATAACTGGATCTGCATTATTGCCAGAAAATAGTGAGGAAAATACTTTTTATTAGCCCTCATAGCCTTTTTCCTCATGTGCTTTTTTCAGGAATCTGATTTCCTTAATGAACATTATGAAAACGATCGCAAACATCAGATATTGTCCAATCGGAGTTGCCAGCCACACACCTGTAAGTCCGTAATATCGTGGTAAAATGAACAGAAAAGGCAGAATGAATAGGAATATCTTTCCAAACTGTATGAAAAGTGATGGTTTTACTTTGTTCACAGATTGGAAATAAACCGCTACGGCAATTATCATTCCTTCCACTAAAAGCCCTGACATGAATATTCTCATACCTACTATGGCTGTTTCCAGAAGCTGTGGATCATTCGGGTTGAACATTTTGATGATAGTTTCAGGAAACAGGAAAAACACAGTAAATCCCAGCATTCCAATCATCAGGCAGGCAGACAGGGTCATTTTCATTGCAGTATAAACTCTGCCATAGAGATTTGCTCCATAATTAAATCCAATTATTGGTTGTACTCCGGCGGATATTCCTTCAAATATCATAAAGACAATGGAAAAAGAGTACTGTATCACACCATATGATGAAACTGCTATTTCTGTGCCATATATGAGTAGCATATAGTTGTAGGATAATACAAGAACCGCAAGTGAGGCCTGCATTACAAAAGCAGGAAATCCGGCCTTCAATATTCCGGCAATTATTTTGATATCAGGGGAGATATCTGATAAATGAAGTCTTAAATTAGCATGATGACTGAAAAAGTAATATGTGTATACTGTCGATGGCACTGCAAATGCAATAATAGTAGCTATAGCAGCACCTTGCATTCCCATTCCCCACTTCATAACAAAAAAGTAATCAAGAATGATATTGGTTGAAGCACTTAGCGCTGTTATAAGCATTACAAATGTAGGTCTTCCATCATTACGAACCATGGATTCAAGTGAAATACCTGCGATGAAGAATATTGCCCCAAAGAACATTCTTTTGAGATATATATTCGCCATTTCAAAAACAGTACCTTTTGCACCTATGACAGTTAACAATGGCTCGCTGAAAAAAAGTCCTATTATTGCAAATATTGCTCCGCTTAAAATTATCAGTGGATAAAGATCTGATGCTATTTTATGAGCTTGCTTTCTGTTTCCTTTTCCAAGCTCAAGTGCTACCAGAGCAGCCGAACCTGTTCCCAGAAGCAGAGATACTGATATCATGAATATCAAAAGGGGATATACTAGAGTAGCCGAAGCAAGACCAGCACTCCCAAGCACATTACCAATAAAATAACCATCAATGATTATCTGGATTCCACCTATAATGAATCCAACAACAGCAGGTATTGTAAATTTCCTGAATAACTTAGCTATACTTTCAACTGCTAATTCTTGCTCACTCATTTCATTCCCCGGAAATGATAGAATGATATATTTACATGAAAAATCCATTGCTACAAAGCAAGTATTTAAAGATTATACAAATCTATATTTTCTTGTAAAATTTTATTTTTAAAAAAGCTGTTTCGCTAATTCTTGCTGTTTCAACGTTTAAATGAATTGTAAACAATACAGCCTTATATCAGTATGTACTCTAACACAGCATGGCAAGCTACAACATGATGGTAAAGGATGTTATAAAAAAATCTGATGTTCTTCTTGAGGTGGTAGATGCCCGTTTCCCCGATGAGACGAGAAACAGTGATGTTGAAAGACTTGTTAAGCGCTCAGGGAAACCACTTATAATCGTTCTCAATAAATGTGACCTCGTATCAAAAGAGAAACTTGAGGCAAGCAAGTCTCGCTTGTCAAAGGTTGCACCTGCTGTTTTTGTTTCCGTAAAGGAAAGATTTGGTACTACAATGCTCAGGCATAAGATACTTGAAGTTGCCAATATGAGGGGTAAGAATGTCCTTGTCGGCAGTCTTGGTTATCCGAACACAGGTAAATCATCTGTTATAAATGGTGTTTCCGGCAAGACAAAGGCCAGTACATCCTCAGTATCAGGACATACAAAAGGTGTCCAGTTGGTTAATGCAGGTTCAAAGATCATGTTCCTTGATACACCAGGTGTCATTCCTTTTGCTGATAATGATGAGTACATTCAAGGTCTATTGGGTGTAAAAGATGCTACCCACTTAAATGATCCAATTGGTGTTGCCATGAGGATAGTTGAGAAGTTCCGTGAAGAGAATCCAAACGCATTGGAAGAATTCTATAACATTGATATCAGAGATCTGATGATAGATGAAGTTCTTGAAATGATAGGACTTGAATGCAATTTCCTGAAGAAGAAAGGCGAGATAGATGAAGGAAGAACTGCCACTCGTATCATCAATGATTGGCAAAAAGGTTCGCTTCTGACATAATTATTTTCCATCTGTTCTTTGCAGTTGCAGTTAATCTAGAAGATAGCTTTAGCTATCTTTTATTTTGAAAAATGAAAAGAATAACTTTGATTAATACAAAAAAGAAATTGAGTTCCCTTCTATTTTCATTTGGAGTATCCATATAAAAAATAGATGAAATGGGAGATCCCAGTTACAAAAATTAGTCGATTTTATCGAAGTCAGCTGCACCTGCACCACAAATTGGACAGCTTTTGTGTGGTTCGCCTTCTACGGTGTTACCACAGACCTTGCATACATAGTAATCAGTTTCTTCGTTCTCACCGATGTTGTCAAGTGCCTTCTGGTAGAGGGTTGCGTGTATCTGTTCAACTTTGTTAGCAACATCAAAGGTCCATGCTGCTTCTACATTCCCTTCATCTTCAGCTGTTTTGATGAATCCTGGATACATTTCATCGAACTCAAATGTTTCGCCGCTGATAGCTTCTTCCAGATTTTCCTTTGTGCTCTTGATTCCTTTTAGTACCCTGAGGTGGTTGTGTGCGTGTACTGTTTCAGCTGCCGCAGCTGCTCTGAACAATTTTGCAACCTGAGTGAAGCCTTCTGAATCAGCTTTTTCTGCAAATGCCAAATACTTTCTGTTTGCCTGGGATTCGCCTGCAAAGGCTCCTTCTAAATTTTCGATTGTACTCATAATTATACCTCAAATTTTAGTCATGTTAATATTGTAAAAAGTAGTATAAAGACTTTTAAGATTAATGCAAGTTTAATGAAATACCGTAAACAAACACTATGTTGGAAATAGCAAATTGTTATATACTTACGAATACATAGTCAAGTCGAAGTTAGCTTACTTGGCGATTCTGGAAAATGAATATCCCTTTCCACTATTTCTTTTGGGTTAATTGATAAATAAAGGGTAATTCGTGTTGATCACAGAATAATTGATGCATCTCATGTAAGATAGTTCACAATCAAACAATGCTTAAGATACAAATTCTGTGTATAAGCTTAAAATTTGTGATTTTTGTGTCAGCTAAGGCACTAGAGACTTTTGATTAGGACTGACCAATAAGGTCATACGAGCTATCTCCCGCCTTGCGGGAATATTAAAGAGGTAATAAAATGAGAAACGATAGAGGCAGTGATTCACGCGGCGGAAACCATTCAAGAGGTCCTAGAGAAATGCATAAAGCAACCTGTGCAGATTGCAAGCAGGAAACAGAAGTTCCTTTCAAGCCATCTGGTGAAAGACCTGTATATTGCAGGGAATGCTTCCAGAGCCACAGACCAGCTAAGAAATACTAGACACAGGATCTTATATCAAATTTAAAAGATGGCAGAATAAAGTGAATATAAATTCACTTTGATCTTTACTCTGCTATCACAACTATTTTTTCTGCACTGATTATTGCTGGTATACTCAAAGTTACAGCAGGTCCGAAATGTCCAGTTATCTTCATTCCTTTTTCAAGATCATTAATGCTTAGTTCTTTTTCATTTTCATATATGATCTCATTCCAGATGTCGATATTTAAGTAGATCTCATCATATATACCTTCACCATTGCAGAGAAGTTGCGTAACACCTTCTTGACGTTCTATTTTGCTGATGGTAAATAACTACTCTTTAAAATACAAGTTAACTTAAAGTCTTATGATGCTGTTTTTAAGAATAATAGGAATTATCATCGTAGGTATGTATGAAAAAAGATCATCCCAAAGAACAAATTACAACAGCAAGATATTCATAGTAACCTGATATTTAAGGATACAAGAATAAAAAATAGTTAAATTTCTATAATCATTCAAATAAACCTGATCAACATGAAACTCTACAGCACCAATCTCAAAGCAGAAGAAGTATCATTTGAAACTGCTCTTATAAATGGTCTTGCTCCTGATAAAGGTCTTTATATGCCAAAGGAATTACCGGTTTTCTCAAAAGATGAACTGGTATCATTAAAAGACGGATCTTATCCTGAAATTGCTTTTCAGATCCTGAAAAATGTACTTAAAGGAGAAATTGATGAGGAGTCTCTAAAAAGTATTGTATATGATGCCTATAACTATGAAGTTCCACTTGAGGAAATTGATGAAAACACATATATCATGAGACTTGACCAGGGTCCAACTGCATCATTCAAGGACTTTGCTGCTCGCATGATGGCAAGGCTTATGCAGTATTATCTTAGCAAGGAAAACAAAAGTCTGACTATTCTTACTGCCACATCCGGTGATACAGGAAGTGCTGTTGCTCATGCATTTTATGGACTTGACAATATCAGGGTCATTGTGCTTTTCCCTGAAACAGAGGTTTCTGACCGTCAGCGCAAGCAGATGACAACTTTGAACAAGAACATTTCCGCAATAGCCATTGATGGTAAATTCGATGACTGTCAGGCAATGGTAAAACAGGCATTTGCAGATGAGGATCTCAAGCCTTTCAATCTTTCATCAGCAAACTCCATCAATATTGGTCGTCTTGTGCCCCAGTCACTTTACTACTTCTATTCATACCTTAAATTGAGAAATTTCCCTGATGAGGTGATCTTCTCCATACCATCTGGTAATTTCGGAAACATGATGGGATGTTTACTGGCAAAGAAAATGGGTCTTCCTGTGAAAAAGATACTGTCATCGGTCAATGATAATGATGAAGTACCTAAATTCCTCAACACAGGCGAATACCACAAAATAGAGCCTTCTAGAAACTCTCTTTCAAATGCAATGAACGTGGGACACCCAAGCAACCTTGCAAGGCTGATTACCCTTTATGGTGGGGAAATGGATGAATCAGGCACCATAAACAAAATGCCAGACATGGATTCCCTCAAAAATGATGTGATTTCCATTTCTGTAACTGATGAAGAAACAAAAGCAACTGTGAAGGAATTCTATGATGAAAGGAATATCCTCATAGAGCCGCATGGTGCGGTAGGTATCAAGGGTCTGATGGATTACAGGGAGAAGACGGGAGATAATACATTTGCAATTACACTTGAAACTGCTCATCCTGCAAAGTTCCCTGCAGAAGTGGAAGCCATCATCGGTGTTGAGCCTGAGCCTTCTCAGAATTTACTGGATATTGAGAGTAAAGAAGAGAAAATGGACCATATCGACACAGATTACGCAAAATTCAAAAAATATCTGAAGGAAAAGCTTGGATAAGTATTTTCCTTTTTTACCGCTTAACTATAATAATTAATTTATAAGCATTCGTCACATTAATATCCTTATAGGTACTTACTGGCAAATGGTACCGGTATGATATTTATAAAAACGTATTCTAAGTTAACTTTTGTTTTATTACTTCTATGTACAACATTGATGATCATCCCAGCTAGTGCAGATGACGATATTGCCTCAATAGGTGATTACAGTTCATTGATCGTGGTACCCTCCACAGACAATGTGAAACCAGGTGAGCCATTTACAGTGGATGTGTTCTTGAACCCCTCTGAACCTATTTCCGGTGTACAGTTCGATCTGACATTTATAGACTACAGTGGTTGTACAGTTGCTAATGTAGAAGAAGGTGACTTCTTTTCAAAACATATGGCACTGACAAGTTTTGGGAATATTGTCAAACCAGACTCAGATAGCTATTCAACCATATATTCTGCAGCACTTGGCCCTCATCAAATATTAGAACCAGGTAATTTAGCAAGAATACAAATGATAGCTGGTAGCTCACCAGGATATTTGACTATAGAACTTTCAGATATTATCGTAAGTAATTCACGATCTCAGGAATCAACATATAAAGTGGAGAATACAAAGGTGCTTGTAGACTCAAAACCTGTATTGTCTCCTATGGAAACAGTTCAGGTAGCTGAAGGAAATTCAGTTTCTTTTATAGTAAATGCTTTTGATCCGGATTATGATCATCTGAGCTTTTCCAGTGATTCTCTTCCAGAAGGAGCTTCTCTTGATGCTTCTACGGGAGCGTTTGAATGGACTCCATCTGTTGAGCAAATTGGAGAATATATGCTTGAATTTGTGGTAAATGATGGATATCTATCAGATCAACAATCAATAACTATCGTTGTTAGCTCATCGAGTTCGGATGATGACACCAAATATATGTCTTTAACTGATCTATATAGATGGCTGCGGATCAATGGATACAGAGATTAAATAAAATATACATGAACTTAAAAAGTAATGAATGGTATTTAACTAACTATCACCTTTATTTTTATTTCTAAAAAGACACCTGCATCATTGCAGGCTCAATATTTGCAGCTGGAATAATATTTGCAGCTGGAATAATATTTGAATAATGGTGAGATTAACTAAATAAATACATTCGCACTGTTCTATTGAAGTCAGCAGATCTCTCTTCAGCTTCTTCTCAAACAATCATTAGTTAAAACCATGTGCTAAGGACATACATGGGGCTGACAAAACCAAGGATCACAAGTATATTATTTGCAACGATGAGAATCCCAACAGTGATCAATGAGTATCTAAGAAGTGCCCAAAGCTCTTGTTGCTGATTTTTTTTCAAATATAAATATTCAATGTAGAACAATAACAAGAATAGTAATTTGATCACTATGAGAATACTGAATCCATAATGTTCAATGGACTTTGAAATTATGTAATTCCCTTCAACCCCCATATCCATTTCTATTGCAAAGAAAGTTGTAAGTATATCTCCTACAAAATAAAAAGCAATAAAGTATCTCACTTGAAAAATGAACTTAATGAAGCTTGAGTACGTGTCTTGAACCCAAAACCAGAGGTACTTGTTTCTTAAATAATGGATATGTTCCAAAGTCCCAACCCCAATAGATCACATGTCTTTTGAACCTATAAGTTTTAAGAAACAATGTTTCGAAACATAGATATCATAAGGGAAAAGTTTGGTATATAAAAACTGAATATTCAAAAATTGAATGTAGATCAATGTTTAATGTTCGATCCGAAAAATGCTCTCTATTTTTCCACCATATCAATTTCTCTTATTATTATAAACTTTGAAATCATAATTCAAAGTTACCCATTTTCCTGATAATACTCATCCCTTGCATACACCAGAGATTTCAATTGGTCAAGACTTGTATGGGGAGCTAATCCGCAACCAGGTGCAATGATATCAACACCATCCTCTATGCATTGCTTTGCTTCTTTTTTGATGATATCAGGAGATTTATCAAGTAATGTTGCTGATGGGGATATGTTTCCAATTATTGCAGACCGCTGACCTATTATTTGTTTTGCATATCTGATATCCACTTTTTCCTCTATACTCAATCCATTAAAACCAGAGCTTGCCATATGGTCGAGGATATCAGATGTATCTCCGCAGATGTGCAGTATTTTAAGTCCATTAAGTTGACTTGTGATGGAATGATATTCAGGAAGAACCATGGATTCAAAAAGAGAAGGAGGTAAAATATCAGGCCCTGCTTCAGAATCAATTATAACAATTGCATCGACCCCATGGCCATATAATGCACTGGCGTATTTTAAACAGGCTTCAGTTCCTATTTGAAGCAAGCTTTTGAATTTCTCTTCATCTGTGATGCACCACATGAGGTAGTTAGTAGCACCGGATAGATAGAACGCAGTAGCAGCTGATCCTATTAACCCTGCAATAATAGGTGTTTTATCACCAACTCTTTCCCGTACTATCCTGGCCGCCTCTAATACAGTTTTAATTCTGGGCTTCTCTATAATATCATCAGGAACACTAATATTCTTTACATCATCCTTTGTTTTGCATGGAAAATCCAGCTGGTACGGTTGGGTATCAAAGGAGCCTTTATCAAAACTACAACCGAGACTCTCTGCAAGAACGCTTGTACAAAATGGAACACGTACTGCTTCAAGACCTGCTAACTCATTAGCTGCAATTGCAAGTGTCGCCATCTTTTCAGGATCGTAGTTTGCTTCTGGCCATCCTGCTCCAGAGAGTTCCATAAGATCTACTATTCCTGTTTGGGTTACAGCACAGACAGGAATCTTGTCCACAGCTTCTTTTTTCAATGCGCTTATAAATCGTTCTCTTTGCGTTATATTTTCCATTGTGTACCCCATGGTAGATGGCATTCCACGCAATATGGACTATCAGATTATGGATTACCTTCTTTATTTAGATAAATTGCTAATCAGACTCCTCGCTTAAAGTTTCCGGCCATAATTTGCCATATATGCATATTTTTTTATGATGGGAGCTAACAATTTCTCAGCAACTTATTAATTTTCATGTAAAAATCATGTAAAAAAGTTCACTTAAAAAAATCAATCCCAATTTTCTCAAGAATGCTACCAAGTTTGAATAATGGCAGGCCAACTACATTAAAATAATCGCCTTCTATTCTTTCAACGAAGAGCGCTCCTTTTCCCTGAATGGCAAATGACCCTGCTTTACCGAATGGCTCATCAGCACGGATGTATGCCTCAATTTCATTTTCCTTAAGTTCTTTCATCCAGAGATCAGTGACCTCAGATTCCGTTATTTTCTGGTCTGTTTTAGTATCAATTACAGTCATGCCCGTAATAGCCTGTATCTTCTGACCACTGAGCATTTTAAGCATTGATCTTGCGTGCTCTTCAGAATCCGGTTTTCCGAGAATTTCGCTATTGGATACGATCACAGTATCCGCAGAAATAATAGTGGCATCAGAAAATTTCCGGGCAATATCTCTTGCTTTTTCAGCTGAGTGATATTTAACAAGCTCTTCAGGTGTCAAGCCGCTCACATGAGCTTCATCATATGAGCTGACACAGACCTCAAAGTCATTTCCTATTATCTGGGTCAACAGCTCTTTCCTGCGAGCTGACCCAGATGCAAGAATTATTTTACTCATTATCCCTTTTTACTCATTAATTACAAATTCGTCTGCACTTTCGTCCATATTTGCAACTATGCTTTCATTCTCTTCATCATACCTTGCATCAAATATAGGTAGATCAACTTCCGGATACCATTTTTCAAGGAAAGAAAGCATGTGGTATTTGATGAATACTCCACCTGGAACTGAGAGTAAAAGCATCAGTGCTATAAGTACAAGAATCTGAATGAAGATCACCGGTCCAAGTACTATCCATAATGTCATTTCCCCTGAACCAACAGCTGCCAGGATCAAGTAGAGCATGCCATCGATGAGCAGACTGATCAGGCCCAGTGCAAGGATTATGATGATTGCTGCGATAAATTCAATTATTCCAACAATGATGAAAAGTACAACTCTACCTATCCAGTAAAGCACAATTTGTTTCCAGTCCATTCTAAATCTTCTAAAGACGGAACTAAAGGCTGAGAATATGCTTTGTTCGTTATAGATGGAAACGGGTATTGCTAAATTAATAAAAGATCCAACGGTACCGGCTATAATTGCTAGTACTAGTATAAGTGGAATAAACATCAGCAATAGTGGTATTAGAGATGCTGCTGAAACAGTATCTAATGCCACAAATCCTAATATAGAAACAATTCCAATAGGTATCAAAATTATTAAAGTAACTATGAATCGTAAGATGAACAAATAAAAGCCGCTTCCAAGGAACATGCGGGTATATTCCCAGAATCTGACATCATTTTTTATGAGTGATTCCACGAATACAAATTCCATTACATTGGAAACATATGCGAAGAACAATATGAACAGTATGAGTAGAACAATTGCAGCACCTATTAAAGCCATATTACTTGAAAGGTCTGGAGGCGATATGTTCCAAAGTTCATTATCAAAGACATCGGTCATTTTGTGTACATCTGAATCACTTGCAGAATAGTTATTTCCACTACTATTTAAACCAGAGCCGGCTCCTCCAATTAGCATTATTAGTATTGCAAGCTTTGCCCATTTCCAAAAATCAAATGGTTCCAGCAAGCATTTTTTGGTTCTATCAAATGCTTTATCTATCACTTCTGTAACATACCAATCCATAGTTTAAAATGGTAAGTTTTACGATAAATAGTCATTGGTGTAAAAAACTAGAGTATGAGCGTTAATGTACTATTTTGGTTTAAAGTGAAATAAGATGATAAGATAAGACAAAATGAAATAAAAAAGATTAAAATAATATACTACGATAAAAAAGAAGGATACAGATATTGAACCTGAAAGCTATTTTGATTTTTTATTCAGGCACTAACAGCTATATTACCAAAAAAACAAAGATCATGATTATCAGCACTCAACTTTAGTTTAAGCATATTGATTCCGATTCTCATTGTTTTTGAGGCAGCAAATATTTGCAAAATCGATATTTTACCATCTTCAAAACGATCTCCCATTTCTTTCATTCCTTCGACAAATCCTTTTTCAATAAGATCCACAGGGTCAATTCTAAGTTCAAATGCCTTATTTACTACATGTTTAACTTCAGTATCATCAAATGTGATAACTGCATGTTTTGCCATTTCAATTGTGTCTTGGATTTTTATTATTGAGCCCCCCTCATTTCAACAACTCTTTGTTATGTATTTAGCATTATTTTATTGCAGGCATAGCTTACATTTTTGTTTTAGCTTATTAGTTGGATCTGTCTGCAAAAGCAATTACACAATTAGTCTTATTACTTATAAATAGTTTATTCAAACTAATATTAATTATTAATTAAGCTAACATAGATGAGATTATGGCAAATTATCTGAATTCATACTTTTGGATAAAGTCATATTTTGAGATACTTTAGATAAAAATATCCTCCAACCCAGTATCCGAGAAGCGCTACCAGAAAAGTTCCCGGAGCAAATCTGAAGCTACCTGAATATCCAATATAGTTCCAGTATAGATTGAACATCATTACGTATAGAAATGCAAACAAAAAGAAGAAGATAAATTGTACTCTGCCTTTTGTAATTATTGTTGACATTGCTTTTTTCGCCTCATATTAAGGAATGGTTTTAAAGCATATACTCGTATCTAGCTGGTAAGAACCAAGCAAATACAGGGTATGCAACTGAGAGTTTAATAATGCGGGAAAACAAAAATAATAGGAATGATAAAAGCAGCATCATATGTGATCCACCTGAGATACTTGCACCTGCAGGTGATATGAATGCATTGATCGGTGCATTGAAGGGAAAAGCCGATGCAGTTTATCTGGGAGTTGGAAATTTCAATGCAAGACAAGGGGCAAATAATTTTTCACTTGATGAACTGGAAAAAGCCATAGATCTTGCTCATTTAAGGAATGTTAAGGTATTTCTGGCACTGAATATACCAATAAAGCAAAAAGAGTTGCAAAAAGCCATTGATGTGGTAGATAAAGCATATTCCTATGGAATTGATGCTATAATTCTGGAAGATATTGGTTTAATGAGCCTGGTCAAAAAATATTATCCAGATCTGCCAATACATGCCAGTACACAGCTAACCATTCACAACAAAAAAGCTGTTGACTTTATTGAGATGGCAGGCGCAAAGAGAGTTATTCTTTCAAGGGAACTCACGGCTGCTCAGGTTAAAGATATAATCGACAAAAGTCACATTGAAATTGAGCTTTTCGTTCACGGTGCTCTTTGTTATTCTTATTCAGGAAGATGCCTTTTTAGCAGTTTCATAAGCAGACGTAGTGCGAACAGGGGTGCATGTGTACAACCATGCAGACGCAGTTACAGGATAATGATAGATGGCAAGGATGCCAAAAATCGTGCAATTGGTGAATATCCTATTAGCTGTGCTGAATTATGTACACTTCCGGATCTTGAAAAGATCGTTGAAACCGGTGTTGTGAGCCTGAAAATAGAAGGCAGAATGAAAAGGCCGGAATATGTCACTGCAAGCTCTACTATATATAAGGATGCAGTGGACAAAATATGTAGTACAGGACAGAATTTCTCTCCAGATGATCTTCAAAAGCGTGAGGATGAACTTTCGAAGTTATTCTACAGAGGTTTTACCAAAGGATTTGTTCTTGAAGAATCTGATGTCAGTCATCAAAAGTTCAGTTCCAACTATGGCATATTCCTGGGAAAAGTACAGAGGATACTGCCGTCTAAAAATAATACCGGACTTGAAGTAATATTGCACCAGGACATTACTGATAAAGATGGTATTGCAATATTTACAAAAAACAAGATGCTTGGCTCTAAGATAGAATCTATAGGATCCCGCGGCGAAGAGATCAGCAAAGCATCAAAAGGGGACAAGGTCACAATTGGGATCAGTTCAAAAACTGCAAAGGCTGTACGTAACCATGATGAAGTATATCTATCCACGGATTCAGCACTTATAGAGAGTTTACAGAATCAGGAGATCAAAGATCTTCCTCTGGATATTATTGTAACTGCACGAAGAGGCAGAGCTTTCAGTATCGTAGCAAAAGGTAAGTATGGCGGACTTTCTTTCACGGATGAATTCATTGTCCAGGATGCAAAAAGTTCACCCACCAATAAAAAGCAGATCATAAAAGCTATCGAGAAACTTGGTGATACATCCTACAGTGCCAGATCTCTTAAGATAGACATGGACGAAAATATTTTCGTTCCTATGGGTGTTGTCACAGGTGCCAGAAGAGAGCTTATTTCCATGCTTCAGAATGAAGCATTGAAGACATACAAGCATCAGGAAAAGAAACCACAAATTGAAGAAGTCGATATCGAATCCACACTCGAAGATGATGCATCATTAGCAGCAAAAAAGCGATTATTAAGTGTTGATATAAATGGCCCGAAATTCCTCCCGGATGCCATTGATGCAGGTGCAGATATTGTTTACATGCCAATTGAATGGTTCAAAATGATTTCAGAAAGCAAATCCGAGATGAACATACAGGAACTTTCTGAAATGGATATTGAAATCGTATTCACAACTCCTCAGGTTACTTTTGATGAAGAATTTGAGCAGCTGAGAGAACTCATGATGCAGGTAAAAGCATCCGGATTCAAGCTTGCATGTTCAAATTTCGGAACTATTCAGGTTGGAAAAGAAATAGGTGCAGAGTACATTGTGCAAAGAGAGATGAACATTTTCAATGCTGATACTGCTAAGAAGTTCTTTGAAAATGGTGCACATAGAGTTACAGTTTCCACAGAGCTTGATCTGGATGAGATCGAAGATATATGCATGAATTCCGGAAACAGAACTGAACATGAAATAGAGATGCTTGCACATGGTCGGGAATTATTGCTTATTACCGAAAATGACCTGTTAAAACCATTTGCCGATAAGAGGATGCTGAAAAAGAAGAGTGATGTATATCTTGTAGACAGGAAAAATGACAGATTCCCTGTCAAGCGAAGTGGTACTCGCACTCTGATATATCATTCAAAGGTTCTTAATATGCTTGAGCATATGGATGACATAATGGCCTATGATTTAGATGTTATTCGGCTTGATCTGTCCTTGAACAGTCGAAGAGAAGTTAGTGATATCGTAAAGGCTTACAGAGCTGCCCTTTCTGGCAAATCCATAAAGCTGCGAGGTAATAATCGAGAAGTACCAACAACAGGTCATTATTTTGATGGAGTTATGTAAGCTTGTTTACCAAAAACCATGGCCACGATCTTTTTATATGCCTACATAAATAGTTTTTACTATAGATGATCCAGAGGACTCAGAAAAGTGAACGAAGAATTATTTTATAAGAACCAACTCCAAGATCTGGAAGATCAAAAGGCTGCATACTTTCATCAATTAGATGAAATTGAGCGAATGCGTGCTGAGATTGCTCAGAAAAAAGAAAACATGAATGCAGCTGAGTCTCTGATAAGTGGCGATTATGAAAAAATACGTGAAGCAAAACATCTTATAGCTTCGGAATATGAAAAGCTTTTGATCCAGAACAATGAGTTGGACAAAGCCATAAATGAATACGAATCAAAACGATCATCATTTTCTGAAAAAGAGAATGATCTAAATTCACGTATTGAGAACTTCGAAAGTGAACTGAAAAAATTCGAACGCCGAAAAACAAGATATGATGCTGACATACTACTTTTCAATAAGAAAGAAGAGTTATTTCAGGAAAAAAAACTAAAGCATGTAGATTCAGAGAAAGAGCTCAATAAAAGAATTACTGATCTACGTTCCTGTAAAGAAGAAATTGCATCACAAGAGATTGACATTGAGCTTGAAAATGAGAAAATCGAACGCATTCGTCAATCTAATAAAGTGATGCGCAATAAGCTTCTTTCAGAGGAAAACAAACTCAAGTCACAAGGACATGAGCTTGAAGAGTTGAAGATACGTAACGAAAAAGACATTGGAACTCAAATGACTCTTCAGAGGCAAAATCTCAATATCAAAAAACTGAACTCCAGAATTGATCAACAATTTTCCTATATCAAAACTCTTGAAGATAATGTTCTTGAATTGAAGCTCAAACTTGAAAATTCAAATAAAGCTCTTGACGAAGCAACGATTTGCACGAGAATATTTGAGCAAAATCTCGAACTGTTGCACATAAATTGATTTTGATTCTTTGAAGTAATCATTTGTATGCCATAGAAATCTTTTTTACCATGAAAAACTCATTTTAGCCTAAGAGATTATATTTCCAATATTGGTGATCACATTGCCACGCAAATTATCTGAAGAGGATATAAAATTACTAAAAAAGCTTGCACCAGAATGTGCAGGGCTTGAATGTTCCGGATCAAATGCACCGTACAGATCCCTGCTTCCACCCCTTTCCAACCATTTTACCACAGATCTTGATGATTTCAAAAGACGTCTGTCATTTTTAAATGATGAGGATATGTCATATCTCATATCGCTTATCAAAAGTGGAGAAGAAAGTCTGGGATGTGTTCCACCACAATATATACAGGTATTTATTGCATTTGTTGAAGAAAAACTTGGTTCAGAGCTGGCAAAGGAAATATTTAAAATTTATACATCAGGACGTGAATGTCAATCAAGTGACATCATATCACTCTAATGTACATGTTCTTTCTATTCAAAATAGACTGCTTTATTCATCTATTAGATCATTCGTTTCCTATTTTTGCGTAAAGATCAGCCAGTCCCTGCAAAGTAACCTGACCTTTTGAAGTTATAAAATAGTCTCCACGTTCACTTTTCTGGAGTATCATACCGGTGTCAAGTAGTTTCTGTATGTGGAACAATAGATTGCCACCACGTAGTTTTGTTATCTTTGACAACTCGGAGAAACTTTTTGTTTCGTTAACCAATGACCTCATAATAAGCAATCTCTGCTTATTTGCAAATGGCTCACAGATACTATTTACCACATCTTCTGAAAGTGTGCTGGTGCTGGCAGATCTTGTATCATCACTTCTGATATTTTTCTGATTGCAGAAAGATCTAATAAGCCCCATCTGCTTGTTAAAAATGTTTGATGCATAACTCACACAAGTACCACATTCATCCGTTGTTGCACATTCTTTGAGTTTATCGAATTGCTGCTGATAATCTTCAAGCATATCTTCACTGATGTTGTCTTCAAGAAGGAGGAGAACCATATCCTGAAGCAAGTTCTCAAAAGCAGCATGACATGGCACTTTATGCTCACATATACTACTCATACAGTCAATAGACTCTCTTGCGTCATCAAGCATGTAATTAAGCATTGGACGAGAAAGTTCCTCCCTAAGATCAGTCATCATTATATTCATTTGCTGTCGGTTGGAGTTTTCTAATACTCTTGTAACAACAAGACTTAAAGATGCGATCTCAGCTTTAATTTCTGACAATTCATCATAATATGGATCATCGTCACCTACCAATCTAATATTTTTTGCATGCTGATTTTCTGTTTTTTGTTTCATTCCTTCTCTCCAGGACTGAGCAATGTGGTATAATTTGATTCGAACTGTAGCATATAATTAGAGTGTATTTTTGTGTAGCTACGTATATAATAGTAACGATTAAGTATATTTACATATACTTCATACATAGATATGTCCAGTAGCATCTACGTTAAGATAATTAATCTGTGTTCTATCAATAGACTTTCAGGTTGGTGAAAATATACCAGTTATAAGCCTTATCGGTTGCAAGATACTTGAAGATGAAATCACACATGTACTTGTGGAACATAGACAGAATAGCAGGATAGTGCTTATCGACGACCTTGAGTCAATGGGACTTACAAAAAAACTCCGCTTACTGAATATTCCATTTTCAAAGACTCCAATCGATAAGATCAACAATTTTGTTAGTGATAGAATTAAGAATAAAGGAATTAAGAAAAACATATCCAGCACTCGTATTATATCCCGTATTTTAGGTTCTTCAAAGGATTCATGTAAACTTATACTTGTTGTAAAGATAATGGAGCTTGGCCTTCATAGAGACCATCATTTACTCAGGAACGGTGTAGAACAACAAATAATAGATATGGCCAGATTTTCTGATGGTATATTCCTTTTCTATGGTCTCTGTGGTAATGCTCTCAAAGATATTGAAAAGGTTGCAGAAGGACTGGAATGTGAACTATATATTCCAACAGACAAAGACGGCCAGATCGTGGACGACTGTGTAAGTATAGCCGTTGGTGGCAACAAGATCTACGATGACCTGTTCAAGAAGTGCAGAGGTACAGGTACACTATTTTTCACCCCCATGTGGGCTGCAAAATGGGACCTTGCCGGCGATGGTACCCAGGACATGCTGGGAAAAAACTGCAACTCATTCTTCACTGAAAAAATAGGCAGAATTGTCCAGGTGGATACTGGCTTAAACTTCGAGAAAGATTTCCACGAAAATATCTCTTCTGTCTCAAAACATTTTAACGCAAAAGTCTATAAAGCACAGGGGAGTACCGAAATTATCGATTCATGGTACCCAAAAGCAAGAGACGATCTCATAAAGAAGAGTAAAAAGAAAAGTAAAGTTTCCGATTAGATTTCATAATCAGAAAGAACTTCTATAACCGCGATGATTTATACAAATATAGATTTTGCATACAAGTAAAAAGACTTATTTAAATGATTTTGGAAGTTTTTCTTTATTTCTTTTATTATGGATAATATCCATCCACACCCCTAACAAAAGCAACATTTTTAATACATCAATGTCGAACTATTGACTGCTTTTTCATCAAATCATTATTAGCAGTAGCAACTATCAGGAAACGACACCATGATCAATTCTATACTGGACAATGACCTTTACAAATTTACCATGCAGATGGCAGTGCTTGAAATGTTTCCTGATACGGTTGTAGAATATCGTTTTAATAACCGTGGAGAGCAGCGTTTTAGTGAGGATTTTCTCAGAGAACTCAGGAAGATCATCGATGAGGATATTCCTGCAATTACTTTAAGTGAAGATGAATATCAATGGCTAAAAAAAGCTTGTCCGTTCTTTAAACCAATGTATCTGGAATACCTGAAGAACTATCGTTTTGATCCAGATGAAGTGACAGTTTCACTGAATGATGAAAATGATCTGGACATTACGATCAAGGGATTCTGGCACAGCAGTATTCTCTGGGAAATTGTGCTGATGCCCACCATTTCCGAACTTTATTTTGATACTGTTGAAAACGATTGGAAAAAAGACAATTCTGGTTCATGTTCTGAAGATAATGTTATTGAGGAATATACATCATTCATAGAGAAAATGGCATGGGAGTTGGAAACAAACCAGTGTCTTTACTCTGAATTTGGTACACGCAGGAGAAGAAGCTCCAAATTGCATGATTCTGTAGTTGGAGCATTGCATATTATGGATAGCTTCATGGGTACGAGCAATGTATATCTTGCAAAGAAATACAACTGTAAACCAATTGGAACCATTGGACATGAATGGATAATGGGAATCTCAGCCCTTGTAGGACTTAAAAATGCCAATCTCTTTTCACTTGAGAGATGGGTTGACATGTATAAAGGAGATCTGGGTATAGCTCTCTCCGATACCTTTGGCTCGAGAGCATTCTTTGATAATTTTAATCTGAAGCTTGCCAAACTTTACGATGGCGTTCGTCATGACAGTGGAGATCCTTTCAAGTTTGTAGATCAGGTAATAGAACATTATAATATGCTGAACATCGTTCCTGCCAGCAAGTTGATCGTCTTTAGTGATTCACTGCAACCTTTGGATGCAGCTAATATCAAAGACTATTGTCATGGAAAGATCAAATGCAGTTTTGGAATTGGCACAAATTTGACAAACAATCCTGAATTCTTCGTCGAGGAGCCACCATTGAACATGGTCATCAAACTTTACAAGGTCAATGATATACCAGTTGTAAAATTAAGCGATGATGAAGGAAAAGAAACAGGCGATATTAACGCATTGCGAGTGGCAAATTACGTATTCAGAAGAAAGGGACTAGATGATTATTGACTATGCTAGCTGCATTTAGCCAAAAATATAAATTGTAAATTGATTTGCCATTTCGTTTTTTGTGGAATTGCTTTTGAGGGGATAGTTCTATCGCATGATTGGAAGTATCCTATTCCATTTTACTCGTTTTTAATGGCAAATACACCGTTTTTCTTAACAATGCAATATATGCAACATTAATATTTATATATTTCTGCTGCATATAAAAATCATTATAATCATCATAGATATTTAGTTGTAACTTGAATTATAATTTACTGCACTATGCATTCCGAAGCGTAGATGTAAATATACATACGGCCTCGATTTCAATTTCCACCTTGATTGTACCAGCATGCATTTCTACAAACTGATTTAACAAAGTAAGGACCAGTCCAGTTCCCTCTTATTTACGGGTATAAAGAAAATATGTTTTTGCATGATCAACTTCCTAAACCAGGATATCATTTGAATTGGAACGTGAATTGATTCATGTCTATAAGTATGCATAATCAGTAGCGTGAAATTATTTCATCACAAACCTTAAATAGCTATAAACCTATTAGGAGATTGCTTTAAGATGGTAACTTGTATTCAAACGTAAGAGCTAGATAGTATTTACTTAATATGTACATGCTGTTCTTTATTTATGTTTTTAAACTTTGTTCATTCTTTTTAAGCACACCTAAATGGATGTGAAATATTTGTTCAATAACAATGAATCAACTGCACCAGTAGATGCTGGCGAGACATACGACGTAACAATAGAAGACTTAGCAAGAGAAGGCGACGGAATCGCAAGAGTAAGCGGATTTGTCATTTTCGTACCAGGTACATCAGTTGGCGACGAAGTCACCATCAAGGTAACCAAAGTAATGCGCAAGTTTGCATTCGGTGAGGTTGCATAATTTTAATCTGATGAA
>Ga0206328_121_pt1 | contig 42397 bp, 32 predicted proteins | sample SalPonR1_A_D2_MG_FD_142664 | JGI IMG/M metagenome (GOLD analysis project Ga0206328, IMG submission 142664)
CCTATAATCTTGAAAAAGTTCGCGATATCACTGATGAAGATATTGTAATGGTACTTGGTCACCGTGCACCGGGTTCCGCATACCCAACCGCACACCCGCCCCTTGCTGAACAGCAGGAGCCTGACTGCCCAATGCGCAAGCTCGTCAAGCCAACAGACGGCGCAAAGGCAGGAGACCGTGTCCGCTACGTACAGTTTGCAGACTCAATGTTCAACGCACCATCCCAGCCGTACCAGCGTACCTACGCAGAGATGTACCGCTTCCGTGCAATCGACCCCGGTACACTCTCCGGTCGTCAGGTAGTTGAAGCTCGTGAAAGAGACATGGAAGAGATCGCAAAGTTCCAGCTGGAAACAGAAATGACCTGCCCAGCACTCGGTGGACTTAGAGGTGCAACAGTGCACGGCCACTCACTCAGACTTCCAGAAGACGGTCTGATGTTCGACATGCTCGACAGATGCAGAGTAGAAGATGGCAATGTAATCATGCACAAGGACCAGGTAGGCAGACCAATAGACAAGAAGGTAATCCTTGGTAAGCCAATGTCCGCAGAAGAAGCAGCAAAGAGAACAACCATATACCGTGTAGACAACGTTGCATTCAGAGATGACCCAGAAGTCATTGAATGGGTACACAGGGTATTTGATAATAGAACCTGTTACGGCTTCAAGCCAGAGAACTGAGGTGATGATAATGGCAGATGATAGAAAGAAAATGTTTGCAAAACACATGGAGATCAAGTACACAAAAGAACATGGTACCAACAAGATGGAAGGTGGCGAGATCACCGACATGAATGTGGAATACCACAGACTTGGTGTAGATCAGAATCCACGTAAGTTAGAGATGAGAAAAGCTGGTGAAGAACTCTCAAAGAAGAGAGGACTTGTAGGTTACAACCCAATGATGCACTGTGGTGGTATCCCACTCGGTCAGAGAGCACTCACACCATCATTCCTTTCAGGTACTGACGACATGGTCGAGATCGATGATCTTCACTACGTCAACAATTCTGCAATGCAGCAGATGTGGGATGACATCAGAAGGACCGTAGTTGTCGGTATGGACATGGCACACGAGACTCTCGAGAAGAGACTCGGTATCGAAGTCACACCAGAAACAATCAACCACTACCTTGAGACACTCAACCACGCACTTCCTGGTGGAGCAGTTGTTCAGGAACACATGGTAGAAACACACCCAGCACTTGTAGATGACTGTTTCGTAAAGATCTTCACCGGTGACGATGAACTTGCAGACGAGATCGACAGCCAGTTCCTTATCGACATCAACAAGCAGTTCCCTGCAGAACAGGCAGAAGTACTCAAAGAAACTATCGGCAAGACATCCTGGCAGGCAGCTCACATCCCAACTCTGGTTAGCAGAGTGACCGATGGTGCTCAGACAAGCAGATGGATGGCTATGCAGGTCGGTATGTCCTATATCTCAGCATACAGCATGTGTGCTGGTGAAGCAGCAGTAGCTGACCTTTCATACGCAGCAAAGCATGCTGGTGTTATCTCAATGGGAGAAATGCTCCCAGCAAGACGTGCACGTGGACCAAACGAGCCTGGTGGAGTTTCCTTCGGACACTTCGCAGATATCATACAGACCAGCCGTACGACCCCAGAAAACCCAGCAAACATTGCTCTTGAAGTAGTCGGTGCTGGATGTATGCTCTACGACCAGATCTGGCTCGGTTCATACATGTCTGGTGGTGTAGGTTTCACTCAGTATGCTACTGCAGGTTACACAAACAACATCCTTGATGATAACCTCTACTACAACGTAGACTACATCAACGACAAGTACGATGGTGCAGCAAACGCAGGTACTGACAACAAGGTAGACGCAAATCTCGATGTAGTAAAGGATATCGCAACAGAATCCACGATCTACGGTGTCGAAAACTACGAGAAGTACCCAACAACCCTCGAAGACCACTTCGGTGGATCCCAGAGAGCAACAAGTCTTTCAGCAGCAGCTGGTTCCGCTGTAGCAATCGCAACAGGAAACGGAAACGCTGGTCTGTCTGGATGGTATCTTTCAATGTACTTGCACAAGGAAGCACTCGGAAGACTCGGTTTCTTCGGATACGACTTGCAGGATCAGTGTGGTGCAACCAACGTACTCTCATACCAGTCCGACGAAGGTCTGGCTCTTGAACTACGTGGACCAAACTATCCAAACTACGCAATGAACGTAGGTCACCAGGGTGGATACGCTGCAATCACCTCCGCTGCACACGCAGGACGTGGAGATGCATTCGCAGTCAACCCACTTGTCAAGGTCTGTTTCGCAGACGACCTCCTGCCATTTGACTTCAGCAAGCCAAGGAAGGAGTTCGCAAGAGGATGTCTCAGAGAGTTCGAGCCTGCTGGTGAGAGATCACTCATCATTCCAGCAAAGTAAAATTTAAACCTTAAAAGTAGGCTTTTGCCTACTTTTTTCTATTTTTTGAATTTGGAACTTTATCTCAGGTTTATTTTCTGCTATTCTTCTCATTCAAAAAAGTGAATGTATTCTCTCTTTTTAAAGCCAATATTAAATCTTTTTATGCATATTATGTTAAAGAATATGTTAAAAAATATGTTAAAGAATATGGAATATGAAAAAAGAATATAAAAATGATATGAAAGATTTCTCTTTCAGATCATTCAAAATAGTTTATTTCAGGTAAGGGTGATATCAGCACCAATTGTCTTCATTTGCTCGAAGAAATCGGGGTACGATATATCCACAGCTTCTGCATTGTCGACTCTTGTGTTGCCTGCCACCATTCCTGCGATGGTAAGTGACATTATGATCCTGTGATCGTGCCATCCATGCACATCTGCACCTCTTAGCTTTCCACCTTTGATAATAAGCTGGTCCGTCTCTTCTTTAACGCTGATTCCCATTTTGCTAAGTTCAAGCGCCATTGCATGCAGCCTGTCTGTTTCCTTGTAGCGGACATGCTCTGCATTTTGGATGACTGTAACACCCTCTGCACATGCAGCAAGAACTGCAATGGTTGGTACAAGGTCAGGGGTTGCTCCTGCATCAAATGTCGTTGCTTTAAGCTTTCCTGCACTTAGCTTAACAATCCCTTTTTCTTTATCCCAATGTATCTTAGCTCCCATGCGCTCCAGCACATCGATGATGATCTTATCACCTTGTTCAGATGGGAACAGGTTCTTCACAGTGATACTTGAACCTGTAATAGCAGCAGCTGCCAGTATGTATGAAGCAGAAGAAAAATCACCTGGGACGGTGTACTCTTTCAGGTTGTACTTCTGGTTGGCAGGTATGATAAATTTAATATTATTTCCTTCTTCAACTAGAATTTCAGCACCTGCCTTTTCGATAATTTCAATTGTAATATCTACATAAGGCCTGGATTTCATTTCCCCCTTTATGGAGAGGGTTGTACTTTTTGTTGTTAAAGGACATGCTATCAGCAAGGCAGATATAAATTGTGAACTAATTGATCCATCTATCATTGTGATCGCGCCTTTTAATCCTCCGCGGATCACAAGAGGTGCACATCCATTGTTGCGTGTGGAATCTGCTTCAACACCGAGCTTATTCAAAACATTAAGTAGAGGTTTGTTTGGTCTGCCTCTAATGGAACTGTCTCCTGTCAGTACAGTTACACCGTCTGCAAGTGCTGCAACAGCAGTCATGAATCTGAGAGTTGTACCGGAATTTGCTACATCTATTACATTATCCGGAACATTTGGTTTCCCTTTTACTCCACGAACTACTAATCTGTCATCCAGTTTTTCAATATTTGCACCGAATGCTTCACTTGCTCTTACTGTTGCCAGTGTGTCGGCAGACAAAAGTGGTCTGTGAATCACACATTCATTAGATAATGCTGCAATGGTGATCGCTCTGTGTGTATAGCTTTTTGACGGTGGTGCGAACAGCTCGCCACTAACATTTGAAATTCCAACAGAAACTTTCATTTTATCCTCTTTTCTTTAAAATTGGAAATAATGGGATCTTTCGGAAAACATCTTTATTATTTGATTTCCATCCCTCTAGTATCGAATAACTACATATTACACTTTTACCTATTAACCTTACTGATGATGCAGAACGATAAATGTTATACTATAGGATATGGCGGTAGAACGCTGGATGACCTTGTAAAGATGTTGTTGGATTATAATATCACAAACCTTGTAGATATTCGCAGATATCCTCACTCTATTTTTGAGGAATTCGATAAAGAATCACTACAAGAGACTCTGCCTAAAAATGGTATTTTGTATTATCATTGCGAAGGTGTGGGGGGTATGCGGGATACAGGATATGTTGAGTACATGCACACTGATGAGTTCGCACAAAGCTTCTCCTCTTTGATGGATCTGATCACAAAAACAAACTTAATTTCTCAGAAAATAGTTCTTTTGTGTGCGGAAAAGAATCCCAAAGGTTGCCATCGGCACTACCTGTCAACAAAAATAGAAGAAAATAATGTAGAAGTCATCCATCTGGTAGATTCCGGACAGACTAACCTCTTCATGTACTAATTATCCAGTTTTACTTTATAATTTACATTGTTCGAAGACGTTTGATACGCTCTTCTGTTGCAGGATGCGTCCTGAAAAGCTTCATGATCGAAGTTCCTTTTAGTGGGTTGACTATGAACATATGAGCAGTGTGCTGTGATGCCTGTACATCTCCTCTTCTTGGTCTGTACTGTGCACTTCCATATTCCAATTTTTCAAGAGCACTTGCAAGTGCCCATGGCTTCTGTGAAATACGTGCTCCTTCTACATCTGCTGCAAATTCTCTTGATCTTGATATTGCAAGTTGGATTATCGTAGCTGTCAGAGGTGCTATTACTGCCATAGCTATAAACCCGACAATATTGTTACTATCGTCTCTTCCACCTATACCGCCAAATATCGCTGCCCATCTGGCCCATGTTGCGAGCATGGTGATTACACCTGCAATGGTTGCTGCCACTGCACTGATAAGTGTGTCACGGTTCTTGACATGTCCAAGCTCATGTGCCAGTACACCTTCAAGTTCTTCTGCTGTAAGCAGATCAAGTATTCCTGATGTTGCAGCTACTGCTGCATGTTGTGGGTCTCTGCCAGTTGCAAATGCATTTGGCATGGACGTATTAACAATATATACTTTTGGCATTGGAAGATTTGCACGCATTGCCAGCTTCTGTACAATTCCATAAAGCTCAGGTGCTTCTGCTGATGAAACTTCCTGTGCCTTATACATTTTAAGAACGATCTTATCACTGTACCAGTAACTACCAAAGTTCATGACAATTGCGAAAACAAATGCAAGTATCATTCCTGTAGTACCACCAATCATTTGTCCTACAATGACCAGGAGTCCAGTAAGTGATGCTAGCAATAAAGTGGTCTTTATCATATTTCCCATGTTTTTCCTCGTAGAGATAACTTTACAAGTCTTTATAAGTATCAATATTCTGTTTGTTCTTCTATATATAAGTATCTGTAAGTTGCAAAATTAAGTATTAAAAGGAAAAAGAAAAAAGCAGAGAATGAACAATCTCATGTTCAAATCTCTTCAACGGTAATATTCTCTTCTGACTCTATCTCTGCAAGAAGTGCTTCAATTTCAGCCAGTTCAGCTTCCAGGTCTTCGAGTTCTGCATCTGTGAACTCTGCTCCCTCTTCACTTAATGCTTCATCGGCTGCATTTACGTCTTCAAGATCAGAGACGACTTCTTCTTCAGGTACATCTTTTTCTGCACAACCGGATAGGATCAGACCCAGCAAAACAATAGTGAGTACGAAGATGTATCTCATTTTAACCATACCACTCATCTCCTGTGATTTAGACTTAGTCTTATACTTTCAGATCTTACTGTATACATGTTAACCACTTTGCTTAACTGTTGTCAGTGTTTTCCTGACTTTCTTCTGATTCTCCGCTGTCATCATCTTCAGTATCATCTGATTCTCCAGGATCTTCCTCGCCGGAATTATCTTCGTTATCTTCTTCAGAATCGGTTTCTGCACTTTCTACCTCATCTTCCTCAACTTCATCCTCTTCGTCATCATCCTGGCGTTGAGCCCAGTCACCTTCAACGTCTTCTCCATCTCCGGTAACATTGTAGCTACCTTCTCCTGCAAGTACTGCAGATCCGCTTCCTTCAGCGGTGAGTGAAATATCATCTGCACGGATCATCACAGTAAGGCGGGTGCCTTCGATCGATACGTCGCCTGTGACATTGTGGAAGACAAATGCACGGTTGTTATCAGTGCTGTTTCCTGAATCGATGTTTGATGATCCGTAGTCTGCATCATCTGTATTGATTACTGCATCTCCTGCCATATCTTTGATCACGAGCTTTGCATCGGTTGCACTGAAGCCCAGGGTAATATTTCCTGAAAGCACTGCAGTTCCATCTCCTTCAGCTTCAAGGCTTCCGGTTCCGCTAAGATGAACTACTCCTTCCCTGTGCTGTTTTAGTTCCTTGAGCATATCCTTGAGCACAAGATTTGATTCCCTGATGTTATGCCCTGCTTCATTCATGTATCTGAGGGTTTCGCCGTATTCTGCATCACCATCTCTGAATCTGTTCCTTGCTCCTTCATAGTTTTCTTCAGCTTCTGCTATGAGTTCCTTGTACTCATCAAGCATTTCTTCAAGTTCTCCAACGTCTTCACCATTGTCTTCCATACGCTGTATCTCATTCTCAAGACGGGCAATTATTGCATTTGATGTTCTAAGGGCGGATCCCATCTTATTGTTGATATTTTTGGCTGCACCAACTACTTGCTCTTTGTGTGCATCCTTCCAGGTTTTATTTATGTCTCTGGCAGATTCTGCAAGTTCCTTTCTTGTACTTGCATCTGCAAGTTCTTCTCTTTCGTCTTCAAGTTCATCTATGTAGCTGTCATCGATATTCTCATTGTCTTCGATGATCTCTATCATGCGGTCAATTGTTGCGTTAAGGTAATCTTTAGCTGCCTGAAGTGCTTCTTCAGAATCAAGGCTCTTGTCATTGGCTTTTATTTTTACAAAACTGTCCTTTGCCTCCATATATTTTGCCTGAGCACTCTTTACAGCTTTAACTTTATTTCTGGCAGCATTTGCATTCTGGTTCCGGGGTGCATCTTCATCAGCATTTAGCATGTCCCTGTCTCTGTCATGTTGCTGTACGCCGGGTGACTCATCATCTTCAGTATCTTCTGATTCAACACTTACGTTTTCATCATCGTTACTTGCTGCATTACTGTCTCCATTCATTCCATTGTCCGATGCTGCCATTGCACCGGCTGACAGAATACTTATCAGCATAATCGCAGCAGCGAAATAAGCAAATAATTTCAATCCTGTTGTCCTCATTCTTTCACCTTTTCAAGTTTCATTTATATTATAGATCACCATGTCTCAAGTTCTCGTCCAATTGACATAATTGTGATTTCAAAATCATTCCGGACATGTTCCGGACACTTTGCTACAATTCCTGATTCTCAGATTCGAATATAACCATGCTTTAGTTCACGAACTTTATGAGCCTTCATTGAATCTTCTTAAAGGCTTAAATGGATGTATTTTCAGGATTAAACCTTTAGAATGCTTTAGATTCTATCATCCAGTACATATTATATAGTTTTACATAATAAATATACGTCTTGTGTTAGATAAAAAAATACTCTGCATCTTCATTTTACTATTTTTCGTGTGGAGCACTGCTGCAACAGCAAGTGATACGGCGATCATTCACGGGGCTGTCTATGAGTGGGACACATTCTCTCCGCTTGAGAATGTTATAGTTGAAGTCAATTCAACTCCTTCCCAATCTATGCTTGCAAGGTACGGGGTATATTCGTTTAGCCTGCAACCTGGTGCTTATATGATCACGGCTAGTTATTACAACAATAATACACTTGTTTCATATGCAAAGGAAAATGTCACAATAACCGATAATGGTGACTACTTACTTGATCTGATATTATTACCTGCGGACCTGGATATTTTTTATGAGAATAAATTTTCGGAACTGGAGGATATCTCAGTTTTTGCAGAAGAAGATAAGGGCCCAAACTATGGATATCTCATTGTATTCTTCATTGTCATAATAATTGTCTTAGCTGCTTATCTTTACACAAAGAATAAGGACGATAATAATAAAAATAATTCAGATAATGAACTTGAAGTTCCTAATGTTGAGGTTAATACTCCGGTATCCGATGTCCTAACATCTGACACTCATATGGATGAGCTGCAAACCCTGCCAGATGATCTGCTTGAAATGATTGAAATTATAAATGCTGCAGGCGGGAGGATGACACAAAGAGAGCTCAGGAAAAAAGTGCAGTATTCTGAGGCAAAGGTAAGTCTAATGCTCTCTGACCTTGAGGACCGTGGCATTATCCGTAAGTTCAAAAAAGGTAGGGGTAATGTTGTTGTTCTGGCAGATATTGAAGAATAAACCAAAATGTATAACTGCATTTAGTGAATATGGATAGAGAAATGAAAATGAAATTGTATTCAAATTTATTTATCATACGAGGTAGCACATGAGAGTTTCAATGGACCTTGAATTAAAGGATATTCCCGGACAATTACTTCTAGTACTTAAACCAATCTCTGATTTCAAAGGCAATCTGGTCACAGTGGTTCACCATCATGAAAAAAGGACGCCCCGCGGCACAATTCCTGTGCAGGTGGTATTTGAGATCAAAGCTGATAAGCTTGATGATATCATCTCTAAATTCGAGGAAAGTGGTGTCAGTGTTGTAAGCGTTGATGAGAAACGCTATCTTGAACATGGAACTGTAATTCTCATAGGTCACATAGTCCATACAGATATACAGGACACTATTGACAAGATGGATGAAACAGGCTGTGCAGAACTAGTTGATCTAAATCTTTCAATGCCGAAAATAGATTGCCCTTCTTCAGCATGTCTGAAAATAGACGCTGTCAACAAGGAAGAGCTTAATCTTGTAATAGAATTGCTCAAGAAGATCGCTGTGGAGAAAGATCTACTTGTCATTGAACCAATAGAAAGCGAATTGAGGGTGTGATCATATGAAAACGATACGTACTTCCATTATAGGCTTTGGGGCTGTAGGTCAGGGTGTAGCAAAGGTCATCCTTTCAAAGAATGAATATCTGAATAACATGGGTATTGACCTTAGGGTAGTTGCAATTGCAGATTCAAAGACTGCAGTAATTGATGAGAATGGTCTTGATCTTTCTGCTGTCTTAGCTCGAAAGCTTGAACAGGGCAGTGTGGGTTCCGAAAACATAGGTGGCACTGAAATTATAAAGACCGTTGAACATGATCTTGTTGTAGAGATCACTCCTACCAATATCAATGATGGTGGCGTAGGTCTTGGAAATATGATCGCTGCCTTTGAGAAAGGTATGGATGTTGTAACTTCTAATAAGGGACCATTGGCCCTCAAATATTGTGAACTTGAAGAAATGGCTAAAAATTCAGGATCTCAATTTAAGTTTGAAGCAACTGTTGGTGGTGCAATGCCTATTATAAATCTTGCATCTGAAACTCTTGCAGGTAACAAAATACTGAGTATGGAAGGCATTTTGAATGGTACCTGCAACTACATACTCTGTCGTATGATGGAAGAGAATGCCCCTTATGACCAAATGGTTGCAGAAGCTCAGGAACTTGGTATTGCGGAAACTGATCCTATCTATGATGTTGAAGGTATAGACACTGCATGTAAACTTGTTATACTTGCAAATGCAATTTTCGGAATGAATGCAACTTACAAAGATGTATCAGTTACAGGTATAACTAAAATTACACCTGAAGCACTTCTTCTGGCTCAGAATAACGGCTACGATATCAAATTGATAGGAGAAGTAAATGGTAGTAAAATAAATGTTTCTCCAAAGCTCGTGCCAAAGGATAATCCTCTTGCTGTTGGCGGTACTCTTAATGTCGCATCCTTGCAAACCGATATCTCAGGTCCGATAACCATTACTGGAAGAGGTGCAGGCTCTATTGAAACTGCAAGTGCTATATTGAGTGATATCATTTCCATTTACAAAGATTAACTTACTGTCTTTGAAATATTGAGATCAATATGACAAGTTTCAAAGAATTTGCACAGGCATGTAAGGAAATTGAGCTAACTTCTGGTTCGCTTGATATGATTTCACTTGTGGCAGATCTTTTTCATAGTGTAACTCTTGAAGAACTACCTGTGGTAACTCATTTTGTAATGGGTGAGATATTTCCTGCTTGGAGTGCAGAAGAAGTTGGTATAGGTGCAGGTATTCTTTATTCTGCCCTTGCAAAATCTGCCGGTGTTTCAGTCGAAGATATTGAAGATATAGTACGGCATACCGGTGATATTGGTAAAACTGCTGTTTTAGCACTTGACAAGAAATCCCAGGGACAATCCACTTTTTCATCTTTCCTTGAAGAAGATCACGAGCTATCAATAATGGAAGTATTTGAGCGCTTTAAGGATATTTCCAGAATATCCGGAAAAGGTGCACAAACATCTAAGATCAAGAACCTTCAGTATCTTTTTAATTCAGCTTCATCTAAGGAAGTCGGTTATATTTCTCTACTCGCGATCGAAGAGCTCAGGATAGGTGTTGGTGAGGGTATTGTCAGGGACGCTATTGGTCTGGCTTTCGATGTTTCTTCCGAGGACGTAGGGCGTGGATTTATGCTAACCAACGATATGGGTCTTGTGGCATTGACCGCCAGGCAAGGTGGCAGTGAAGCATTATCAAAGCTTGGTCTTGAGCTCAATCGGCCTATCAAACTCATGTTGGCACAAATAACTCCTTCTCTGGAATCTGCTCTATCTAATATGGATGAAGCTGCCATCGAGTGGAAATTCGATGGTGCCAGAGTGCAGATACACAAGGATGGCGATGATGTCGTATTATATTCCCGCAGACTTGAGGATATAACCCAGTCACTTCCGGATATCGTGGAGGCTGTGAAAAAATATGTCAAGGTGGATACTGCAATACTTGATGGTGAAGCCGTTGCAATCGATTCCGATGGCATGCCACGTCCTTTCCAGGATATACTCAAACGTTTTAGAAGAAAATATGATGTAAATTCAACTGCTAGAGAAATACCACTGACACTTAATCTTTTTGATATAATGTATCTCAATGGTCAAAGCCTGATTGATATGTCACTTATTGAGAGAAGAGAATTACTCAATTCCAGCGTTGAGAATGATGCCTCTATTCGTGTGGATACTCAGGTAGTGACAAAAGACCCGGAGGAGATCAATAGAATTTATACTAAAGCTCTGAACGGTGGTCATGAGGGCATAATGATAAAGAACCCAAATTCCCCTTATTCTCCTGGAAAGCGTGGCAAGAATTGGCTTAAAAAGAAACCGGTCATGGAAACTCTTGACCTTATCGTGATCGGTGCGGAGTGGGGCTATGGCAGACGTACTAGCTTCATGGGATCCTATGCATTAGCATGTCATGATTCCGACACTGGAAATTTCCTGCCAGTGGGCAAGGTTGCTACTGGCTTTTCAGATGAGCAATTGTCAGAGCTTACTGATATCTTTTCTGATCTTATTGTGATGGAGTATGGTAAGGAAATTGAGCTTAAACCGGAAGTTGTCTTTGAAGTAGCTTTTGAGGAGATCCAGAAAAGCACTAACTATGAATCAGGGTACGCTTTAAGGTTCCCGCGACTTGTCAATATACGAGATGATAAGTCTGTGGAAGATGTGGAAACAATTGAGCGCATTGAAGCTATGTATCGCCTGCAAAGGGAAAGAAACTAAGCTAGAATAAAACTCGGCGTGCAATTTTTTACAAACATTAATATGCAGACTCTTCAAATCATGAAGTAATATTAAGGATTCTGTGGTCAAATGATTAAAAAGATATTTGCTATTCTAATGGTATTTTGTATCCTGTTCTTGTCAGGTTGTGTGGAATCTTCTCCTTCTGTGGAGCAGGAAACTGAAATTGTTCAAGAGAATATTTCTAATAGATCAGAAATGCAGGACAATAATGGTAATGGTGATGCTGATATTAATGCCACAGGACCAAAAACAGAAATTGTCTATTTAGAAAACTATGCATTCGATCCTTATTTGGTCACCATATCAGCAGGAGATACTGTAAAGTGGGTGAAAAAAGATCATCCTGCACAGATAATTAGAAGTAATGTTTTCCAGTCTCAAACAATGAGGGCTGGCGATACTTTTAGTTTCACTTTTGAGGAACCGGGTAATTATGATTACCAGATAGTTACTCATCCATGGACTCCAGGTGGAATAGTAGTAGTTGAGTGAGTGAAGATATGTTGAATTGGAAACAGGTAAATAAATGACAGTTATTCAATTCATATTAATAATGGTACCAATAGTATTATTGCTTAACTTTCTTGCCTATTATGTTTTCATCCCAAGAGATAATAGAAAAATTTATGATGATTTAGATCAGGGTGGGAAATACGCCTATTATATATTTTCCAAAATCTTCCCCTATTTGCTAATTATATGTGCTGTATACCTTTTTGTAAAATCCCAGGGTATGATTGTTGAATATTTCAATATAGTTCCATATTATGGACTTGCAGAATATATATTTCTGATAGAAGGGGATATTGTAGGTAATTTTCAAGCTATAATGCTTCCTGGAATCACGTATTTTAGTATGTTCATATACCTTATCGGCTTCCCATTTATTTTAATCTTTACATTCATTGTTTTTTTCAGCACCCTGAAAATAGAACAGTTGCAGGAATATGCAATAGGAATAATTATCATTTATATGGTGGCCTTCCCTTTTTACATATTCATGCCAGTAAAAGTTACTGGATACAGTTTATCTGGTGTTTTTCCTTTGCTTTATGAATTGCATCCTGTAATTGATAGTGGTTTACGAAGTGTTGATCCATATCTGGATAATTGTTTCCCCAGTCTTCATGCTGCACTTTCCATATTAGCTATGCTTCTAATAGTATTCAGAACAGACCTTAAAGCCCTAAAAGTAATGTCCTTTGTTCTGGTACTACTTATCCAGTTCACAATATTCTATCTGGGAATACACTGGATCAGTGACTTTATTGCAGGTACTGCACTTGCATTTTTAGCTTATTTTATTTCCACTCGTTACAGGTCGAAAATAATCGATTCCTGCTCTTATATATTAAAATCGGGGGATGCTATGTGGAAAAAGTAGTGTCTGAGCTATTTGGAACAGATCAAAACCCCCAGTCCCTTAGTGTGCAATTCTACGCTCTCTCTATCTCTAAACTCTTCAAGGATATTGGTACAGGGATGCTGGCATTTTTACTTCCTCTTTATATAATTCATCTTCATAGTTCTAATTTTGATGCAGTTCCTCTTATTGTTAAAGCAGGTGTTATAGCAACAGTTTTTGGTTTATCCAATGCTCTGTCCCAGCCTTTTATGGGAAGGTTTACTGACAAGCTCAATCAACGAAAACCTTTTTTGCTTGTGGGTTTGGCTGCATTCACCATTCTTTCGGTACTATATGCCAATACAAGATCCTTTGAGATCGTTGTTATTTTGCGTATGGTACAGGGTGTCAGTGTTGCTGTAATGGTTCCTGCTATCATTTCAATGGTCACTCATCTCTCAACAAGTCACACCCGTGGAAAAGCCATAGGGTTATATTCTTCTATCCGTGGCCTGGGTTTTGGTAGTGGGTCAATAATTGGTGGATTTATTGTAGATCACTACAGTTTTACTCTTGCTTTTTATCTGTGTGCATTTCTTGGGCTGCTAAGCACTTTGCTGATCTATTTCTTTGTCGATGAAACCTATGGCAGTGCGAATGACAAGAAACAGCTATCAAAAACACAAAAAGATAATTATCAATTTACTATACTTGCAATAGCAATATTCGCTATGATGGTGGGAATAATGGTTATATTTGCTTTCCTTCCGGAATACGAATCAAGGCTTAATGCAACAAAGCTTTCATTGAGCATCGCAGTTTCTGCTTATGTTTTGATACGTGTGATATTTCAGGCTCCTATTGGTATACTTTCCGATAAGTTTGGAAGAAAAAATATCCTGGCTTTAGGCTTACTTATAAATATTCCAATAATAATTGGCCTTGGTCAGGTGGAAGGTATAGGTATGTTAATTGCTTTGAGAGCAGCACAGGGTATGTCAATGGCTGCAGTAGAAACCCCTCTCATGGCATTGGCAGTGGAACTTACTGGTGGTTCTTCTGTAGGCTCAAAAGTCAGTATAATTACAGCTTCTCAGGCAGCAGGTATGGCCATTGGGCCGCTTCTGGGTGGTTTCCTAGGAGCTTATGTGTCCTTTGAAACTCCATTCAATATATGCGGGATAATGATGTTATTATCATTTTTCCTAGTGCTATTAAAAATAAAAGAGCCAGCAAAATATTAGTGATTCATCATGTAATCTGAGTTTCCATTGCTCTTGTAACTCATGAATGCCTTTTCAATATCTTTTCTTTCTTTTATATCGTAAAATACAATTACTGCTCCAACAACTTCATCGTTCTTGTTGTGGATGGGTGACCCCAGTATGTCAATTGGGATATTGGCACTATTTTTGGAAATAAGAATTGTCTGGTCAGCAAGTCCATAAAATGTCCCTTCTTTTAGGACCTTATCAGTGGGGCTGCTTACACACTTTCTTGAATCTCCAGAAACTACTTTGAAGACTTTTTCTATATTCATGCCTAATGCTTCTTCTTCCCGGTATCCTGTCAGAGCTTGTGCAAGGGGGTTTATTAGTCTTATGTTGCCCTTTGGATCAGTGGTGATTATTGCATCGCCGATGTTGTCCAACAATGAACTTATACATCTCTTACTTTCAAAAAGCCTGGCTTTTTCCAGTTCACTTTTATGAAGAGCAATTTCAATATTTGTCCTTAGTTCACGTTCTTCAAATGGTTTTAATATGTGCCCGTAAGGTGCTGTCATTTTAGCTCTTTGCAGGGTCTTTTCATCAGAATAAGCAGTCAGGTAAATAATTGGTATGTCAAGATCGTCGTGTATGACCTTGGCTGTTTCAATACCATCCATCTTTCCTCTCAAAACGATATCCATTAGTATAAGATCAGGATGATGTACCTCTGCCATTTTTATAGCTTCTTCTCCTTTTGAAACCATGCATGGAACTGAGTATCCATAATGCTCAAGACTATCTTTAATATCTAAGGCCACTATTTTCTCGTCTTCAACGATCATGATCTTTGTATCTTTCATTAATAGTCCCTTCTTTCATAGGATAGTTCTTTAAAGGAGATATCAAACTCAGTACCGTTGTTTGTTTTAAGTTCAAGGTGGCCTTCTATTTGCTCCACTAGTGAGTTTACAAGTTGTAATCCAAGTGAATCAGTATTTCTGAAATCAAGATCTTCCGGGAATCCTATTCCATTATCAGCAATACTTAAATTGTATATGTTTTCCTTATCCTGATACATTTTTATTTTTATTTCGCCGGACCTTTCTTTAAATGCATGTTTCAAGGCATTAGATACAATTTCATTTATGATCAATCCAAGTGGTATAGACGTATCTATGCCCAATGTTATGTCTTCACTGCTTATATCAATTTTGATTTCTGAATCTGAAAACCCGTATGAATTGGCCAAATATGTAACTAAACTATTAATATAATTTTTGAAATCAATGTATTCAAGACTATGTGACTGGTAAAGCTTTTCATGTGCAATTGCCATAGATCTTGTGCGATGTTGACTCTCTTTAAAAGCTTCAATAACTTTGGGGTCATCGAATATTCTTGATTGAAGTTTAAGTAGGCTTGATATCACTTGAAGATTATTTTTAACACGATGATGTATCTCTTTTAGAAGAATATTTTTCCTGTGCAAGTCCTCAGCTTGTTTTATTTCAGTAATATCCGTTACAATTGACATTACTTCATCCCTTCCACTTACGACAATACGAGCCTGGTAATCTCTAATCTCACCTTTTACAGGCAGTTGATAATGCAGTGTTTGAATTTGTTTTGTTTCAAGTGCTTTTTCAATAACTTTAATTTCTTCTTTTGCAATATTCGCAGGCAAGACATCGGCTATCGTAATGTTAAGTGTAGTTTCAGGTGATTCGTAAAGACATTCCTCCATTGAAAGCTTATAATTGTGTATTGTTCCATCTTTTTTGATATGGAACATCATATCAGGTATTGCCTGAATTATTGCTCTCATGGTTTCATCTCTCTTTGCGATCTCATCAATGGAATCATCAAGAACCTCTAACAACTGGTTGATAGAGGTGCTGATATGTGCTATTTCATCATTGCTTTTGTTATCTTCAAGGCGGCTTGAAAAGGTTTTATTCTTTCCAATGTATTCAATTCTTGAATTAAGTGAATTGAGTCTTGAGATAATATTGTTTTCTAAAAGGGATACTACAACTCCTCCGAAAACAGCGGCTACAATTAAAAGAGTAAACAATAGGTACGCTGCAGTGATCTTAGCCTGCCTGTATATATTCCTTTGCATCTCTGCTTCAAGTTCAATACGTGGTTCCCCATAAACGTCATTTAACACTATGGATCCAAGAATTGTACTTTCATTTACGGGTTGTATGTGAACTGATCCATCAGATGATTGCGGATCTATTGTTGGTGGTATATGCTTAAGGTTAAGGTCAGTTCTTGTTCTGCTTGAAAGTAATCCTATCTCGTTGTCGTCAAGATCACGTCCTATGACAACCGTTCCTCCAATCTCTCCTGTTCCGTTGCTAAGGACTATGGGCTGTGATGCCAGCATTAATGTGTGATCCTCAAGGGCCAGGTATCCTGTTTTTCGGCTCTGGCTATCATTGTGTTCAAGTAGGTAGTTTTCTTCTTCAAAATGATTTTTTAGATATGCGCAGATTGGTATATCTTCTTCTTTTCTCAAGTCCATACATTTTGCATAGACTAGATTGCCTGAAGAGTTATAGAAAAGAGCAAAGCTTATTCTTTGATTAATGAATGTATCATCCATCAGAAACTTATCAGCATACTCGGTGTTATTTCCTAATAAGAAAAAGTAAGTTTCATCCCATGCAGACCACTCAGCAGCCTGTTTTTCAATGTTCTCAAGGTCATTGTCAATAATATCCTTAGCAATGAGCACATTTTTTCTCAGCTCATCATCTTCAAGATGCTGGTAGCTATTTATTATTACAAATTGTGAGCTTAAATACAGGATAATTATAAGCCCGAACAAAGTCGTACCTATAATGGCAAGTGTTTTATTCCGTATGGAGGTCATATACTCTCGCTACCTATAAGCATAAAACTTGGGATAATCATTCAGGTATTATTATAAAATCTATTTAGTATGAGTAAGTTTCTTATATATATTTGTCTATGAAACCAGTCTCGTGGGAGATATTTCATTTTTATCTTTGAAATGACCAGTATGATCTGGTGACTGTTAAAAAAAGAAATGTCCAATTATGGAATGGGTGGTGGTCCCATTCCTTGGTATTTTAGCCTACAATGCTCATGTCAGGAATCCTGATCGAAGGTGTGACAGTAGACCCTACTTTACGTAGATCATTTCCTGCTCCATCTATTTTTTTGAGCATATCGAACATATTACCTGATATCATTAAAGATTTGATGGGTTTATCGATCATTCCATCCTTTATGGTAAATGCATTTCTTGCTTCAACTGAAAAATCACCTGAGATCCCATTGGCCGTGTGTGCACCTATGACTGTATTTATAAAAATACCTTCCTCGGTGTCCTCAATGATATCACTGCCTGGTACGTCTACTATGAAATTTCTTGTACCAACCGATGGAGTTGAAAAATATGAACTTCTTGATCCATTTCCAGTGCTTTTTACATTATCTTTTCCAGCTGTGTAGCTATCATAAAGATATGAACTGAAAACGCCATTTTCAATTACATTTGTTCTCTGTGATGCAACTCCTTCATCATCAGATCTTCCGGTTTCAATACCGCCATCCAGTAATCCATCGTCAATTATGGATATATTTTCTGCAGCTATTTGCTCACCTAATTTGTTAATAAGGTTCGAACGTCCTTTTTGTACATTATCTGCATCGATCGATGGAACAAATGTGCTATCCAGAAGGTCGGAAAATGCAAATGGATGTAATATGACATTTGTTTTATGTGGATCAATAGAGATGGCATCCTGTGATCTTCTGGCAAGCTCTGCAGCATTTTTACCAATTATCTCAAAATCAATATCGTTATTTCTTGAAATTTCAAAATCATATGCTGTTGAAGTTTCACCTTTATTTGTGATCGTATCTACAAACCCGGATACAGTGGTGCCCATCTCTTCGATCTCGATACCATTGCTGTTCAGTATCAGGCTTTTTCCAAATCCTCTGGAGAAATTACCTGATGTTACAGTTATATTGGATACTGTTTTTGCACCATCTATCATATCGATTGCTTTTTTGATGCAATCATCCAGTTCCATATTTTTAAGCTCAGTATCAAATATACCGCAAACATTTGGGTATTTCTCATCAGATGGCAATGCTTTCCAGTCAGGGTCACTTTCTCTTACCTTTGCAGAACTGACTGCATTTTTGGCAGTATCCTCGATTCTGCTCATTATGTTTGTACTTGCAAAACCCACAGCCCCATTGATCACAACGCGAATGCCTAATCCCTGGGATGTACTTTCCTTTGCACCCTCTATTTCATTCTTGCGTATATCAAATGAAGTTCCATGACCTTCTCCTATGAATATCTCGGCTTCATCAGCACCCATGCTAAGTGCAGCTTTCAATCCTTTCTGTGCTAACTCGTACATTTTATGCACCTCCGACCAGAGCTTCGGATATTAACAAGTGCGGCGATCCGTCTGTAACAGGTACCAACTGTCCGCTCTTTCCACATCTGCCGGAATTCATACTAAGGTCATTGCCAACCATTTTGACATTGTTCAGTATTTCAAGTGTTTTACCTGAAAGAGATACATCTCTTATGAGACCTGTCAGCTCTCCATTCTCTACAAGGTATCCTTTTTCAGCATTGAACTGGAAAACACCTTCTCCGGTATTTACCTGTCCTCCTCGTGATCCAATAAGATATATTCCATCTCTGATCTCTTCTAGCATCTCTTCAAATTTTGAATTTCCGCTGTCTATGTACGTATTGCTCATTCTGACGACTGGCTTGGAATTACCCTGCGATCTGCTGTGTCCTGGAACTCCTCCAAGTTTTTCGGCAGTCTCTCTTGAATGCAGGTATGAATCAAGTACTCCATTTTCTATAATGGTTGTTTTTCTAGCCTGTGATCCTTCATCATCAAATGGGTAATATCCATATGCATGCATGGTCGGATCATCGATTATTGTAACAAGGGGTGATGCGATCTGCTGTCCTATCCTGTTCTCCAGAATTGAACTTCCCTCGAGTACAAGGTCAGCTTCGGATGCGTGTCCTACTGCTTCGTGTGCAAAAACACCGGCAAGTTCCGGATCAAGTATGACAGGCATACTCCCTCCTTTTGCAGGTTTTGCACTTAATAGTTCGAGGGCTGTGTTTGCAGCATTTTCTGCAAGCTCTTCAGCATTGCTCTGGTCAAATATCTCGTAACCAGTTACTCCGAATCTGCTCTCCCTTCCTGCCTGGTAAACACCATTTTCAGATGCTACTGCACTAATGGCAAATCCGGTTCTTATAAGGTCATACTCTCCTTTCGTGCCGTTAGAATCAATGTAAGTTACTTTTACTGCTGATTCACTGTAAACTGCACTTGAGCTGCTTATGCCATCCTTTTGTGCATATGAACCAATCTCCTGAAGGTGCCTGACCTTTTCCTCCAGGGAGATGTCCTGTGGATCTATCTTAACTTTAGGAAGGTCAGTGACGCTGGGATTGTCAATTTCCTTCAACTTTGCATTTTCTTTTGGGGATTTGTCATTCATGCTTACAGCAAGTTCTGAAGCAGAAGCTATGGCTTTATCAATATCAAAATCTCCATCTGCTGATGTGAATCCCCAGGAGCCACCACATAGTGCTCTTACACCTGCTCCCTTTGTATAGTTAACAGCTACCTGTTCTATTTTTCCATTATCAAGAACTATGGAGGTAGTTGTTCCTTCAACTATCCTTGCATCAAAAAAGTCTACGCTATGCATGTTTTACTCCCAAAATAATAAAATATCCCTGCTTATGCAGGGACTACGTCCGGTATATCAATATCCAGGTTAAGACTTTTCATATTCTGAAGTTTCTCAACGATCTTGCTCTTTTCAGGTCCGATAAGACTGTGTTCAATGACCTCTACAATATTGGTTACTGGAACTATCTCTATCTTATCTTTATATGCCTCTTCTATCAGAACATCCTCTTCGTTGGACTTTGGAATAATCACTTTCTTTATACCTGCTTGTGCTGCTGCTTCTATCTTATAGGTTGCACCGCCGATCGGTAGTACATCTCCTCTGACAGAGAGTGATCCTGTCATTGCAACTGATTGATCTATTGGTATGCCTTCGAGGGCAGATATGACGGCTGTTGCTATGGATATTGAAGCACTGTCTCCTTCTACGCCTTCATAAGTTCCAATGAACTGTATGTGTATGTCGCGGTTGGTAATGTCTGCACCTGTTACACTCTTGATAACGGCTGAGACATTCTGGACAGCTTCTTTTGCAATATCTTTAAGCATTCCAGTGGCAACTACTTTTCCTTCTGAATTTGATTGTGCGGGTGTGACACCTGCCATGATCGGTAGTACAATTCCTGAATCTCCTCCCATAACAGCAAGTCCATTTACTCGACCTACTGCACCACCTTTCTTCTGGAATAGCTGGTAATCTTTCTTGCGTTCAAGATAGTTGTCTGCAAGCTGTTGTTCGATCGAACGCGCCATCTTCTTGGCTGCAAGCACATGATCTGCTGTTGTGATCTCTGCATTCTCAGAGTGTGCTATATCTCCGGCAACTCTGACAAGTCCACCAAGGTCACGTAGTTTTAGTGTAAGATGACCTTTTCTTCCAGCTCTTCTTTGTGCTTCCCTGATAATTTCATCTACGGCATCTTTGTCAAATGGTGGAATATGTCCATCTCTCATAACTTCCTGTGCTACAAAACGCACGAGTGCCTTACGGTTATCGGGTTTGTCCTCCATTGATTCTCTCATAAAGAGTTCGTAACCGTATCCCTTTATACGGGATCTGAGAGCAGGATGCAGCTTTTCCATTGCATCCAGGTTTCCTGCTGCGACCATAATAAAGTCACATGGAACCGGTTCTGTCTTAACCAAAGCACCAGAGCTTCTTTCGGACTGGCCTGTAATTGGATACTCTCTTTCCTGAAGTGCTGTAAGCAGGCTCTGTTGTGATTCAAGACTTAGTGTATTCATCTCATCAATGAACAGTACACCTTTGTGTGATTTGTGTATATCTCCACTTTCAACTCTGTCATGTGATGGTGTTTCCAATCCACCTGACTGGAAGGGGTCGTGTCTGACATCACCCAGAAGTGCACCAGCATGTGTTCCTGTTGAATCTATGAATGATGCATGTTCTTTCTGATAATTTGAAACAATGAGCTTTGGAATCATCATTTCATCTTTTGGGAGGAATTGACGTGTAAGTAATAGTATCATGATGGCTGCAATAATACCCCAGAGTAGTTGCCCTACATAGAATGAGTACACAATGATACCAAATACCAATATCATCATAAGCATATTACGTGATTGTGCTTTTTTCTGTGCTTCCATTTTGTGGGCCATTACGATCTCCCTGCCTTTTCCGGCAGGAACTGACCTTATTTTTGGATTATTATTATCTTCAACATTCGGATATACCATTATATCCTGCAATTCTTCTTTTGGCAGAAGCTCTGCCATTGCCTTTGCAAGTAATGATTTACCTGTACCGGGGCTTCCGATCATCATTATATGCCTTCTTTGACTGGCTGCCTTCTTTACAACTTCCACTGCATGTTCCTGGCCTATGATCTGGTCGATCAATAGCTCCGGTACATCTATGGAGTCAGTTGTATCAAAAGAATCATTGTATAATTCCGTATCATCGACGGCTGCTGTTATTTCATTCTCCATAGTAGACTCACGAGGTTTTTGATTTCTTCACTGTGGTACGTACAAAATATATACTTAACGGTTTTTGATGTTATTCGATCATATTTCTATCTGCACTATGCAATCGATTTATGTAAGGATTCTAGTATATATAAAGTAAAAGTTAATAAAGCATAATGTCATCTCGACATAATAAACCTATGCGTCGCTTTAAATGGATAGATATATAATGAAACTGATCTCCCTACTTGTCTGTATTCTGTTGTTTGCAACATTTTCGCTATCAACAATAGCTTATGCGGACTCAAATGATGATCACTATATTCATTTTAATGAAATGATCATCAATTTCGAGGGAACTGATGCCACGGTTAGTATTTCATACGATCTCAATGCTTTTTCAAGGGTGTATGTTCTGTTACTTGGAAGTCATAATCTCAATCCCACTCTTGAAAATGTCCTGTTTGAATTTGAGGAAGTTAAAGTTGGGAGAATTGGCAGAAGCGAGGCAACTGTTTATGTAAAGAATATCTCCCGCCAAAATGAAGAATATTTCCTGCATGATTCTCATTCATTGGGTGCAAAGGTTGATACTTTGACAATGTTCTATCCTGATGGATCTTCAAGGACTGTTCCAGATGCAATAGCTACGCCTGATACATTCTATTCTGATCTTTAAGTGACTTGCATAGGGCTCAGAAAATGTTCTATGTTCTCTCCTTAAACTTGTGTCAAAGTTTTGTAAAAAATAAATTGATATTTGCTATTATTGGCAAATAATGGATTCTGAGAAGTTAAATAAAGGTGCAATATGAGTTTTAATCAATATTTTCTCTTTCGGATATCTTTGCTTACAATCGAATTGGGCTTCAAAGACGTTCTATCCAAAAGCTTTATCAACCATTATGCACTATGAGGGGTGCTAACATGCGCCGGATGCATGCGGTAATTCACAGTAATGTGGATACTAATGTTCGGTGTAAAATAAAACTTATTCGCAAAGATGGGCTCGTGGTCTAGATGGTTATGACGTCGCCTTGACATGGCGGAGGTCCTGAGTTCGACTCTCAGCGGGCCCACCACAGTTCTTATGAAATGCGATAAGTTTAAATTCAAAAGCGACAATAGGTGCATTGGGTTTCAAAGTGCCCAGGTAGCTCAGTTGGGAGAGCGCTGCCCTGAAGAGGCAGATGTCCCTGGTTCAAGTCCGGGTCTGGGCGCCTAATGTCTTGAACATCAGTAGTGTAGTGGTTATCACCGGGCGTTGCCAACGCTCGAACCCGGGTTCGAATCCCGGCTGATGTACTCATTCTTTTTTATTAAATTTATTATCAAGTAATTTTACTTTTCTATTCTGATCATTTCTAAGAGTATTTATTCAATAAAATACTCTTGTCAGTAAAGGATGCGATATTCAATGACAAAAGATAATAGTAAACAATGTGGCAGTTCCTGTTCAGGCAATTGTCCATGTAGTGGTGACAACATGTTCAAAATATGGATACTTGCAGGGGCTCTTATTGGTCTTGCATGGTATTTAATACAATAGTCAAAAAATAATAGTATTAGGAATAAATACAAAATAAGAAAAGAAGGAATGGTACCTGTTTCAAACAGGTACAAAAAAGAATTAGAGGCCTCCTCTTTGTCCTCCATTTCCTCCCATATTGCCACCTTTTCCAAGTTTTAGTTCCGGTCCTGCTACAAAGAATGCTGCCGCTGCCAATATTACAATTAGAACAAAAATAACAGGCAATACCGGGAATCTATTTTCAACTTCAATGCTACCTGTAGTTGTTCCAACCTTAACCCCATAGGTTCCCTTTTCTTCAATGGATGTTGTGAACTCAACCTTTGCTTCCTCATTGACATCAAGTTTTACAGTTTTTCCGTCAATTACAGTTTCATTGATAATAAGCTGAACAAGTGCTTCACCTTCATCGGTACCTGTGTTGGTAATATTTGCGGAAACTGTGAACTCCTTTTCTGTTTTCACAAGAAGTGGATCTATGACAAGATCTGAATAGATGAACCTTGCTTCAAGGGGATCGACTTCAAGATTAAGCTCTGCTTCAAGGTATTCAGTGGACTTACTTGTAATCTTGTGTACTCCAGGTTCTTTTACAGTATAAATGAACTTACCATCACTGTCACTATTTCCGATTAGATTTCCATCAAAGTATAACTCTACATCGGCAACAGGCTCGCCACCAATTGCAGTTACAGTGTATATGGTCATGTCATCTTCTTCGATCACATTTTCAGGTTCTGTCTCAATTACAAGTTTTCTGCTAACGTCATCCGGGGATATTACTTCAACTTTAAATGATGCGGAAACAAAACCTTCTTTTTCTGCCTTCACGATATATGTTCCAGCATCTTCCGGCTCATATTCTATAGTTCCATCATTTGATGTTTTTCCAATGATATTATCGCCAAAAGTTACAACAGTATCTTCAACAGTTGCTCCCCTTGATGATACGGTAATGGTTATGTCTTCATTTTCCTCGATCACTTTAGGCATATCAATGGCAAGAGATTCAGAAGGCATAGTTGATGTTTCAACAAAAGGATAGTATCTGATTGTGCCTGAATCTGCAATTCTGAAGAAGATATCTCCCATGATCTTGATGTCCTTTCCTCGTGAAAGTCCTATGGATTCATCATTCTCTAAAATCAATTCGTCTGATGAGAAACTTTCTACTGACATCAATTCGAACGTTTCGTCGGCCTCTATCTCAATAATGTCCTCGGATATCTGGAAAATTCCTCTGACAAATACTGCGTTTGATTCACTTCCACTAAAAATATCCTTGAAATGCACAACAATTATTGGAACATCATCTGTTGATCCTATATCTTTTTCATATACATAGTCATCATCTGATGACAGCACAGCAGTATCAAGCTCGCTTCCGTATTTCACAAGTCTTACCATAACATTACTACCATCGATGTCAACTTCCATTATCTTGAGTTCATATCCATCCTCAAGCATCAGAGAGTTGCCGGAATACAAAGTAGTCTGTTTATCCGTATCAATAAGTACTTCTGATAGCTGTCCGTCAGAAAGTATGCTCACATCATCTGTAAATTCATTGTCAGGGTAACCTGCAAAATACTTCTCTGCAAAAAATCCTACAACCTGAAACTCTCCCCAATCATCGTGCTCAAAACTGGTGTCCTGTGCTTTACTTCTGTAAACAAGTTCACCTTCATCGATAGTTCTTCCACTTAGGTCTTCAACTTCAAGGGATTCAGTTCCTATTCCTTCATCAATATTATAGTAGAATCCTTCAAAATTCAGTGGTGTCCATTTAAGTTCTTCATCTTCTGCCACTGTACCCCTGAGCTCGTAAGTCCCTGGTTCAGACATATCAACAACAGGTCCGAATCGAAGTGTATCATCATCTGCAACGACAAATTTGAGTTTGCCCATTATTTTGATAATATCTCCTCTTCCAAGATCAATTGAGTCGGTATTTTTCATCGTGATCTCATTATCACCAATAGAACTGACTTCCATTTTCTCAAACTCATCATCAGCTTCAATTTTCATAAAATTTTCAGATATCTGGAAAATACCGTCTATCAGCACTGCATTTGTCTCTGAACCTCTGAATATATCATCAAAACGGACAGATATGATGCTGACATCCTCATTTGATCCGAGATCTTTCTTGTAAACATAGTCGTCATCTCCGGAAATAACATCCATGTCGATGAGCTTGCCATCCTTTTTGAGGTTAACAAGCAGATTATTTCCATTCATATCTACTTCTACAATATCCAGTTCGTACCCTTCCTCAAAGACCAGAGAAGAGCCTGTAAACAATGATTTTTTCTCGTCAGAATCAATGAGTACTTTTGAAAGTTCTCCATCAGCCATGAGGCTTACATCATCATCAGTAAACTCTGTAGCACTAGTGTATCCTGCAAAATACTGCTCTGCCATAAAACCAATAACCTGGTAGGAACCCCAGTCTCCCTGTTCGAAATCAGTTTTGATCGGAGCAGTGGAGTATTCCAGATCACCATCATCAATGACCCGGTCAGTTTCACTGTCTATATTTATAGTGAGTACTTCGGAACCTTTCCCGGAATCCATGTCAAAGTAGAATCCTGAGTAGCTCTTTGCGGTCCATGAGTATTCAAGTGACAATCCTTCGTCTGCATCCCATATCAGGTTGCCTGTGCTATTATTGATAGCCGCGCAGGCGGGGGGTAAATTTGTTAATGCCAGCAACAAAAATGCTGTCATTAAAATTATTCTAATAGTTTTTCGCATATTCATTCCCTCAATTGCAATGTTTAGGTGATAGTAACTAGTATATATTAATAGTAATGTATTGAAAACAAACTATATTAATATGCATTATAATATAATCAGCTGCATATAAAATAAGTGATTCTGGCAGGCTATTTATTGTCCCGAGCAAAGGTGTCACTAGTATAACTCAATTACTATTTACTTAAAAAAAGAATAAAATCCAGTTAATTTATCTGAAAAATCAAATTTCATTATTTTAGACGAATTGACCAGCTATTTCCATTTTTATCCATGCATATCTTGTCTTCTCTGGCAAGCCATCCCATTGCCATAAAAGCTGTCTGTGCATCGTAACCGTTTTCCTTTAAGTGATTCTTAATGCCTGATAAATTTGTTTCACTACTTTCAAGCAGCCTGTAAATGTAACCTGCCGCTTCTCCAATGTCGATACAGTTCTCACCCATCTTCTTCACTCCTGAATTTGATTCATTATTGAATTCACACTCATCCCGAAATAATACAGCAAAAACAGCTCCGATTTATGGATTTATTCTTGTGTATATATTTAATACTTTTCAAATCCCTTAAAGATTGCGAATTGGAACTTTCCCCTCTTGTAAAATGTCCTCGACATATGAGCGTATGATCTCTCCCACACTCCAGGCCTGGGATATGCAGCCTTTTGGTTCATGGGGTTTATCGCCATCAAATATTTCAGAGATTGTCCCAATACCTGCTTCGTCAAGATGTACTTCCAATTGCTTGATCAGTTCTTTCAGATAATCGCTGCAATTTTGCGTATCTTTATGAGTTTTCCTATATGCTGTAATGTAATGTCCAAGCAACCACGCCCAAACAGTGCCATTATGGTAAGCAAAATCCCGACTAATATCATTTCCCTGGTATATACCAATGTATCCTTTATCACTTTTTGAAAGTGTTCTAAGGCCGTATGGAGTAAGTAATTCTCTTTCAATAACTTCAATAATGCTCAAGCTCATGCTTTCAGAAAGCATGGAATATGGAAGTGAGATTGCAAGTATCTGGTTTGGCCTGATGGCTGCATCTTTTTTCTCGATGGAATTATTTCCAGAACTCTCAGGACTCATGACATAATCAAAGAGGCAATTATTTTCCTCATTCCAGAAAATGTCTGCGAAATTCATCTTAAGATCATCAGCAATTTTCTTGAACTTCTTTGTATCTTTTCCCAGCACATTTCCCATATATTCTGTATATCTCAATGCATTGTACCAAAGTGCATTAATTTCACATGTTTTTCCAGCTCTTGGAGTTACCTCAAAATCTCCTATCTTAGCATCCATCCATGTGAGTTGACCTGTATGTGAGATTAATCCATCCTGATCCATCTTAATATTGTAATCAGTTCCACTGCTGTAATAATAGATTATCTCTTCAACGGTATTCCAGATATGTTCTACAAGGTCAGTATCATTGGTATAATCAAAATATTTGCCAAGAGCATGAATGAACCAAAGTGATGCATCAACGGTGTTATAAACCGGACTTTGTCCAGGAAATTCCGCAAACATGTTGGGTATAATTCCTCTCTGGCAATGAGTTGCAAAAGTTGACAAAATCTCCTTTGCAATATCGTATCTACCATTTACAAGTGTCAGGCCGGGTAGTGCTATCATAGCATCCCTGCCCCAGTCTGCAAACCAATGATAACCGGCAATTATCGACGTCGATCCGGTGCTATTCCTTTTAACAATAAAAGAATCAGCTGCAAGCAGGAGCCTGCGGTAAATTTCATCCTCTTTATTAGCAGTAATAGTTAATTCTTTTCTGCGTAGCAATTCATTTTTGAACAACTCTTTAACATCTGCAATATCCATTTTATTTTTGCCTTCAGTTGAAGTAATTATAAAAAACTCAAGGTCTCTGCCTTTACAAGTCACCTGGAAATATCCGGGATTTAGATTATCCTCTCTATATGGGTACCCTCTTTCTCTTTCAATATCATATTCAATATCATAGTACCAATGCGATTCTGTATTGTACTGCATATTCGAAGAAAGGTAGAACTGTAGTCCATCCAAATGAAGTTTTACGTAATATTCACCGCTTTCCTGATTGATATTTACTGAGTCAGCATTAGTAAGGTGGTGTATACTTCTATTATTTACAAGCGGCAGGACCTTGAAGATAAATTCTTTATCGGAGGGATTGTTGATCTTATACTGCATAATGGTAGTATTTTCACCATGTACCATCATAATCCTTTTTTTGATATCAATATCAGCAACATTATACTGGAAAAGCGGAAGTTCTTCCATGGAAAAGTCCTGCAGGTATTTGTAACCTTCCGGATAGAAAGTTCCCGGGTATCTATGGACTGCAAGATGATGTATTTCATTTTCAAGTATTATCTCTTCATCCAGCGATGAAAGCAATACTCTTCTGTCAACAGGGGGATTCATCGCTGCTATCAGTAGCCCATGGTATTTTCTTGTGTTAAGTCCGCATGTGCTGCTGGATGCATATCCTCCCAATCCGTTGCTGATCAACCACTCTTTCTGTTTGTCAATAGGATCATTTAATTCTTTCATATTTTTGGAGATTTGATTGAAATAAGTCGATCAAAATTTAATTACCTTTTAATTCGTCAAGCATCGTGATATTATCCAACATCAGGGCACAACTCCAGCATAATGGTATGGCCCAGGCCGGTCTGCCTGTGTGCTTGTTTACCTGCTCAGGTAACATTCCAGCTTTTGTTCTTCCTTTGAGGGACCATCTGATGTACTTGAGTGCTTCGACCACCAGACGATCGAATTCCTCATCTTTTCCATGGCTTTTGATCCTTGATCTTGCCAGTTCCAGATATGCTTTTGATAACCATAATGTTGTAACTATCCACGGATTTCCATCTATGTAGTGGTCATTTTCATACCGTTTTATTCCGAAATGTCCATTAACAGGTACTCTGAGTTTCTTTTCAATATTCTCAATAATGGAATATATCATATATTTCTCATCATCGTTGTCTGCTGAGATCATATTAAATGGAACAAAAGAACCCAGAATACTTGCATCAACAACGGGGTCTACTTTACCATGGATGATGCCCTTTGCAAAATATCCGTCTGGAAGCCATAGCTCTTTAATAGTTGTTTTTTTGATATACGCTGCTCTTTCTTTCCATCTATTTGCAAGCTCGGTCTCATTATAGTCAATAGCCATTTCTGCAGCTCTCATCAAACCCGCATAAATAGCAGCATTTGTATAGGTAAAAATCCCTGTATAGGTTTCCCACAGGCCGATGCAGGATTCGTGAAGACCATCAGTTGTTCTTTTCATAAGATATTCAGAAGCGCAAAGTACTGTTGACCAGATCCAGTCTAAAAATTCTTTTTTGACATTTTTTCCAAGACTCTGGTAATATTTCTCAATTGCAAAAAGCGTAGAACCCGTTTCATCTATCTGGGTGGAATAATCGAAATTACCCCAGGAAGGGGCTGAATTACCATCAAGCCAGTATCTCTGGAACCATGATCCATCTGGTAATTGTGTTCTCCGACACCATTTCAGGAATTTTTCGCTATAATCCGGGTATCCTGCATTAAGTAGAGATAGTACTATTTCTGCAGAGTCTCTGTTCCAGCAGTATCCATAACCTCCACTCATCTCAAACTCATGATCGAATTCGGGAGCAGCTACGAAAGATCCTTTTTCCGGATCATTCAAAACACTTAGTGTAAGCAGCGATCGATCAAATGCTTCAATTAGTTCAAGTTTGAAAAATTCAAAACCTGCAAAGTCAGGTATGTCTAAAAGTCTCTTGCGTGAAAGCCATTTGATCCAGTTCTCATGCGTATCGCTGAATAACTTATCAATGGATTCATCCTGAACGCTTCGAAGTTGCTTGTAAAGTGATTGTCTGGTAGTTGCAGCTCCGATGAATACAGTGAATTTTGCTTCACTTGAAGGATCAATATCTATTTTCCACCCAATAGCATTGTTAATATTCCCAATATCTTCCTTCCCTCTTCTCAGTTCACCATCTTCCATATCATATTTGGCATTGGTCCACCAGATAGTATCCAATGCTTTACCTATCTGCCATTCTTCAAATGCATGTGAAGCTGATATTCCAATATTATAGTGCTTCCAGTACTGGACAAGGATATTAGAATCAATGTCGCAATATGCAGAATTCTTTTTCTGCATTTCTCCGACCTGTAAATTTGAATAATAAAAGAATTTTCCATGGAATCCATGAGTTGAACTTATTTTATAATCACGTATCAGGATCGGAAGTTTTGGATGGATAAAATCAATAATCTCCATTTTCAATCCATCAGCACGATGTAATTCGGTATGGACAATATTTGTGTCTTGGACATATCTCTGATTTGAGGTCCAATCATGGTCTGTTGACCAGATGAGTTTTTTACCATCATACAAGCATCCCTGTGATTCTTCTATATGCTGGGCAAAATCTCTGTCCGGATAGAAAAATCCGAAGATTTCGGCACGCTGACCCATTGTCACAAGTAATTTTTCATTTCCAAGGATCGCATTGGGTTGCTTGATCAATTGATCTCCCCTCTCATAAGATGTTCCATCTGTATATTTTCAGGAGCAGGAGATACCAGATGCTCACATGTTCTGGTTCCCATACTCATACAATATGACTCATGGACCTGTACATTTTTTCCTGCTACTGTGGAAATGAATCCGGCAAAGAATCCGCTCATATACCCGCAAACTGGCATTTCACTCTCTTCATATGCTTCTGCAATAAAAGAATCTTTTACCTTTACAGATCCTATCAATGTCTCACAATCAATATCACATTCTAATATGCCCCAACCTGCAGCCATAAAGAATTCTCGGAGTAATTCCATACAATTAGTTGTAGTGACCTCTGTCATTTCCTGGAGATATTTTACCGTATCAGATCCGCTTTTTATTCCTGTGAGCATGAGAAGTCCTTCTGACTGCGGTGCATGCTCATGTATTATTTTCAATATATTCACAAAGGTCGTAGCTCGCACAATAGTTGCCCTTTCTCCCAGAATATTAAGAGGGAAATCGACGGATTGCATAACACGGTTTTTCGAGATTCCATAATCTACATTCAGAACGACATCCATTTGTTTAAGTTCTGTGATGATATCTTCCAGACCCTCACACCTGTCAACTTCAGTGAACACAACAAATTTTCCTTTGCTGGGATCCTCTGAAGAATCCAGATATGCAAACCTGATATCCAGTTTTTTATCTGCAAGGAAAGATGTTATATCCGCCTCAGATCTCAATGTGTTCTGATATTCTATTTTAAACCAAACAACTTCTGCATTATTGTCCACTTTCGAGAACATATATAGGTCCCTTACCACACAACTCACTCCACATGAATATAGGATACTTTTGAATATATTATTTGTTACGTTTTATTGAGCCTTTCAAAAACACGTGCTTTAAAGTCCATGATTACTGCCATGAAATTTATTGCAGCATCATAGGGTGTGGTGTGTATACTAAAATATGAATGAACATCCCCATCTCCCAGCCACTTTGTGCTCATGTAGTAATAATGGTCGGATGTTAGCAGATGTTTCCATATGAGTAGCAACTCCGGATCATTTGTGGACTTTACATATGGTTCAAGCAGTTTGATTTCTTCGAAACAACGCCTCTGCATATCATTGCCAAGCCATGCGCTGGTATCTCTTTCAATATCAGCCCAGGATATTGTTGAAAAGTCACCCACATCTATCTCCCCTGCAGGTGAATATCTGTCAACTGTCATGGACGGTGTGCAAAATTCCACTCCTCTTTCAAGTATTTCTCCTGGCATAGCTTTGAGAAATTCAAATATGCCAGTGTCAATCCACTGATGTTCTCCAAATGTCTCATAGTCCATGAAAATATTAGCAGTTTCCCCAGAGGTATTGGAAACCCAGTTGGCCCACTTATCAGCTGTAAGCGGATATTCCTCCCAGCATTGTGAGGAGAATCTGAATCCTATGTCATCACTGAGTTTGAAATTACGAAGAAGAACTGATATATTGCTACCTGCAGCTTTGTAGACGTGGTTTGGAGAGCGCATTCCTAAAAGCCTGTCCACTCCTTCTGTGAGTATTGCTTTGTATCCCATAGCTTCTGCCAGTGCAGCTATACTGTTATTGTATAACATTTCAGTATTCCTGAATACTTCAGGTCTGATTCCAAGTAAATCAAAAGTAAGATCGCGATGTTCTTTTACTTCTTCCAAGAACTCTTCTTTTGATTCAAAAAGGGATGCAAGTGAATGGTAATATGTTTCATCAATAAATTCTACACATCCAGTATCTGTAAGATCTTTAAATGATTGAAGTGTATCATCATCCCATTTTTCACACTGGCTTAGAAGTGTTCCTGTGACTGACATGCTCAATTTGAAACGTTTGTTAGTTTCATCTATCAGTTCAAGCATAGTATTGTTTGCAGGAAGGTAGCATTTCTCTGCTACTCTCTGGAATATTTCCTTATTCAATTTTTCATCGAAATATCTGTCAAGGCCGGTACTGCTATCTGGCCAGAACCATTTGAGTCTGTATGGTTGATGCAGTTCAAAATAAAAACAAAGAGATTTCATTGAACTTCCTCCAGTAAAGCCCTTTTGATATCAGACATGATCGAAAAATTATTGACGGCTTTTTCATAACCGTGCCCATAATAAGCATCATTTTTCATTTCCAGAAATATCTCACTTTGCTGGAGGTAACGGTATAATGCCTGCATCTTGTCTTTATTTTCAGGTTTAATGTTCTGTATCTGTTTACCAATGTTTACAAGCTCATGCATGTACAGATGCTGGGCATGATTTCCAATTAGGTTATGCATTCCATAGCGTGCAGTTTTCTTTGATGAAAGTGATGGCATTTCTTCTTTTTTGAATCTCTCAACTGCTTCTTCAGGATATAACATTTCAATTCCATGTGCATCAAGGCATTCTGGCAGCTTTCTCAGAAAAGTTATGATCTTCTCCCCATTTTCAAGGTGACTGTTGAGTGCGTCATACTTTATGTATAGCGTTGTCACATCTCCGTTCATATTTGATATCCATGTAGCAAATTTATCTGCTATCAAGGGGTATCCTGGCCATTTTTTATCCGAAAATAGCTTTTCGATATCTTCACTGAGGTTGATATGTCTTAGCATGGTTGGAACTGTATTATAATATACATGGGCTGGATGAAGACCATTTAGCAAGTTTTGTGAACCTTCAGAAATAACACATTTGAATCCCATTTCTTTTATGATTTCCATGGAACGTTGTTCAAGCAAAAGCTCTGAATTCACAAAAGTCAACGGTTTCACTCCAAACTCATGTTCAATAGTTCTCATGTGCATCTGAACCTGCTCTTTAAATTCCTGCAGATCAGGAAATAATGAACATGTCGAATGATAATATGGAGATGCTGCAAAATGCGCTCCCTTTTCAGCAAGTAACCTGAAACTATCCATTGTCTCAGGTGCCCATTTACATTGCTCTATGAATATCCCTGATATGTCGAAGGTATACTTTCCTCCTCTTTCAATAGAATCATCTATAGCATCATTAATTACTTGCAGATTGCTTTTTAGTTTAGAATAGTTATTTAACGACCTCTTAACATCGAAATAAGTATCCATTTCAGGAATGGTATATCCTTCGAGTGGCCAGTACCACCTGGTTGGAAGCGGAAGATGTACTTCAAAACATATGCACACAGCTTTCATGATCAGTTCCTTATTATGAAATTAGTTTTCAATATTTTATTTTGCCAGTGAAATATACTTGCTGAACTAGGGTAGTATCTGCATATATGTATTTACCGTTTCATCCGCAATTGTATTCCAATTATATTTTTTAGACAAGAGCTTGTTTCCTTTACGTCCCATTTCTCCATCTGCGTAATTGGCGAAAACATGATTAATTCCCCATGCTATGGATTCAGGGCTTTGGTAAACCGTTATTCCATTTTCAAAATTATCAATAAGTTCTACAGCATCAGTAGCAACTATATTCTTTGATGCATCCCATGCTTCCAGTAAGACTATTCCAAATGGTTCATTACGACTTGGGACGCACATCAGATTGCATGCATTTATCCATTCTTTTTTGGTCTGATCACTAACATACCCAAGGAAATGACAACTATTTTGCACATTTAGTTCACGAATTATATTCTCGCAAACAGGCCGCATTTCCCCTTCACCTACAAATACGAATTTAACATCCCATCTTTGCTCGAGCACCATTGGAATTGCCCTGGATAAGATGTCGGGACCTTTCTGATAACTCATACGGCCTACAAAAAGGACTACGGGTGCATATGGATGAATATCATAATTCTTTTTGATCTCACCTGGATCCACAGCCATCTTCGCAGTTCCTTCGTTGAGACCATTTGCTATGATATCTATTTTGTAGTCAGGAATCTGGTACAGATGTTGAACCTCTTTTTTGAATTCATTGGAAGTTATGATTACCCTGCCCGACTCATACCCACCTTTCCATTCTATGTGGCTTATTTCGATGGCTTCCCACCAATCACCATGCACATTTCCATTTCTCCCCCATTCGGTACTGTGGTAGGTTATGACAAATGGTATATTAAGTTCCCATTTGAGTCTGCATGCAAGATTGACTGGATGCCAATCATGTGCATGTACAATATCAAAGGGCCCAAACTTGTCCTTTGCTTCTATAAAAGAGCAATACATAGCGTCACACATGCTGTTCATCTGCTGAACTATTCCTCCAAAAAGAGAATGGTTTACACGATGATAATGTACGCCGTTGACCAGTTCATAGCGATCCATATCCTGATTTCGGCTAAAAATATGTATTTCATGTCCTTTTAATGCCAATGCTTCAGCCAGCTCAGATACATGAGGTGCAAGTCCACCTACTTTTACTGAATACAGGCTTTCCCAAGAAAGCATGGCAATTCTTAATTTTCCCTTCACTATAATTCCCCATTTTCAAAATTAAATTTAGCAATTAATCCCTGTTTAGAAGGTGGTCTACTGCAATTTCCGGTGGCATGGTATTGATATAAATGCCAGTATTCTTTTCAAATCCTGCTGCAATTGATGTTACTGGCTTGATACGCACATTGAAATGATATTCTTCTTCATGTTCCAGCTGGAAGAACATGTAGTTGTAAGTAAGTTCTGGAATAGTTTCATCCAATCTGGATACTGAATATCTGATGCAATCTCCCAGAGATAATAACATTTCATCAGTAAGAGCTGATAAATGATTTATGTGTTTTATTGGTAATATCAATATTTCATATGGTACCATAGAGAAGTATGGTGCTATGGCAATGAAATACTCATTTTCATAGATCAGCCTTTCCATTCCTCTTTCCTTTTTCACGATGTCACAGTATGGGCAAATATCCCTTTTCTTTATCACATCCATCTCTTTGCTGAGGCATGAAGGCATCAATGGAACTGCAATTAGTTGTGAATGAGTATGTGGAAGAGAAGCTCCTGCTTTTTTCCCCCAATTCTTGAATAGCGATACGTATTTTATTCCATCCTTTGCCTGATAATATTTGACCCTGTCCTGATATGCCTGCATTAACAGGAGTATCTCTTCATCAGACGACAGATGTATACGATTATCATGTGACGGGTTCTCTATAATGACTTCATGAAACCCATATCCTTTGCTGACTGTAAAGTCCGACAAGTCCGGATCCTTTGCATCAGGGGAAAGTGCAGGAAAGAGATTTGGTATACACCTGATATTCCAGTCTTTTACATTCTGCTTGTCGCTATCCTGAAGTATCTCTCCATTTTTGTAAACAGCAGTTGCAGGAGGTGTTCTATCTTCACTGCCTGCACAGAACACACAGTCAGATGAAGCTTCTTCACTTTCACAAACTTTTGGTGCGGAAGGTCTTTTGCTTCTTCCGGATGCAATAATGCAATGTTCTTCAAGGAAGTAATGTTTGCGTATTTCGGACATGTTCAGTCCATCCTTGTCCTGGTGAGAAGTTCATAATATTGTTTTATTGGATCCTCCCAGCTCATATCTCCTGCAAGCAAGCTTGCTTCCTGACATAGTAGGTTGTATTTGGTCATATCATCGGTGTAGGTATCAATGAAATAGTCCATGGCAAGTGCGTAATCTGTAATGGATTCAATATAGGGAAGGTTTATATTGTCCACGACAATGACTCCTCCCATTCCCATGACCAGCCTTTTCAGCGTTTTCAATGCATCACTAAATCCACATACTTTGCTCACGATACTTGGAGTGGCTTCTTTTCCTGCTTCGAGCCCGGTTAGTAAGAATGGTTCATATTTGGATGGGAACACCCCTGATATACATCCTGCCATGAATTCATCGGGATTCATGTTAAGCCCACCATCATGGTCAGATATCCATTGTGGGTACAACACTGCAGCAACATGCCTTTTCCCTCCCGGGATGTTTGAACAGTCCAGTCCTCTTTCTTTGATCATCTGTTGCAGTCTGATCTCTTCTCCTATGAGAACTTCATCTGGCAGGTTGATCGGGAAATTTTCGGGAAGGTCGGTCTTTGGTCCCTGAGCTGCCACGATAAAACATACAATTATATAGTCATCTTCAAGGTGCCCTGCATCAATATGACTTTTGAACATCCTGTCAAGTACCACAAGTGAATCCAACAGATCAGGATATCCTTTGTTATCGATCTCTATACGAGATATTGAGAAAATTGGTATGATCTTGTTAGCGGGGATCTGTTTTCCATCATAGACATTGTACAGGCTCTCTGAGAGTATTTCCTGTATCTTTTTCCTACAGGAACTCTTTTTTTTCCAATCAATATCTTCCTCATCAATATCGATCCCATTTCTGACAATGATCGATTCAATATTATGGAATAATTTTATTTCTTTTCTAGTTGAATCCCCAACTGCCGTTACAACATCTGCATATGCAGATAGTGATTCGAGTTTGGCAAGATTTTCAGGAACTCCTGGATCCCATGAATTATCATTTTCCATGATCTTCTTTATGGAACGGTGTCCGGATGATCTGCCTGGTAAAGTTGCATGATATGTGGCTACTGTATTGATATTAATGCCAAGTTTTTCCAATCTCGCAAGGGCATAAAAGGTACCAAACTCATGACAGTGCAATGAAATATGTACGGTAGGCATTAAAGATGCTGCAAATTCAGATATAGCGCTGTCGTGGTATCCAACTGCAACTTTTTCCTTTGCCTCAACAGCAACCTTTATGAATTCAGAAATAGCATAGGATAAATTTAGATAATGGGTATATTCCGGGCCATTGCCCATGTTTTCGTAACTTAGTGAATCAAGTCCCAATACATCATATGCCTCGGCTTTTATCATATGGGTAAGAGACATGGTTTTTGATTTGTACTCGGTAAAAGTTCTGCAGAATTCTCTGGTATTGAACATGATGTACAATATTTCAATTCCGCTCACTTCCCTGGTTCCAAGGTGAGTTTCAATACCTCTTGAATTTAGTGTTTCGAGGGTCTCCAGCAATTCTCCTTCAGCTTCGTACTCATCATATTCACTCATATCTGTGATACGATTGAGTCCTTTGTTCCAGTCAGACCCACTGTGTCCATAGTAAGGTCCTGCAACAATTATCCGGGGAGCGTCTTCTTTTTCAATTATTCCTTTACCAATAAGGCTTGCAAGATTTCGTGCTTCGGCATCAATTACATTCCAGATGCCTCCCATCTTGTTCGATCTTGGCCCTGATTCTTCACCAGCGATGATTATACATTTGCTTTCAAGCATATTTTCACTCCCTTATAAACCACTTGCTTCATTAGTTCCACTCGTATTTTAAAATATCTGAATGATGTTTTACTAATATTCGTCTTATTTCTCATTAGTAATTTTTAGTTTTAATATTAGGGCTATCTGTGGATATATTTACTTATATTGTTCATTCAGTTTACCATTTAAAATATCTGCTTACAAATGTATTATCTTTTCTAATGCCGTACTTTCTAAACTCATCAACTCCCAGAAGCAATAGTGCAAATGGTATTGCTATGACTATGTATTTCAGGGATATTGCTGCAGTATTGAATATAAGGTTTCCAAGGGGATTGAATGCGATAAATCCTAGGATCATCAGTTCACTGGCAATTCCCAGAAGTACCATATTGTTGCTGAAGAAGCCTTTTGTAAGTACAGATTGCCGCTTTGTCCTTGATGTGAATACGTTTGCTATCTGGCAGATGATCACCGCTGCGAAAAATGCTGTAATTGCCTGCATGTAAAGTGTATCTGTGAATGGCAGTTGTTGTCCCCATTTCCATCCTCCATCAAAGAGTACTGCGAAGTAGCAGACAAAACCCGCAGCCGCCTCAATGGGTCCTTTTATTCCATATGATGTGAACAGCACCTGTGGTGTGAGAAGTTTTTCTTCTCTTGGACGCGGGGGTCGTTTCATTATGTCGCCTTCTCCTTTCTCAACCGCAAGGGACAAGGCCGGAATTATGTCTGTCCCAAGGTCAATGGCAAGTATCAACTGCACGTTCATTGGTAATGGCAGTGCCAGCATTACAAAGGCAATGAATGGCAGTATCTCAGGAATATTGCTTGTGAGGATGTATGCTATGAACTTCTTTATGTTGTCAAATACCGTCCTTCCTTCCTGGATAGCATTGACTATCGTGGCAAAATCATCGTCAAGTAGCACCATATCAGCAGATTCCCGTGCAACATCCGTACCGCTGCCCATGGCAACTCCCATGTCTGCATTCTTCATGGCAGGTGCGTCATTCACCCCATCTCCAGTCATGGTGACAATTTCTCCTGCTTCCTGGAATGCCTGCACTATCTTCAGTTTCTGTACAGGGGATGTACGGGCAAATACGATGCTCGGCGCCTGTAATCTTTCAATCAGTTCCTTTGTGGAGAGTTCCTGAAGTTCTTTTCCTGTTATAAGGACGGGCTTTTCATGATCATCTGTAAGGCCAACCTTTGAAGCTATGGACTTTGCTGTTACAGGGTGATCTCCTGTTATCATTACTACTTTTATGCCTGCCTCATGACATTTTTTAATGGCTTCCTTTGCTTCAGTTCTTGGAGGGTCCACAGCACCTGCAAAGCCAAGGAATATGAAGTCATTTTCATACTCTTTTTCTTCCTCGATCTCTCTGTATGCAAAGGCCAATACTCTCTCACCTCTTGCAGCCATCACAAGATGTTCTTCTTCCAGTTTTTCCATTTCCTCTGCTGTAAGGGGTACTTTCTTCCCATCAGAGAGTAGGTGGCTGCACATTCCAACTATTACTTCGGAACCCCCTTTCATATAGGATTCTTTATTTCCTTGAGGAGTGGAACAGATGACTTGCATCCTCTGTTTCTTGGAGTCAAATGGGTATTCCTTCAGACGTGGATATTCTGCCTGAATTTTTCCTGTATCTCTAAATCCATTTACATAAACAAGCAGTGACCCTTCTGTGGGATCACCTTTGTATCCTGGATTCTCGTCAACTAATCTTGAATTATTACAAACCGCAGCTACACGCAGCAGAATATCGGTGGGTTTCTCTCCTTTCCCAACATCAATGTATTTGCTACCTGTAAAGATCGAATGGACCTTCATCTTGTTCTGGGTAAGGGTTCCTGTCTTATCGGTACAGATCACAGTGGTCGAACCCAGTGTTTCCACGGATTCCAGTTGTTTTATCAATGCATTTCGTTTTGCCATTCTTTTGGATGCCAGACTCAGGGCAAGGGTTACTGTGGGCAGAAGACCTTCCGGTACATTGGCAACGATGATACCGATGGCAAATATCAGATTGGCGAGGAAAGTATCCTGAATTATAAAACCGACCATGAAAAATGCAACTCCAAGAAACATTGCAATTGCGGATATGACCTTGATGAAATTATTAAGTTCCTTGCGTATTGGCGTATCCACTGATGATGTCTGTTCAGTTAGGCTTGCAAGTTTTCCTATCTGTGTGTCGGATCCTGTGCCAAATACAAGGGCTTTACCATTACCGGTCTGAACTGCAGTACCCGAGAACAACATATTCCTGCATTCGAGCATATCCGGGTGGGTGCAATTGAGTGATCTAAGTTGCGGCTCTGCTTCTCCTGTAATGGGTGAGTTGTCAACCTTCAGGGAATTCTCCTCAACGATCCTTGCATCAGCGGGTATCTTGTCTCCTTCCTCTACATAGATGATATCGCCCACTGTGATCTCAGATGCCAGCGCTTCAACTATGTTTCCGTCCCTGAGTATGCGGCATTTCGGTGGGATGAGATCTTTAAAACTTGCCATTATCTTTTCGGCTTGATATTCCTGTATGAAAGTGAAGCTTCCGTTAAGGATAACAACACCCAGCAAGGCGATAGCTATGAATATATTCCCCTGTCCGGGGTCCAGCCATTCGGCTGTGAAGGAGAGCATTGAGCCGAATAAAAGTAGCATTGAAAAAAAGTTCCAGTATTGTTTCAGGTATTTTTTTATCAGGCTCTCTTTCCCGATCTCCTGAAGTACATTCATTCCACAAATTGATGATCTTCTCTTAGCTTCGGTTTTCAAAAGACCTTCGGGTCCTGCGGATAGTCTTTCGAAAAGATTTTCAATTTCTATGCTATGCTCATCACCTTTTGAAGAGCATTGGAAATCCTTATCTGGATTAACCATAACCCTACACACCCACATTGATTTAGGTGGCAATGGGATAAATTAGTTTTTATTGCACTAAGTTCCCCAGATCATCTACTTCTGGGTCTACATCATCTGAAAGGACTGGTAAATGTTCCATATACCTGTGGCAATGAAATTCACAGCCATTGCGGCCAGCAAGAGTCCCATAAGTCTTGTGAACACAAGTATTCCAGTGTGGCCTATATGCTTGTATATTCTCCGTGAGAATCTGAATAGAGCCATGGCTATTGAAAATGTGACAATTATCGCAAGTATGATGTTGAGTTTCCCATAAGGACTATTACTGTTATGGTTCCCGCTCCAGTGAGCAGTGGAAGGCAATTGGGAATATCCATAGGTCACTACGGTCCAGTGAGATATTAATCTCAGAATCTGTTACGCGTTCGCAGGATACCTTTGCAAGCATCATGTCAAAAGCTACGTAAAAAAGCAGTATTCTGCCTGCAACACGGAGAGAATCAATGGTAATTCCGAAGAAGTCCAGTATCATTTCTCCTGTCATTGCAAAAATAGGGTAATTACAAATGCAAGGGTAACTGCCTTGTTCCCCACAATATTTTTCTCTTCAAATATTCATAAGCTGCATCCATGGGATCAACATGTATGGTAGTTCCTGACAGGTATGCAACATTGTTCAAGAGCATTTTCTGATCTGGTTTGTGATATCATGCCCTTCTTTTATAGTGATCTCAGAATATACAGTAATGTTCACAAAAGCTGAAAAAAGTTAATGGGATCAGATCAATGGGGATCGAGGAGTAAAATGCTCTATTTCTTACTCTTCTGCTCTTCCAGAATATCACTCACAAGTTTCATGGCACAAAGATCTCCGCACATAGAGCATGCTTCACTACCGGTTATTCTTGCATCACGTATGGATCTTGCCTTCTCTCCATCTATTGCAAGCTCAAATTGTGTGTCCCAGTCAAGATCCTTGCGTGCATATGCCATTTTATCATCCGTTGCTCTTGCACGTTCCTTTTGTCCATCTTTTGCAAGATCAGCTGCATGGGCTGCGATCTTAGTGACAATCGCACCCTCTCTGATATCATCTTTAGTAGGTAGTGCAAGATGTTCTGCTGGTGTTGTCATGCACAAGAAGTCTGTGCCGCACATGCCTGCATAAGTTCCACCAATTGCTCCTGTGATGTGATCGTACCCGGGTGCAATATCCGTTACAAGAGGGCCAAGTAAGTATAGTGGGGCATTATCGCAGAGTTGTTTCATTCCTTTAACGCTTAGTTCTATTTCATCAATAGGCACATGTCCTGGTCCTTCAACAAAGCATTGTATGTCTGCTTCACGGGTTCTTTTAACAAGTTCTCCAAGACTGATAAATTCCATAAATGATGGTCTGTCTGAAGCATCGTGAATACATCCGGGTCTCATGCCGTCTCCAAGACTTATTGCCATGTCGTATTCGCGAGCGATCTCAAGGAGGTAATCGTATTCATTATAGAAT
>Ga0206328_122_pt1 | contig 40532 bp, 35 predicted proteins | sample SalPonR1_A_D2_MG_FD_142664 | JGI IMG/M metagenome (GOLD analysis project Ga0206328, IMG submission 142664)
GCCGGGAAAGCCTGACTGAACTTACCATCAGCGAAAGCAGCGACGGCCAGTAGCTCTGCAGCAGTAACAGAACCCTGTCCACCTCGGCCGTGTATTCGTATTTCTTTCATCTATAATTCTCCGTAATAGTTGGAATAACAAATATCAGTTTAATGATCAAAACATTTTAGTTAAATGCTTACATCTGAGTGTTTATTTAAAAGCATGGCAACTGAGTGTGTATCCACTCATTTGCTAGTAAATGCAATGTTTAATTATGTTAAATCGATTTATTCTATTTATTCTTTTGGTAATTTGGATGCTATATTTTGTATTTATTAAAATTATTGACTCATAAAAAATAAAAACAAATAAGAGAAAACAACATCAATCGACATTATCACACATCTCTTTGATATGATATGATATTTCATCAATATTTTTGGAAGCTGCTATCTTTTCTCTGACACTGCGCCCTCCTCGGATCCCCCTTGTAAACCATTGTGCTTGAGCCTTCATATTGATAGTATCTGTAAGCCCATATTCATCTAGCCGTTCGATGTAGTCACTAAAGTCTGCATATCTCTGTTGACAACTATTATACTCTAGTAACTCTCCAGTAGTCATATAATATGAGATCCTCTTGAAGAGAAACGGATTTCCCATTGCAGCCCTTCCAATCATGATGCCGTCACATTCTGTATATTCTAGTATTTTCTCAGCTGAATGTTCATCTACAATATCTCCATTGGCAATGACAGGAATTGAGAGTTCCTGTTTGATCCTTTTTGCATAGTCCATATTGGATTTTCCGGAGTACTGTTGCTGCTGTGTGCGCCCATGAACAGTTATAGCAGAAGCTCCGGCTTTTTCGATCAGTTCAGCTATCTTAATACTATCTTCCATATTCTCAAGGATGCGTATCTTGGCGGTTACAGGAGTTGAAAGATTATCTACCAGATCTTTCAGTATATCGAAAATAAGCTCCGGAGAACGCAGCAATGCAGAACCACATCCGTCTTTTGTAAGCAGTCTTGCAGGACAGCCAAAATTCACATCAATTATGTCAGGCCGGTAGCTTTCCTCTATCCTTTGGGCCGCTACAATCATAGTTTCAGGAGAATTGCCAAATATCTGTATTCCAAAAGGTCTTTCAGAATCACAGCTAATTCCACGTCTAACGGTCTTTTTATTTTCATGAATAATAGCATCTGAGCTGATCATTTCCGTGTAGCTCATGGAAGCCCCGTATTCTCTGCACATAAGGCGGAATGGAAGATTTGTCACGTTGGACATCGGGGCAAGAAAGATATTTCCTTCAAGTTTTATATTTGCAATCCTCATGGTTTTTTCTCGTTGCCTGAGCTATTGCAGGAGATTTTATATTATATACATTTTTGCCGAAAAAAGAAAAGATAGTAATGAGCTAATTTGATGATCTCCATAGTCTGAGACATTAAAAACGAATCCTTTTTATTTTAAGGGAATTTAGCAATAATAGTGCCGGAATCTGAGGTATGCTAATATATAAGTAGAATGTATGGAAAAACTATAATATCATACTTTTTACAAATTTAAATAGGTTAATCAATGACAAAAATCTTAGCTTTTGTAGGTATGCCTGCCTCAGGCAAATCCGAGGCATCTTCGGTCCTTAAGAATCATGGTATAACAGTCATCAACATGGGTGACGTGATCAGGGAAGAGGTAGTTCGCAGAGGGCTGGAAGCGACCGATGCAAATACAGGTGGCGTTGGCACTGACCTGCGTGAAAATGAAGGTATGGATGCAGTTGCAAGGCGCTGTATTCCTAAAATAATAAATGCTGTAGATGACTTTATAGCAATCGATGGTGTGCGCAGTGTGTCTGAAGTAGATCTCTTCAAGCAGGAATTCGGAGATGATTTCACGCTAGTCTCGATCGATTCGCCTCTGGAAATCCGATTTGAACGTGTTGTGGCGCGCAAGAGAAGCGATGATATGAAGGATATCAGTGGCTTGAAAGTAAGAGACGAAAGAGAACTCGGATGGGGTATGGGTGAGGCAATGATAATTGCTGATGTGGTGATAACCAATAACGATACTCTTGAAGATTTCAGGAAGAAGATCACAGCTCTTGTGGAGTAATAATGCTAAAAGTTACAGTTTCTGCAGATGTTAATCCCACGGAAAATGAGGATAAGGTACGTGATGCCGTCAGTAATATCTTTCCTAATATCGATTTGGAAATAGAGAAATTCGGTAAGGTGCAGAGACTTACAGGGGAAGGCAATATTTCAAGTCTTGAGACCCTGCATTATTTAATCAGGGAAGAGGAGATAATCGACACAAGTCGGACACGATTGAATGTGGGAATGGATGAAGAAGGAAAATTCACATATTTTATCATCAGCAAGCAGGTCGCCACTGTTGGTCGTCTGAATTACCCTGCACAGGATGAACCATTGGGTTCTATTAAGGTTTTCATTGATGCCGATTCAGCAGATGAGATGGAAAGGCTTCTTGACTGGCTGACCCCGCCTACTGAAGATGGTGTATCTGAATTTGAAATGGAAATGAGTGAAGTTTAAGGGAGTATTTTTATGAAGATAGGTAAACTGAGTTTTTCATCACGGTTGGTGCTTGAAGATCCGTTTGAGTGGGCATATAAGCTTGAAGATATTGGATATGCCGGCTGGGAGTTGGTGCAGGAAGGCTTGCATTGCCTCAATGATGGAAATATCTCAAAGGTGAAAGATGTCAGGGATACAACCAATCTAAAAATCAGTATACATCTTCCTTTTTCTGATATGAATCTTGCAGGATTGAATCCGGGAATACATGGAGAAGTGTTACGCCAGATGAAATATTATTTGCACATGGCATCTGATATTGTGGATGTGGCAGTATTGCATCCGGGATACCTTTCACCCTATGGCTCAAAAGTGCCTGAAAAAGCATGGGATACATGTATATGGTCCCTTCAGGAATTGTGTGATGTAGCCGAAGATTGCGGCATAACCGTTTGTGCTGAGAACATGCCTAATTTCCCCAAGATATTCGGACGGTATCCCGATGAGATGCTGGATATTCTTGAACAGGTGGAAAGGAAGAACATTGGCATGACACTGGATACAGGACATGCCAACACCGTGGGACTTCTGGATGAGTTCGTGAAAAAGTGTAAAGCTAATATATCCCACATGCATATTCACGACAATCATGCTAAAAGAGATGAGCATCTTCCTATTGGCCAGGGAACAATTGACTGGAAAAAACTCATGGATGGCCTTTCCGGTTACAAAGGACTCATGGTTACTGAAATGGCCACTATAGAAGAAGGACAGCAGTGTATAGAGTACTTGAAAAGTCTCTGACAGTCAATTTTTTTTTTTACAATAAGGCAGAACTATTATTCCTCAAACCGACCATGTCTGCGGTCGATATTATCCATTTGATCAAGTAATTTACGCACAGCTGTCCTGATCGCGTCAGCTTGGGTCACAAATTTCTTATTGTCTCCCACATGCCTGTTAAGGTCATTTAGAAGTTCCTGGGGTATATCAACACTCACTTTTGGCACAGTTTCACCTTTTAAGAGAATAATATACAGATTAATCTAATGAGATTTAATCTTTTAGAACTGCTTAAAACAATTGAGAAAAGAATTGTAAGATGCGAGCCGGAAGGGAGTTGAACCCTTGGCCTACGGATTAAGAGTCCGTCGCTCTGCCTGGCTAAGCTACCGGCCCGCGCTGATTGAGCGAGCCACCATACGTATTAGCTTAATATATACGTTTCGGTAAAAGGTACCTGGGATGCTCTCAGACATGCTTCACAACACATCTTGAAAGCCCGCTTATCTCAACCATATCACTGTTATCAGGACTCTGTATTATCATCTGTCCTTTCTTCAGATATGGAATACGCTTCTCAAATTCTTTTTTAACCTTCAGGGTACTGATAGCTGCATCGTTGCTTAGATTTAGGATGATCCGTGTATTTATCTGTTTGAACACGGTGTCATCTATGTCCTGCGGGTCCTGTGTGATCAAAAAGAGACCAAGTCCTTCCTTTCTTCCCTGGCGGGCTGCATCTGCAAATTTGGAGATGAGGCGTCTTGAATGTTCTCCACCTGCCTTTGCAAGATAGCGGTGGGCTTCATCAAGTCCCAGGATGATCGGAGTTCCCTTCACGGCCTTTTCTCCGGGACTATCAGCTGATGTTTTCAGCTTGTTATCTACTATCATGCTCATTAAAGTGAGAGTTATCAGGTCGCGAATACGGGAGTTTGTGATGTATTCCGTAGGGAAGACGCTGACCTGTCCGGGTTTGAATATTTGTTCGAGAATTTCAGTAATTGGTTTTGCCGCCTGGTCAAACACTCTTGCAAGGGCACGGTTCTTTACCCTGCGACCAATTCCATCATATGAAGATTCATGTATCTTGCCACTTTCTACGTAGTGTTCCCTTGTGAGGTCATCCCCCACAAAGTCCACGAAACCGCGGTATGTGTGCGCTGCATTCTTTTTGAAATAATCATCAAGCAGAAGGTCAACACCAACATACTGTAATTCTGTCATGCCCACGGGAGCTATAAGCCATGAGTTCTGACGTACCATTTCAAAGGGAATTGTGAACTCCACCTGCTCTGCCCTTGATCTTCCGGTGTAGGCTTCCCCGTCAACCTTTGCCACAAAGGTCCGGGTATTCTTCCAGGCTCCGTAATTTACCTTCTCTGCACCAAAATTGAGTTCATCATTGGAGCTAATTCCAGGATTGTCCTCGAATATCTGGGAGTACTCATCCTGCGGATCCATTATCACAAGACATGGATTCTTTCGCTCTTCCGAACCACGTAATTTGTACCTGTTATCTTCGTCTATGAACTGGCGTACAATGTTCTTGGTGAGGAAGGTCTTTCCGGTACCTGTACTTCCACATACCAGCATGTGCCTGAATATCAGAGGGTCGCCCATTGAGTAGTCGTTTCTAAGGTAGTATGGAACAGTGGGAGGTTGTGCATGTGTTCTTACAAGTTCTCCACCAACACTGAGATGTCCTAAGAATATACCCTCTTCCGGAATATTCAGGCCGGTCTGAATCTTTATTTTCTCAGTAACAGGGAGTATTGGTGTATTGGGACGGGGTATCCTGTCTCCCATTCTTCTTGCAAGCACAGTGCCCTTTGAGGTTTCCTGTTCGTAGAGTATGCAGATGGGGTCCAGATATGCAAGGAACTTGTAATCCACCTCATCGGTGGTGTTGGAGTGCAACATCCTGCGGGAATGTATCTCTGTAGCATCATCCACTGCATATTCCTGCAGGTATTGTAATTTCCATATTCGTGCAAAAAGATCCTCATCTCCGTATGGTACGATGACATAGGTTCCAAGTCTCACTTTCTGGCGATTCGGAGTTGTGATGTATCCTGTTATCCTTGCTCCAGATTCAGTTATTTCAAGAGGGTCTATGCCTGTGGTAATGATCCCGAAAGCTTCGGAGGTAGCAACATCTGTGGATGCCTTAATGTTCTCCGGCTCAAAATCCTCAAAACGATCCACATAGTCAATTTCCAACATGCTCTCTGAATGGAGCTCAGCATCCCTTTTCTCATTACCTCCGTTTGCAAAGGAAAGTATATCTTCATCTCTCATCATTTTCACCCCATCTTATATCGTTATAAGATGTATCTACTCTTGAATTCCTGAATTTACTGATAATCTGCTTTCTTTCTGAGAGCTGTATCTTTGCCACAGAATCTGCTTTTGAAAGTGTTTTAGGTATGCCATTTAAGGCTATGTCGTAGAGTACCTTTCTTGTGATCTGCCATCTCATTTCATCATTCTTCACAAGACCATAAGGTGCTTCCACTTTGAAGATGCTGTCCATTTTCGGGACAAATATCATGAAAAATGTCAGCGAATAATCCTCAGCTGGAAATTCATGCTTAACCCAGTCTCCAAGAAGAGGGTGCGTTGCATTTAGTGCTTTTTCATAGAACTGGTTTGGTTGCATGAACCAGTTAGTATATGTGATATACTTCCTGGAATCGTTTCTCTTAAGTCCGGCTTTTTCAAGGGATAGTGCATTTTTGAAGAACTGCGCATCCAGCATCCAGTGTAGATCGATAGCAATATCCTGTTTTTTCAGGGTCTGCATTAGCTGCATATCCTCAGGATTTTTCACAAATCCCACCAATGCTTTTTGTTTCTTGATATGATGGTCCATTATGTCAATGTAATTCTGCAATATCTTTTTGCAGTGTGGTTCATTACGAACCTGTATTTCATCTGACTCCACAACCATCCAGTACATCAGACGCTTTGGATAAATGGGACCATCCATTATGAAAAAGCTGTCATCTTCCATTTGTTCAAGCAATTGAAGGATATGTTCTGATTCGCAGAGATAGAGTGCAATATCATGCAACATATCATTCACTTTCTTTTTGAGTAAGCCTGCCTGAATATTTATTATCTTCTTGCGTGACATACCCTCATCAAAAGATTCCCATTTGTCTCCCACACTGACCGATTTTTCTTTGCTGTCTATATAGGTGGCTGCCACTATTGTTCTAATGCTATGGAGATCAAGGTCAGTTGGAGTGGATGCCATGGCGCAATGGCAGAAATCCACGAAAAGTCCGTTGTCAAAGGTCTTTGCAGTGGTACTTCCGCTGTCGCATGAATAACTTATGTTGAAAAGATCATTACTTTGTATCATCTTTTCGATACTTACTTTTGCCCTTTTTACCGGTCCTATGGATCTGATAACTGTTTTTCCATTGTACTTTAGTTCCTTGAGCATATCCAGTATGTTCGAAACGTTATCCATATCATCGCCTGGATCATCTACTTTAAGGCAATTATCGATACGCTCGACCATATCGTGTATCTCTTTGATGTGAACCGGTTCAAGGGTCATGGGGTATAATAGTATTTGGGTGGTATTATTATTTTGGATACTTGAATTCCTGTTATGGAATTTCCATGGTGATGTATGGCTGATCTGCATTATATCGGCAAATCAATTTTATTTTATTCAGGATTTTTGCCGAAAAATCCAGGGTAACATTAAGAGCCCCTTTGTTCACTCAGCAAAATCAATTTGATTTGCTTTATACTAAACTTTATTTTCTGAAAATCCTTATATATTAATTAAATATAAAACTAGCTTAGTTATATATAAGCTTCGAATTTTTCGTATTCAGAAGCCACATTATTATGAAAAGAGGTTATCATTATGCAAAATTATGGATTATTCCTTATACTGATGGCGATTTATTTGTTATGTCTCATTGGTATCGGGGTTTACTTTACTAAACGTCAAAAATCAGTAACTGATTTCTGGCTTGCTGGGCGTAAGGTCAGCTCGCTTGGTATTGGAATGTCAGCAGCATCTTCGTGGATGACGGCAGGTGGGATCCTTGCTGTAATTGGATTTTATATGATACTTGGAATGGGCTCCATCTGGGGATTCGTTGCACCAAACATTCTATCCTTGCTGCTGATCGCTTTGCTTGTAGGCAAGATCAAACATCTGCCTGCTATAACCCAGCCTGAACTTCTCGAACAGAGATACAGCAGTGCGTTACGTGGTCCTGTTGCTCTGATCATTGCTATTGTAATGGTACTTTTTGCTGTAGCTGATATCATTGGTTTTTCACTTGTACTTCAGATATTCTTCGGTATGCCACCAATATATGCAGTGATCATAGTCGCCCTTGCTATCTCACTTTACGTGACATTAGGTGGTTTTTCAGCGGTTATATGGACTGATATGATACAGTTCGTTCTGCTTGCAACTTTCTCACTTGTAATGGCAGTACTGGTTTTAAATGCTGCAACAGCAGGTTCAGCTGATGTAGCTTCAATCAGTGTTTCAGATCTTTTCGGTAATGTTTCATCATCCTGGTGGAATCCCTTCATCATAGGACTTCCAATGGTGATGATATTTGTTTTCGCTATCATTCCTGGATGGGTTACGGAACAGGATCCATGGCAGAGGATCTGGGCTGCAAGAGATGAAAAATCTGCACGTAATGGAATGATCCTTGCTTCTTTCCTTATATTCCTTGTATTCGGTGTGGCATGTAGCGTTATTGCCATTGGTCTGAATTATCTATATCCTGCTATTCCAGAGCTTTATAATCAGATCGGCATGGGAGCAATGGCAGAGGCAGAACCGGCTTTGCTTATATTCATTGAGCAGATGCTCTCTCCACTTGCACTGGCTCTGGCTGGTGTGGGCCTTGCTGCAGCTGCAATGTCCTCTGCAGATACATTTGCAACATCCGGTGGCTCATGTCTTTCTCGTGACATCTACCAGAGGTACATAAAACCAGATGCAACCATGAAGCAAATGATGGCTGTCAACAGGCTCAGTGTTCTTATTATAGTTGCAGCAGCTGCGATTTCTTCCTTTTACATAAAGGGAATTATCGAAGCTATTCACATTGCAACCTTTATTGCCAGTGCTTCCTACTTCTTCCCGCTAATGGGAGGACTTTTTTGGAAGCGTGCAACAAAAGAAGGAGCATTTGCAGGACTTGTTGTCGGTGCATTAGCGCAGATCAGCTTTACAATTATTGATATAATCAAGACTCCTCCCTTTGCACCTACATATCTTTCAGGTATTCACCCTGCACTTGATCATCATGGTGTAATTCTGGGAATGATTCTTAGCGGACTTGCTTTCTTTTTAGTCTCCATTATGACAAAACCATCAGATACTGCAAATCTCGCACCGTTCTTTGCAGATGAAGCAGAGAAACTAGAGAAGGAAGATATCAAGGTGGAGGAATCTGACAAGGACTTCCAGAAGATGCTTAAGGCAGTTGAAAAGGAAAGAACGGGTGATCGTGCTGTTATCAAATTGAATCTGGAAGCATCTGCTACAATTAACTGGAACAGATTTGTCGGTGAGATAAAATCAATACACCCATCATGGATAACTCCAAGTGGAATTGATTCGGTTTACTGGCTCACAAAAGCGGATATGCTTGCCTGTGTATCACTTACCCGTGGTCACAATGAAAAGGAGATCTGGTTTAGCTGTGAGCCAAAGTCAGATGATCTGGATGATAGTGTAAAGGAATTATTTGTTGCTTTCAAACAGGTAGCGGAGGCACTTGAGAATATTGGTGTTCTGTTGTCTTTGCATGTTGCGGAATGATCTGGGAAAATTAGTTACTTTGGATTGTTCCAAAGTAATTTATCTTTTTTATTGATTTTTATTATTTTTTATTTATTGTATATATTTTGATATGGAAAAAGCTTTAAGTAGATTACCTTTCTATATTTGTTCGTGGTACAGATGAAATCAGGAAGTTCTATTTTTGATATTAAATCTACTAAGGAAAATAGAGGCAAGTTAGAGTCACTCAAGAATGATTTCAATAAGCTCTCCAGTCAGGAGAAGTTCGATGTCCTCGAGTTTCAAAATATAATGTTTGAATCATTATCAAAATATAATGAGCTTTCGGGGATTGAAAGTGAAACAGATGTAAGTGGAATTATTTCCCGTATGTCTTCAAGATCGCTGGATCATTCCCAGCGCTGCATGTCTTACCTTAGATCAAATGTGGCATGCAAAAAAGATGAATAGGCATCTTAAAACAAACCTAATACGCAAAACTTATAAGTTTAACCAATCTTATAAAGACATATGACTGAGATTATTTTTGATGATATTGGAAGTTTCCCTCTACCGGACGATGTTTCAAAGGATTGGATCATGAACAAGTTTGCTGAGGGAAAAGATGATGATGAGCTGTCAGCACTTTTGAAAAATGCTTTTAGAATGAAAATTGATGCCGGTGTGCAAGTTCCAACATACCCTCAATATCAGGATATGAACGAACAGTTCTTATCTGTAATTCGTGATCCTGAAAATTGTGATGACCCTTTTAAAGTCAAACAGGATGCTGCCCGCATAATGGAACTTGAATCAATTGAGCCGGTTGCAAAGGCCTATATGGAAGAAACTGGAGATAAACTGGATATTCGTGTATGTGTAACAGGTCCTCTTGAGCTTTATCTTAAAGAATTTGGTGGAACCGAGTACGTTGATATTCTCAATATTTTCGGAGAAAGCATGGATAATTTTGTCAAGAATTCATTATCAAATGCCAAAAACTTCAACATAAGAACAGTTTCTATTGATGAACCAAGTATAGGCATAAATCCTCAGGTCATGTTCGATGATGACCAGCTTATCACTGCAATGGATAAAGCGTGCCACTCAGCAAAGAAGAATGGCTGTGATGTTGAGATTCACTTACATTCACCTCTCCACTACACACTGGCAACCCAGGCAGAAAATATCAGTGTCATTGGTGTGGAATCTGCAGCAACTCCCTCATATCTTGAATTAATAGACAGGAAGGTACTTGAAGACTCAGATTCCTTCCTGCGTGTAGGGGTTGCAAGAACAGATATCTTCAATTTGGTAGCAACACTTAATGAAAAGTACAACACCAATGTATGGAAAGAGACCCAGCATTTCCCTGAGATCATTAATGAGATGGAAACTCCTGCAGTCATATCCAAGAGGCTTGCAAATGCATACTCTATGTTTGATGAACGCATAAAATATGCAGGTCCTGATTGTGGTATTGGCTCTTGGCCATCACAGGAGATCGCAGCTCAGTTGCTCAGGAATACTGCAGAAGGTATCGCTGATTTTAAGAAAGGCATTTGAGAGTGCCCAACTGGTTAATTTTCGCAAATTGATATGTTGAGATTAAAAAGGTATTTTTAATTTCACATTAATTTCTCTTTCAATTATTCTTACTTTTTTATTTTAATAGAAGCTCAGCAAAGCCTCATGATATTGTTTTGTCAGGTGTTATATTTTTTAAAAGCAAATAAACATCCTAAAATTTATATTCTTTCATGAGCATTTTCAAATGGTTATTGTCAATTGGAAATATTTTTCCAATTTGAATTGGTGGTATCAATTGAAGAAGAAATTCATTTTGATAGCGGTTAGTCTATTCTATATAGCTGCGGTAATCATTGCAGCTGCAGCTGCCGGACAAGTGCTGGATGAAAAAATTCCTGTCATCATTGGCTTTAGAAATAGTCCGGACGCTGAATTTGTGGAATCTTTGTCTGGAGAGATCAAATACCAGTATCATTCCATTCCTGCAATTGCAGCTAAAGTTTCCAGACATTCTATTAGTGATCTGAAAAACTGTCCAAATGTGGAATATGTGGAAATAGATTCAGAGGTCTGTATTGAGGAAAGATCTTTACTGATCCCAAATGAGAAAGCAATGTGGGGTCTATCCAGAATTGAAGCTGGCACGGTGAATGAAAGTTTTAAGGGATCTGGAGTGAAGGTAGCTGTTATCGACACTGGAATAGATTATACACATCCTGATCTTGCAGCCAATTACCATGGTGGATATGATTTTGTTAATGTTGATACCGATCCCATGGATGACTTTGGTCACGGAACACATGTGGCTGGAACAATCGCTGCGGCGGATGATGGGACTGGGTTTATCGGTGTGGCACCGGATGCAAGCATATATGCACTCAAAGCCCTAGATAGCAATGGATGCGGATGGGCATCTGACATAAATGCTGCCATAGACTGGGCCATCGTTAATGAGATGGATATTGTCTCCATGAGCCTTGGGGGCAGTACTGACTTTGTATCCATGCGAAAGTTGTGCCAGGAAGCTAATGATGAGGGTATTGTGCTTGTGGCAGCGTCAGGAAATGGTTATGGTTGCAGCGTCAGTTACCCCGCAGCCTACGGTACGGTGATCGCTGTCTCAGCAACCTCAGTAATTGACAATTGTGCCTCGTTTTCAAATATTGGAGAAGAGGTCGAGTTATCTGCACCAGGCGTCAATATCCGTTCAACGGCCCCTGGAGGGGGTTATGATTCCAAGAGCGGAACAAGTATGGCCGCACCCCATGTTTCAGGTCTTGCTGCTCTGCTCCTGAGTGCTGACAACACATTGGATACTCTGGAAGTACGCATAATACTTAGTAGCACATCCACAGATCTGGGCGATAAGGGAAAGGATGTCTATTTTGGTAATGGTCTTATAAATGCAAGTGCAGCTTTGCAAGCGATAAGGAATTAATGTAGTTTCGAATAAAGGCAAAATATAGATTCATGCTATTTTGTCATAGCATCTTTTTGACTACAATGATATCATTGGCACCATAGTGATCATCGTATGGCCTGTGATCAGACTATCCATTTTTCAACAAGATGATCAAGTGCAATCATTGTTTTTTCTGCGATGTTCCCCGTCATATTTATTTCAATATATGATGCAACAAGGAGCATTGAAATCATAATTATAAGCATCTTCCAGATATACAATGAGGATAGGTACTCTTTTGTTATATCAAGTATCCGGGTTACATCCTGCTTTGCTTCTTTGATATTATCTCCAAGGAAAAGCTCTTTATTTTTCACCTCATGGGACTGGATGAATGCAAATCTGTATCCAAGTGCTGCAGCCAGGAGGATTGCAGGTAGTTCAATGATACCGTGGGGTATGATAGATATGAAGAAATAGGCCAAATTGTAAATAATCCCAACTAAAATGCCTTTTGTGCCAAAAATCTGAAATCCGGTTAGTGCACCATTGAAAGTAAAGAATGCAAGTAGTATTCCAAGCAGGAATCCATTTACAAGTAGTATCATTACCGGTAACGTATATGGTAGCATATATGCGAATTTATGGTAATCGCTTTTTTCATAACCGCAGTACTGCCACATTGAATCAGAATCATTGCTCTTTTCTGTAGTTATGCCTGGAAAATCGCTGTCTATAAAAGTAAGCGATCTTTGCAGAAGCTTATTAAAAGGCATTAGTATTTTTTCCATGGCAATAGAAATGCTAGCATAGGTCAGATACCTAGATCTTAATTCAATTTCACCTATCATTATAGGATGAACATAAATAAAAAGTGAAGAACCTATAACTGCAATTAATACGGCAATTGAGTTAAAGATAAAAACAGACCACACTGGGTTTATGTATTCTGCTGTTATCTCTACCTTGGCAACTGCAGCAGAAGCCGTTACTACGATAGCCTCATCAACATGTGCAGGCTCCGAGATAAGAAACATCACTGAGTATACTAGTATGCTCAGAAAAAATGCTATGAGAATTGCAAAACTAAAGTATTTTGCAGACCATACTATCTCTTTCTTTTTAATTAGAAAGCAATATTGTTTTTTATTTGTGTGCATATTTATTTATGGTTACTTTTATAAATATAATGGATGTATAGCTGTATAGAGTGTAATTATATATAAAGAAGTATATTAGTCTATGTTAAGAGGCGAAAATATGAGAATACCTACAGGAATTGAGGGTTTTGATGAATTGGTTCAGGGTGGCTTCCTCGCAGACAGGGTGTATGTCCTTAGCGGTCCACCTGGAAGTGGAAAAACTACATTTGGTGTTCAGTTTTTAGCAGCAGGTGCTTCCAAGGGTCAGGTCGGGCTTTATGTGACATTACTTGAATGTCCTCAGAACATCATTAATGATATGTCTAATTATGAAATGAATGTAACTTCTCTGATCAAGATGCAGAAGCTTCTTTTTGCAGATCTGGGTCCAAGAATGGAATATGGTTACATGGATGAGCTGAGCGAATTCGTAACACCTGAATACAATGTTGGAAAAACTTCTGCTGAATCAGAAGCTCCGTCTCCAGCCATGGTATTTAAAGAAATAGCAGCTTACGTTTCTGAATATGATGTAAAACGCCTTGTAATTGATTCAATTTCTGCTATCAGATTCACTTCAAGTGACTTTTCTTTGCAGGAAAAAGAAATGAGTCGCTTTATACGTAACCTCAAAAACCTTGGCTGCACAACGGTAATACTATCAGAAATGACTGACCCAACTGCTTACTCTACTGAGCAATTTGCTGCACATGGTGTTATTTTTATGCATAATTTCCTTTATGACAAAAGCATGACTCGTGCAATTCAGGTCATAAAGATGCGTGGTACAAGACATGATTGTAATATGCGTTCAGTTGATTTTACAAATGCAGGGCTGAAAATTGGTGGCTATATAGAATAGTGGTTATTCCCATGGTTGCGCTTTTCAAGAAAGAACGAGAGGTCAGATCGATCTCTGCTGAAGATAAAGGTAAGCTTGCGGAAGCTGCTAAAAATCTTGGATACGATGTTGGCTATCATCGACACTCTGAGATTGGCTGGGTCCAGGAAAGCCTTTCAAGACTTGATGAATTTGCAGCTCAGTATGATCTGAAAGATTTTGCCCGGGAGCAATACCGGCTTGGAAAGGAAGAAGGCTCAATAACTAAGGATAGGGATACAAAAGGCGGATTCATCAAGGAATACAATAAAGATGAGGAAGAAAGATATTCTATAGGCCCTGCAAGTGGCCCGGAAACGAATATATCTGAATCAAAAGTGAATTCCAGATACAGGAATATTTCATATGAGTTCGAAAACTCATCTGCTCCGATCCAAAAGCCAAGTATGTTTTTAATGCCTGGATCTGTAGAATTCCCAAGTGCAGTGAAAAGGCCTTCTATCCTTGAAGGCTCCAGACATCTGCTCCCTAAAAAATAGATTACTGGCTATATCCGAAAGCAATGAATCTTTGTTTTCCATCAAGGTTTGTCAGGACAAACCTATCATTTTTGGCATAGGATATTTCCTTTGTACCGGATAATTCAACGATATATGTTTGTCCAGGCTCTGCTTTTTCCATATTTTCGGCATTCTGGGTAATACTTTCCACTTTCATGGGCGCAGATTGCAGTCCTACGTAAACATGAAGCATATCTCCTACAGCAAATGGTTTTGCCAGTTGGGAAAGTGTAGATTCAAGTGTCACTCCTGTTGCAACGTTCTCATTTTCTGAGAGTACAAATCCTCTGTCAACATCCTTGGACTGTATACCTTTTAGTGCAAGTCCTACTCTTGCTCCGGTTGGAGCTGATTTTACATCTATATCATGCATTTGTATGGAGCGGATCTCCAGTGGTTTTTTGGTAGGATATGCCAGCATTTTATCTTTAGCATTAAGAGTTCCCTGTGCAACAACACCAAGGACCACACATCCAATTCCAGTAACATTGAATGACTGGTCAATGAGCACACGTGTTGGCATCTCATCCATTTCTCTAAGTTCAGTATCTACCTTTTCACCCATGCTGGCTATCATTTCTTTTAGTTCTTCCATTCCTTCAAAAGAAGTAGTAGATATTGGGAGGTATTCCCAGTTCTCAAGTACGGTTCCAACAGTTATCTTCTGAAGTTTCTCTTTAAGCTCATCGAGAGCAAAAGGATAGGATGTATCGGATTTTGTAAGAGCTACAATTCCATGTTTGTATCCTAAAAGGTCCAGTGCGATGATACATTCTGCTGATACTGGATCAAGTCCCTCTGGTGGTATGCAAAGAACAGCAACATCTGAGAGATTAAGTGCAGTAACAAGTGATTTTACAGATACGGGATATCCTGTGGCATCAATGGTAGTGAGTATGTTGTCATTTTTAGCATAGTCGTACATTGTGATATCTGTCACATTACCTTTTTTGCCTAACTTTGCGGCAAGCGCGGTCTTTCCGCTTTTTTCACTTCCAATGATGGTTATTTTAGTCATGTAGACACCTTTTATTATGGTCTAACGAATAATTCTTTTTAGATATATGTCTTATGTCAGGACCACAATTGTCCTTTAATAATTCCAAGTGTTTTATCACTTGTACTATTATTTATTTTCTTAATGTCCACTATGTATTCATCTCCAACTTTGATCGCTGGACTGAAAACAACATCAAGGCCTAATCTTTCAAGGTAAGATTTAAACTCATCAATGACCTTTTTATCTTTCACCCTGATACGGGAATCATCAGCTATACGGGCTCCATCTTGCACTTCTTCTATGGATTTTCTCATAGGGCGAAGTATGCTCTCTCCAAGGCGAAGGCAGCGTTCCATCAATTCTTCCTCGCTTTCATTCCATTCTGCAGATTGGAATCCCTCTCTTACAACCCTTGAGAAAATATAGTCTCTTCCTGCTTCATTGTAGAACTTGAATGCATGCTGCAGATCAGCACAATTACTTTCAGAACTGGTGTATTTTATTGGTTGCAATACCATATTAGGATCTTTTATGATCACACCCTCGTGTCCTTTATCCCCAAGATTTTTTATTATGTTCTTGATCTTTGATGCAGCTTCAGGAATGCTGAATTCTCCAAAGATTTCCACCTGTCTGAACCCATATTTTTCAGCCAGTGTCCTTCTCTCAGACACAGGTAAAGCTCCACCATCATTCTTTCTTCTCATATCAAAAACAAAGAAATCCAGTGAATCTATTTCATATATGTCCTTTCGAACATAGGGATTTTCGGGTCCTGCCATCTCCCCATATACAACAATATCCGGATATTCCTCGAAAAAGCACTTGTTGAGAAGATTTTGTGCCCGCTCAGTGGAATATGGACAAACATGCCCGCTTCGTGTCAAAGCTATGAGCTTTCCTTTATAATTCAAGATCCTGACATTGTATCCATTCATTTTTTCTTCCACGACAACAGTTGAGTTATCCGAAAAATTTGCCTGGATAGCAGGTTCCAGTAACATTGCCCTTCTGATCTTTGGAAAGCCTTTCACCAGCTCAAAAGAGCCGTTATGATCTAGAAGAACACTCCCTGTATCTATATCAGAGATATGGTTTGTAAATCGAAAAAGATTATTGTACTGATCCCAGTTCTGTCTGATCAGTTTTTTATCGAGCAGCTCTGAAAATCTGGAAGGCGACAGGTCCAGGAAATCTGCCGCCTGTTCAATATCTATGTCTGTCTCATTTTTCATATCTTGTTCTCTAATGATCATGCAAGCCCATTTACAATATTTCTCCTTGTAATAATACCTACCATTTCATCCTCAAGGTTCATGACCGGGAATGCACCTATATCTTCCTCAACCATCATTTTTGCAGCGTCATTGATGGCTGTATTAGTGTAAATGGTCTTGGCTCCCATCTTGAGAATATCTTCAACGATCAGGTTCTTTATCCTTGCATCCTGCTTACTTCCTTCAACCACATCCCTGAATGAACGCATAGCCTTTGCAATATCTCCTTCGGTTATCATTCCTATGAGCTTATCGTTTTCAACAATGGGCACTCTTCCTATGTTATTGTCGATCATAAGGCGTCTGACATGTGTTACACGATCACCGGGACTTGCCATCACAGGCTCTTTATGCATGATCTCACCGACAAATCCATCGATACTATTATTTTTAAGGATCTCAGCTGGTGTAACCCATCCGATAGGGGCATCATTTTCCATTACTATTATTAGTCCGCCATTTTTTGCCATAAGGGTGATAGCATCCCTTACTTTCGTATCTGGCAGTACTTTGACGAAGTTTTCTGAAATTGCAGTTGCAACATGAAGTGAGGATGCTGGCTTATTTCCCTTTTTGCGAGTACCAAGTTCTTCTGTAATGCTTCTCATGGTGAGTACTCCCAGCAATTTCCCATCATGTTTTACAAGAAGACGCCTTGTTCCCTTCTTCTCCATCACATCAAGTGCATGAGAGAGGGTGTCTGACTTGTCAATGCTAGTAGGTTCTGTCATTATATCTTTAACTTCCATTATTTTCTCTCCATGATCATTGTCTCAATATGCTTCTTTGAATTAGCTTCACTCCACTGTTTTAAGGACATGTTTCCTGCTGATCATACCGACTATTTCATTTCCGTTTATCACCGGCAGTCCGATCACATGTTCACTTATCATCATTTTTGCAGCATCCACAACAAGACTATCAACTCCGATTCCAGGCGGAAGTTCGGTCATAATATCTTCAGCTACAAGAGGTACTTCTTTCACATACCTGTAATTCTTTTCCCCGGCAGGTGTTGACCTGCGAGCCATCTTTATACTTTTGGAAGGCATTTTTCCTTCGTTATCGGACATTATGTTCAATGCCATGCTGGCCATGCTAATAAGCCCGACAGCCTCATCTGCATCATCAACTACTACTACCCTGTTTGTATCATTGAGTTCCATTTCACTCATGACATGGTTTATGGTATGGTGGCGGTGTACAAATGCAACATCTTCGTTCATCACATCTGACACGATTGTATCAATGTCAAGACCTGATGCATATTTCATGATGTCTGTTCCTGTTATTATTCCGACAACAGAATTTTTAATAACAGTAAGGGTATTGATTCCGTTTTCCAGCATGAGTTCACTTGCCTGTGCAATCGAAGCTTCTGGATAGATCGTTATTGGAGCACCATTCATTACCATGTTAACCGGAATTTTGTCGATAGGTCTCCTGCGCCACATGGGTTCAGCCTGTGCAAGCCTTTTGCTAAGGTCGGTCTTTGTTATTATGCCAACCATGTTTTCATTTTCTGCAACCACAAGAGTGCTTATCTTGTGTTTCAGCATAAGTTTTCTTGCGTGTGCTACGTTCTCTTCCGGTGCTATAGTGTAAACCGGAGAGCTCATTATATCTCCAACATTCATGGTGTTCCTCCATTTATCGAACTGTTTCTTAATCTATTCATTCAGATATCGCACGAAGGATATCTCTCTCTGTAATTATTCCGCGTAGTACTCCATCATCCATGACAGGGAGGGAACTTACATCATCATTTCTCATTATCTGTGCAGCTTCTGCAAGATCAGTTTCTGAAGATGCCCATGTTATGTCTCTATTGATCAGAGATCCGATGGGCGCACTAAAAGCTTCATGGAAGTTTCCAGTAACAACATTTTCAAATGCATGCTCGGCAATATACCCTACCATATTTGAGGCGGTAATCACTCCAAGAAGTATGCTGTCTTTTATTACAGGCAGACGTCTGATCTTGTTATCGAACATGATCCTGGCTGCATTTTCAATTGTGGTTTTGGATTCTGCTTTTTTTACCCGTTTGCTCATATATTGAGAGACTGGTATGTTTGTAGAAGTTGAGCTTACATATTTCAAAAAATCTTTTTCGGTGCATATTCCACATACACAGTTCTTTTCATCTACAATGGGAACAGATCCTATATTTTCTGCTGTCATTATTTGTATTGCATCTTCTATCCGGGAATGTCTGCTCAGGGAAATTACGTTCTCTTGCATTATGTTACGTATTTCTGCATTAGCAGCTGCAAGAAAATTCCCTTTAAAGTGATTTTCAACGAGCTGGTTCTTTTCTCCGCCCATAAAACTGATTATATCCGTTGAAGTAACAATGGCTTCCAGGCGCTTTGTTCCGGGGTCTGCAATAATGAGCTTTTTGGAGCTGTTTCCTGCCATGTTTTTAATTGATTCTATAATAGTTGTTGTAGGGGCTGCAATTGCGGGTTCGTTGTTTGACACAGTCATGATATTTTTATAAACCATGCCTGAGACTTGCTTTTTCTCTACTTGCTTTTCTTTTATTGTCTCGGTTATATTTTGTGTTTTCAAATAAATCACCGGATCTTTATGTAATACATCAGCATGGAATAAGCTCACGGATATTCCACTGTTCAGCTAGCATTAATCCATAAAAGTGCATTTTTTGCAATCTTTTTCGGTGGATTTTGCATTTGGCGAGAACATTAGAAGGTAGATAATGTGCAATACCTGCCTGTTGAATGTATGCTTTTTGTGATCACAAAAAATGCAGTTTTTTCTGCAAATTCATTAAAAGTACGTCCAATCACTTCTAAGGCCGATACATTTCTTTTTTTATCATATATCGAAACAGACATTTATTTCACCATCTTTAGTGTTCTTTCCGTCAGCTGACAAGAAAAACTAGTCATAGTATCCTTCATCTTCTCTACAATCTTCGCACATCATACGTCCATTCTGAAATAGCAGATCATCATTCAAAGCACCACAACGCTGACATATTCCACGTTCGCTTTGCTTCTCATCTATCAGATCTTCAGTACGATTCAGCTCGATCAGATCTTCCAGGATCGTGTTCAGGCCAGGAGCTATACCCATTATGTCCTTGTCTGTCAAGATCCCGACTATATGGTCATCTTCCATTACAGCAAGTCTTCGGATATTGCATTTTACCATAAGTTCCATAGCTTCTATGATACCCATGGATGGTTTTGTTGATATGATCGGGCTTGACATAATATCTTTACATACCATGTCTCCGGGCAGGACGTTCTTTACAACTGTTTTGAAAAGTATGTCTCTCTCGGTAATTATGCCAACACTTTCTGCTCCATGGCTGATTATAATGCTTCCCAGATCATGGCCGACCATCTCCTTTGCGACCATAAGGACACTTGCATTTTGATCAATGGCAAAGATGTTCTTTGACATTAGTTCTTTGACCAGTATTCCATTATGAATTTCTTCAACTGAAATATTGGCTTTTAAATCCCTCTCTACATTTACGACCATTAGATATCCTTCCAGACAACTGGGTATAAGGAATAGGCCACACATTCCACGGTTAAAATTCTCTCTTAATGGTATATATAGATATTCGTACTATTCTAATCTGCTATAAACAAGTGCATAAGCCTTATTTTTAGGCAAAATGGGCCAGTTGGATGAGAATGGAAATAATGTAAAGGAGATGGAATTAAGAAACGCAAGTTGAAATTGAACTAGTAGACAAAAGAAAAGAAAAGAAAAGAAAAGAAAAGAAAAGAAAAAAGGATCAAAGGACTTTGATCTTGGTCCTGTTTCCTGCACTCAGTTCTATTTCATCATTGAATCCTGATTTTGAATATGCATCAATGATCTCAATATCAGTGTCTATATCCAGTTCATCCACAAGTGGTGCATGTTCTCCCCAGAGTGCGATCCTTATTCTTCCATGTTCATCAGAGACGTAGATGTTTGAGACCATGTTAATGGTTCCATCATCACGTGTGAACTCACGAAGTTCACCAAGGCCCGACACTGATCCCTTTATTGAATATGATTCTCCAGGTATTATGTCAGCAATTGGTGTGAAATTCTCAACGTATTCCACTTTTTCATCTGTCTTTTTAAGCACGCTTCGGTTTCCAACCTGCACTTCGACCTGCTGGTTGAAGTTGTTCTCTCTTGCGTAGCCGTTGATGATCTCTACAGAATCGTCAATATTGAGTTCTGCTGTTATATCAGTAGTTTCGTCCCAGAGTGTAACTCTTATCTTTCCTGTCTCGTCACCTATAGTTATGTTTCCAACTCTACCTGTAGTACCGTCCTTACGGTTGAATGTTTTGATGTCGGATATGTCCAGAATTCTGCCCTTGATGTTGAGATCTCCCATTCCGTCCTTGACATCTCCAATTTCAGTAGTGGAAAGTGAAGCTTCAATATCCTCTTCTGTTTGAGAAAGTACTCCATTGTTACCAACATTGACCTCTATGCCTGAGTATCCCTCTTTCACGTATCCGCTGATCTGGAATACCTGCCCTATCTCTATCTCACCATTCTTGACAAGATCAGCCCTGTCATCCCACAATGTAATTCTAATGGATCCGGTTTCATCTGCAACCATCAGATTTGCAACCCTTCCGACAGTTCCATCATTGCGGTTGAATTCCTTTGCAGGGAAAACTGACATCACTTTCGCAACAAATCCTACATTGCCGCTTTCCGGTGTGATGTCTCCTATTTTTTGTACGGATTTTCCTGTGTCACTGACTCCAAGATCGTGAGCTACCAGCATTGCAGCAGTCCGTGTGTCGCATAACCCACTCATCTGTTCAACCTTTTCATCAACCTTTTTGATGAAATCGTCTTTGCTGATTATGTCGCCAAGTTTTTCATAAATTTCAATAATTTCGTCCATAGTTTCTACCTGCAGAATTAGATGTAATATGTCTCTTAAATCATTTGTTCTTGAATATGAAATGTAAGTTCTTCTTGATAAGCTATATTAATTATGAGATGTATCTCCAACTATCATGATCCGTAAATGTAAAGAGCATGGGTACTTCAGAGGTGATGGCTGCTCTGAATGTGGTAATGAAGGGCGTTATGTACTGGACGATGATCGTGAAGAGAGGCTTGGCCGCTTTGTTTCCGGTGCACTCAGACACTTCCCTGCAGATGTTGGCCTTGAAATGGATCAACAAGGTTGGGTAGATCTGGCTTTCCTTTATGATGCAATGAAGAAGCGTTACAGATGGGCTACAATGGAGCGTTTGATCTCTCTTGTTGAATCCGATAAGAAGGAACGCTATGAAATTGATGATTCTTTCATAAGGGCACGATACGGTCACTCAGTTGAAGTTGATCTTGTATCTGATTATTCTGAAAATGAGATTCCTTTCCTGTACTACGGTGTAAGCCAGGAAGAAGCTGATATGATCCTTGATAATGGAATAACTCCTATTAGGCAGTGTTATGTTCATTTGAGCACTTCGCTGGAAAAGGCAAAACAAGCAGCTTCAGTACATACAGAGAATCCTGTGATATTCGAGGTAGATGCACAGACAGCTCAGGATGAGGGCGTGGATATTGTTACGGTAAATGATGATATTGTTCTTGCAAGAGGAATTCCTCCTGTATATATTCGCATAACTGTTGCGTAATAATAATATTAATTATAAATTTTACATTCAGTCTTTTCAGATGTCTATTCAATAGATATCTTGAATCTTTTTTCCGATTCTTCAATCTCAAACTTTACATCAAGTATTTGCTCGGTAAGCCAGATATTCGTTTTTAAATGTCCACTTAGCTGACTTGTTGTTAGCGATCCTTTTTCTGCAAGACCTAAAAATGGTATCAATTGGTCTGCAAGGTGAATATCAACTGCAGATTCTGAATGCAGATTCTCCAGTAATCCATTGGCTGCGATTTGTCCAACTTTTTCAGATGCAAGCCCTTTTTTCCCCAGGGAAATGGAGCCTGCAAAACCTGACCAGAGTGTGATTCCACTGCCTCTTGATCTGTAATCTGCACAGTCAGTTATTATATCGCAATCAAATCCTTCCTTTTTCAGTACATCTGTTGCGGAGGATGCCTGCCTTTGTGCAACGTGTTCTGGCAGTTTTGAGCAATGGGACACCCCTGAAATATCCTCTCTCAGCTTCTCAAAATCATATCCTTTTATTTTGGAAGGTTCTATCTCAATTTTTACCATTCCTCCGCCTTCAGGATAGTAGCCTCTGTCAATCATTTCCATATTGCTTTTGTACTTCATTTTCTGCAGTGCTTTGGATGTGACATTTTGAAGATAGTCTATTGATGGGGACCATGCAACATCCGTCCCACCTTTGACAATGAGCTTTACATTCTCTTTTGAATAGATTGCGGCAGGCATTATACATTGAAGAAGTAAAGTTATGCTTCCGGCAGTTCCAATGTCAATGCACAGATCGATCCCCCTTATTTCCATTGGAGAGTATGTTATTTGTTTTGAACCTTTATGCAGGCCTTCTACATTTGCATCACACATCTTTGCTAATGTTTCAATGGATGCCAGATGTTGGGCTTTGATCCCGGGATTGGGCCGATTTGCCCGAATATTGCTAATGCTTATATCTGCACCAATAATACTTGCAAGAGCTAGTGCTGTTCTTAGTACCTGTCCGCCACCCTCACCGTAAGAACCATCTATATCAATCATTTTTCAGCTCTGCGCATCTTTTTGGATGCACCTTTTGCGGCAAAGGTGACAGGGTCAATTAGCATCGACATGGGTGGTGTATATGATGTTTCCATATTCATGAGCTCATCAACAGTTGTTTTCTTTTTTATTGCAAGTGCCATCCCATCAATTCTTTCCTTCACACCTTCGCCTGCTATTATTTGCGCGCCTATCAGGTAACGCTCACTAAATATTAGCTTTATAAAAAGCTGGCTGCTCCCTGGGAAATACTCTGCATGGGTTGTGCCTGTGGCAATACCTGTTACTATTTCCATTCCATTTTTCTTTGCTTCCAGACTTGTAAGTCCTACAGTTCCTACCTGTAATTCTCCCACAAGTGCAACCCATGGATTTACAACAGCTTCAAAATCAGTATTCTCTGAGGTCAGATTATTGATAATAACTCCTGCCATTCTTCTGGAGGTGCTCGCAAGCTGACCGAGCATTGCTTTACCGGTTATGAAATTCTGTATTTGGGTGCATTCTCCACCACAATATACATCGGAAACATAGCTTTTTCCTATTTTTGGCTGAAGTTTGCTGTCTGTGACAATTCCGCCTGTAGGTCCTAGCTCAATTCCGGCATCCTCTGCCAGTTGGTTTTGTGGTATGACGCCTGTTGCAATGAAAACAATATCTGCAGGAATCTTTTCGCCCTCAATACTAACAGAGTCCACTTTTTCTTTTCCATTAATTGAACCTGGGGTCGTTCCTGTGATCACCCTGATTCCCAGTGATTCCAGATGTTCCTTGATAATATCTGCCATGTCAGGATCCATTATGTGTGAAAGTATGGATCCACTTCTGTTGACAAGAGTTGTATTCTTACCTCTTTTTGCAGATGCTACAGCAATTTCAATTCCAACTCCACCACCACCGATAACTACTGCATCCGATACTTCTTCCAATGATTTATCGATATCTATGGCGTTGCTCAATGTTCTGAGTGTGAATACATTTTGTAATCGAGCTGATCCCCTAAAATCTTCAGGAATAAATGCAGTACTGCCTGTGGCTATTACCAATTTATCAAAATGATGTATCTCTCCATTTGCGTGGATATTGTGGTTTTCTATATCTATTTTATCTACTGTGCAGTTAAGTCTCACATCAATTCCCATGTTCTCGAAGAATTCAGCTTTCCGAAGTATGAGTGAATCAAAGTCTTTAATGTCTCCTGCAATTAGAAAGGGCATGCCACACTGGCTGTATGCTGTGTGCCTGTCTGAAGAGAATACGCTTATGTCAAAGTTACTGCGGCGCTTTACACTGGTGGCAACTGCCATACCAACTGCTCCGCCTCCGATAATGAGCAATTTTTCTTTTTGTGCAGCTTCTTTTTTTCTCATGAGTATACAAAAGTACTTTATTTGTATTGATGATGTCGACTTGCAAACATTGGATCATTCTTATAAATGATGCAATGCCTGAGCTATGGGGTTTATTGGACAATTTAAAATATATAATAAACTGTATACCCATAAGTTTATAAGACTTTAAATTCTTGTAATAGCTGTAATAACCATATCCATGGTTTATACTCGTGCTCTAAGAGAGCATTTCCATATAACGCATTATAGCTTAATCATAATTCATAATTCACGAAATGTTCAGTTTACAGGTACTCTTGAAAGGAAATAATAAACAAAGGGTGCTTAGGAAGGTTAAAATCAGGCAATTAAAGAGAATACGGGACTGCTTTTGATCTGTCCGAATGTTATGTAATTGCTACATAAGGCTACTGTAGTAGATTTATCCATTACCTTGATTCGGATGGTAGAGTGGATAGTTTCATCAATATAGATGTAGTCACACGATAATTTTAAGATCCCGTAGTTCAAATGCAATAGGAAATCCCTAAAGCCTGATTATAGATCCTTCTTTTATTTGAACATGTAGTGTAACTGATTTTCTATTTTTGCATTGGAATTCGGGTATGATCCTGGAATTATATATGACATTATAAAATTTCGGAGAATTCATATGCAAAATACAGATACTACTAAATATATCATTCATTCAAAAATCAGTGCCGATGGCATTATAGAACGCCCTGACATAGTAGGTGCGATATTCGGACAAACAGAAGGTCTTTTGGGCTCGGATCTTGATCTGCGCGATCTTCAGAAGACTGGCAGAATTGGCCGAATAGAAGTTATTGTTGCTGCAAAAAATGGTAAGACCAAGGGAACTATTCTAATTCCATCAAGTCTTGACAGGGTAGAAACTTCAATTCTGGCAGCATCACTGGAAACTATTGACAGGGTAGGCCCATGCAGTGCTAAGATAGAAGTTGCTCAGGTAGAAGATGTCAGAGCAACTAAAAGACGTCAGATAATGGAGAGAGCTAAGTTCATACTTACCGGGATGTTCGATGAGAATCTGCCAGAATCTCAGGAAATCGCTGATAAGGTTCGCCAGTCTGTGAGAATAGAAGAAATGCAGTACTATGGTAAGAACAAGATTCCCTGCGGCCCTGCAATACACGATTCTGACGCAATAATTGTTGTGGAAGGCAGAGCTGATGTTCTAAATCTCTTACGATATGGTATCAAGAATACCATTTGTGTCGGTGGTACAAATGTTCCTCCTGAGGTTGTAGAATTCACTAAGAAGAAAGAAACTGTAACTGCGTTTACAGATGGTGACCGTGGTGGAGAACTCATAATCAAGGAACTCATCCAGATAGCTAATATTGATTATATTGCCCGCGCTCCCGATGGAAAGAGTGTTGAAGACCTTGTCCAGAAGGAGATCATCAGATCACTGAGGCAAAAGGTACCTGTTGAGCAGGTTATGGAAAAGTATTCCATAGGGGATTCCAAAGAATCCAAGGAAGATAATTCAGGCAGGTCTCCAAGACTCCAGAAGAGGAAAGAAAGAAGGCCTTCAGATGTTGCAAGAGGCCCTGTTTCCAAGGTACAAAAGAGGGAAGTCAAAGAACGCCCTCAGCGTGGAAGCAGATCTGAGGAAATGCCAGAAAGTAAGTCTAATGCTAAGCCTGCAGCACCTGTTAAAAAAGCTACACCTTCAAAGGCAAAGAGACAATCACCTATGCGTAACAGATTCAAGTCTCATGCAGATGATCTGATAGGTACTTTCAGTGCACGTTTTTTTGATAGTGGTGATAAGGTGGTCAATGAGATCCCTGTCAGGGACCTGGTAAACACTTTGAAGTCCTATGAAGATGAGATAAAGACAGTTGTCTTTGATGGTGTTGTGACTCAGAGAATACTGGACATTGCCGCAGACAAAGGTATAGAGAATCTGATCGGTGCTAAGGTTGGAAGCGTTAGCAAAAGACCTGCGGGCGTGAAAGTATTCACGGCTAAGGCGCTGTAATTTTTCCAAAATGGTGCTCTGAATGAGTACCATCTTTTTTAAATTTTATATTTTTTCTTATACATTTTAAAAATATCGATTGGATGTTCCTAATGATTAATCATTGGGATATTTTAAAAAAATATATATACTATATACTCGGATTTCACTTCCGGGCGAAATGCCTTTATTATGAAGCATTGAAGTATTATTGTTCATTATTTTTGAACAGTATAGAATATAGTATGTTTTATACAGGTTAGGTTGGTTGGTATGCATAAAGATGAACTAATACAATTGCACACATTGATGGCGCAAATAAAGAAACATGTTGAAGGATTAAGTGAAGACACTAGCTTCCGGGACTACAATTCTCTTTCAATAAGTCCCCTGCACATTCACAGGAGCAAAGCCGAACATAAGCACGCAATTTTTGTGTTGGGCAATGATCTTGCATCTGTTCTTTCCAAGGATGATCTTTCAGGATTCGAGCATACATCTTCAAGGATGCAGGAACTTGCTGATCGTGCAAGCAACTATGTTATAAAAATGAATTAAGATTTTTTTACTTGTGACAGCTAAATACCAGGGCTATTCTGGTTGGACAGTCTGTTACAATTGATATTTTATTGCAATAACAACTGTTTTTTCATAATGATTCCATCTTCTCCGTCTGAGTAATAGCCATGCTCTATCCAGCATGCAATAAAATCCATACTCTTGTAAAGTTTTTGGGCTCCATGATTGCTAATTCTTACTTCAAGACTGCTGTATTTCAGGGACATTGTGCGGAATACACCTATTATTGATTTTAGAAGCTGAGTACCTATTCCGTGGCTTTGGTACCCTTCTCGTACAGCAAGTGAGAATATACGGCCTTCTATGTCGGATACTTTATATCCCACTACAAATCCGACTATGTATCCTTTTTCTTCAGCAACAAGGAATCCCTCATTGTTCATCTCATAGAAATTCATGTAAAGAAAAGGGTTATGTTCTGAAAATGCAACAGATTCTATTTCTAGGACCCCTTCAAAGTCCGCTGGCTCGAACTTACGAATTATCATATGGAAGATTCTCCATTCTCAGCTCATTTCTTGATCTTCTTTACATGGCGAAGATCGACTGCAACTCCTCTTGAAGACCCCTGCATTTCCGCTCCACTCATCATAGCTCTTCCTACACAAATTGCATTTTCTCCCTGTACAAAAACCTCATCGTTAGGTCTGATGTCCGGGTCAGCAGTAACAACTCCAGGTGCAAGCAGGGATCCCTTTGGGACAAAATCATCGATATTCACTAGGTATTTTCCAAAGTCTCGCATTAGCTCTGTACCTTCTATAGTTACTGCGAGAATACCATATTGTGGAATAAGGGTAGCAAGCTGCGTTTTGCCAACAAATACCTGATGCTTTGGGAATGGACTCTTGATGATTGTTCCTTCTGGTACCAATATGTCTCCTGCACCCTTTCCAAACTGGTAGTTTGCAACAGACCGCATAACATCCTTTTTCCTTTCTTCAACATTACGTTTTTGTGTTCCACTAGAACATTGCTCTGCAGCATCTCTTAGATTTCTTAGAGATTCAGGAGATCCGATCCTTCCTGAGCTGGTAAATACCATCTCAATATCAAGTCTTTCACAGACCATTTCGCATATCTTTTTATATGCATCTTCGACATGGGCAATTATAGTCTTATATTTGTGTTTTTCCAGATATTTTTCGAGACAGGATGCAACCCATTCATTTTCTTCAGCATCCCAATATCCGGTAACCGCAGTATCATAATGGGCAGCCGGGTATGTTAGCTCCAGTTCTCTTGGCACAATTCCCAGAGGTGATGTGATAATCATTTCCTGCACGAACTTTCTGTTCTTCCCCAGTGCATTGATGAATTTCCAGTGTGAATTGGATGTGGAATATGGCTTCTTTGCAGAGCATGGAAGCAGTACCAGTATGTCGGAATTAGGCGGTTCATACCTTTCGATAACTCTTTTTGCAAACCTCACGACTTCCACCCTGCTAAGGGATTCTGTACTGTTTGCTATCATTCCATTTGATCTGACCACTGGATTCTTTTCTTCAAGATATTTATATTCATGATCTGCCAGTCTTAAAAGTGCGGTGAGCCATGGTCTGACTCTGCATTGTCCTTCCATGTATTCCCGAAGCGTTCCAGCACGTATCTTTTCCCTAACGATGGCAAGTTCACTTTCCATTTCATTTATGTTGTGCCTTTCAATTATTGAAGCTCTGTCCTTTTTCTTCATTTTCCGAAGCTCATGAAGCTCTATGCCGGAGCAGGCATCGCATCTGCAAGGTAGCTCTGCAAGGGCATCCAGATAGTAACGACCGGACCTTGTGAGGAATATATCATTGTGTCCTGCTACAATGGCTCTTGTATTATCAAAAACATCAATTCCAAGATATGCAAGCATAGCAATGTTTTCAGGAGTGGCGATGTTCGGTACATAGACTGCATTATCCGGTGATATCTCTATTTTCATGTCCAGAAGGCTGTGGAAGAACTTTCTGGCATTGTTCTCAAAGGAACCAGCTCCTTCCATAATGTACATATCACTTTTTTTGAGGTCCTGACCGTGCCTGTAAACTGTTCCTGTGGGCCCTTGAATATCAAAATCAAGCTTGTTTGCAATGGATATTGCTACATCATTTGGTGCTTCAGGTGGGAATGACTGGTGAGGTAGAATGATCAGTTTTTTCTCTCCGCCATTATTGCGTATCTCCGAAATCCTCTCTTCAGCTAGTTTTGCTGATCCCATGCTCCATATAGATCCTGAATCAATAATAGTGCTGGTATTTGCTTTTAGAGATCTGGTATCTAAAATAAAAGGTGTCCTGATGGTCTTTTCAAGGATCAGTTTTCCTATTCTTGCCGCTCCGTCCCGCTGCTGTACCTCGAAGTATCTTGTCATTGCTGGGTAATAGGGTTGGTTAGATGTAAATGTTTTGCGTCAACCAAACATTTTAAATAGCCCAATCTCACTTAAAAGTTAACTTAATGCAAAAGACAGATATTCTTGGTAAATTACAGGGGATAGTTGGTGACAGAAATGTGTCTACATCGTCTGCTGAACTTTATTGTTATTCATGTGACGCTTCCCAGATAAGAGGCATGCCTGATTATGTCATTCGCCCTGAAAACACAGAACAGGTATCAAAGGTAGTGAAAGTTGCCTATGATCATGAGATCCCTGTGACGGCCAGAGGTGCTGCTACAGGCCTTGCCGGCGGTGCTGTTCCTGTTGAAGGTGGCATTGTACTTGACATGTCTTCCATGGATAAGATCGAAGAACTGGATCTTGACAACCTTCAGGTAGTAGTTGAATCTGGTGTTGTACAGGCAAAGCTCAATGCTGTACTCGAACCTTATGGTTTTTTCTTTCCACCTGACCCCGGCAGCTCAGCCATGTGTACAATTGGCGGACTGATCGGAAACAATGGTAGTGGAATGCGCTCTGTCAAATACGGAACCACAAGAAGTTATGTTCTGGGTCTTGAGGTCGTAATGGCAGATGGTACTATAATAAACACCGGTTCCAAGGTAATGAAATCTGTGTCCGGTTATTCATTAACAGACCTCTACGTTGGCTCTGAGGGCACATTGGGCGTCATCACAAAAGCAATTCTAAAAGTAATTGCACTCCCTAAGGAACGATCTGTGCTTCTTGCATCATTTGAAACTCCTGAACTTGCAGGACAGGCTGTAGTAAAAACCCTTGCTTCAGGAATTGTTCCGTCTGCATGTGAAATTCTTGACCGCAACATCATTGAAGCTATTAATACTTATGACCCGAGCATCGGAATCCCTGAAGCAGGTGCCATTTTGCTTTTTGAAGTTGATGGGACGGAAAATGCGGTGATAGAAGGCATTGGTATGGTCAGTGAAGTATGCAGATCACTGGCAACAAGTGTGAAAACCGCTTCCGATAAGGCTGAAAGGGATGAGATATGGGCTGCAAGAAAGATGGTTGGTGCAGCAATTTCACGCCTTGATCCAATGCGTACTCGCGTATATGTCGGTGAGGATGTGGGTGTACCTATTAAGCAAATTCCTGCAATGTTGCATAAGGTCCGTGAGATCTCAAAGGAATTCGATTTACCTATTATGACATACGGTCACATCGGTGATGGAAATCTTCATACCGGTATGTGTATCGATGTAATGGAAGATGGCGACTGGGAAAAACTCAACAAAGCTGCTGATAAGATCCATCATGAAGCTCTTGGGCTTGAAGGCACAGTTACAGCAGAACACGGTGTTGGCGGAGCAAGAGCAGATTTCATGGCACTGGAAGTAGGTAATGCCCTTGATCTAATGGTAGCTATTAAGAAAGCACTTGATCCAAAGGGAATTATGAATCCCGGGAAAATGGGGTTATAAAAATGACTGAAGATATGCGCTCAATTCTCAAGTGTGTCCGATGTGGAACATGCCGCTCTGTGTGTCCTGTTTTTGACGTACTTGGCTGGGAGTCAACGGGTGCACGTGGAAGAATGATGGTTGCACATGGTGTTTCTCAAGGGCTTGAAGTTGATAAGGATGTACTTGACAGCCTGAACACTTGTACCACTTGTGGTATGTGCAAAGAGATGTGCCCGTCTGGTGCTGCTCCTACTAAAGTTGTGGAAAATACTAGGCATCAGCTTGTCTTACAGGGTAAGATGACCGATGCTCAGAAAGAGCTGCGTGGAAATGCAATTGAAACGGGTAATCCCCTTGGAGAGTCTGCCGAACGTATGGCATGGCTTGGCGATTCTCGCAAGGATGTAAAAGATAAGGCTGATTATGTTTATTTCTCGGGTTGCCTTGGTTCTTACAGATATCCTGATCTTGCAAAGAGGACCTTTGATATACTGAAGAAATTTGGTGTGACCGTCCTCAAAGATGAGGTATGCTGTGGTTCTCCACTTCTGAGAACTGGCTCTGACCCGTCTGAACTGATGGAAAAGAATCTTGATCAGATAAAGGAAATCGGTGCACACACCATAATCACAGGATGTGCAGGTTGTTTTTCAACTTTGAAGAATGATTATCCTGAAAAACTGAATGTGATGCATGTATCCCAGTTCCTTGCAGAACGTCTCGATGAGATGGATTTGAAGAAACTTGATCTTAAGGTGGCCTATCATGACCCATGTCACCTTGGAAGATGCAACGGTGTATTTGATGAACCTCGTCAGCTCATTACTGCAGTGTGTGAACTCGATGAAATGGAAAACATTCGCGAGAAATCCAAGTGCTGTGGGGCTGGTGGCGGAGTGCTCAAAGGTTATCCGGAACTTGCTCTTGAACTCTCAAAGAAACGGGCAGAAGATATTCCTGAAGGTGTGGATTATCTTGTCACAGTATGCCCGCTTTGCAGAACAAATCTCCAGCGTGGTAGCGGTGATATAAAAGTGATAGATGTCCTTGATCTATTGGAAATGGCTATGGTATAGCCATTTTAATTCTTTTTTGATGCTATTTTATTATTGATTTTTTTTTGTTTTTTTCATTATTTTAAACTGCACCTGCATAAAAAGTTGTGATTTATTTGGTCACATATATATATCATTAAAAAAATAATCCTATGTGCTTAAAGGAACCGTAAGGTTTAGCCAATCAGTGGGAGAGAGAAGGGACCATATCGGGATAACTGGGGTTTGAAGTTGTATTTTTGACAGCTTGTTTAGCGTTAGCTATGTACAGATTCCTGAATCTCGTTTTTACATGATCTTTTCTCTATTTTAAAATGGGGGAATTAGTATAACCGAAAAAAAGAGAACAAAAAGGAAATCTAAAGGTGCTACAATAAAAGCGAAAGTAGGAGGGATCAAAAATTCAACACTACCTTTGAAGGCTGTGATCTATACCGAAGAAAAGGATGAGATGCGGATACTTTCCGAGACAAAACTCCAGGATGACGAATTTGAAATGGAGCTCGGAACAGATGCTGATGACCTGCCTGGGAATACAAAAATGGCTATAGTGCCTGAGGAAGTTGAATCAACAAGTCATATCCGTAGAATTGCAGAATCAGATGCATCCCCTTCAGTAAATATTGACAAAACAAGGCTTTTATCTAGGGAAGGTACCCTGTCAGCCGAAGATATGTCCATAAAGCCTGTGGATGGTATTGTAAATCTTTGGAAGCTAAAACACAAGGTTTGTGGAAGAGTATTCAAACGGGACCCTGTGACTGGTGAGAAATGTCCTGTACCAGGTGCTATTGTAAGAGTGTTTGACGTTGATGTGAACCTGTTCTGGTGGCATCCTTATCCCGGACCATGGGGATGGTTGTATCCTCACAAGCCACACCGTAGGGAAGAGATATCTAAAGTCGCCACGGACAAATGTGGCTATTTCTGCCTGGAGATTCCGTATTTCGACATCGATGCAGTATTGCGCTGGAGACTACGTTTCCGTTGTATGTGGGAAATGCTGAAACCTCCGACAATACTGGATGCCCTGGATCTGGGTGTTAAACCGGATATCAGGCATTATCCCGAGCTTGAAAAACTCCCTGAAATGGAAATTAAGCCAAGACCGGGACCCAGGCCAGACCCTGTATCAATCCCTGATCCAACGTTAATGCTTCATGATCTGGAATTCACAAGAGCAATGGAATGGAAGCTTCCCTCCGGGGATATGACGTCAATGGGTCTCAGGAATACCAGAACTTACATTGAAATGGGAGAAATGCTCAAGATGCCGAAATTTGATGAAGTAAATCAGGATATCTTTGAGAGAAAGGCTCTCTTTGACCCAATGGAAAATACTGAAATGTCCATCATGGAACAACCAGCTTTCCCGAACTCGATTGCTGCACCACAGCTTCCGGATGACGAGGTGTTCATGGAGATGGTTGGTGGCGATGACAAGGAATCGCTTGAAGCAATCGGGGATATCCGTATGGTAAAACCACTTGCAAGGCTCCTGCTCTGCTGGACAGAGGTCGTCCCGGAGTGGAAACTTTTCCTGGATGTGCCGGATATAGTTTTCAAGGTGGAACAGGACATTGATGACGATGGCAGCCTTGAAACCATTTATGACGGAAGTTTCTTTGATGTGAACTGGAATTTGAGCGAACCAACGACCAATGTTCAGATAGAAGCCTGGAAAAATGCTATTTGCGTCCCATGCGGACCCGGATACAAGCCATGTACCAAAGCAGGGTTCGTTGGTATCAATGACATCCCTCTTGATCATCTGTATCAGGATGCTGTGGGCTATGCTACACGCCCCAACCGACCACGTCAACCTATTCCACATCCACCGCATGTGATCAGACCATCGGCAGAGTCTCCTTTCTGCAAGACGCTGCGTATTGTCGGATGCCCGGATTATGGCCATGCTGTCTACTACAAAGTATTCTACAAATATGAAGGTGGACCTGAAACCCATTTCACAGAATCGTGGCATGTGTATAATATCAGCGCAGGAGCATCTCATCATGTGGAACCTGATGCAAGCGGATTCTATCCGGTGCTAACGCCACCTGATAATTATTTCCCGTATCATACCCTGATGAACTGGCGCAGCCACAAGTATCCAGATGGTAAATATGAACTTAGGCTTGCTCTGTATGATGCTGCGTTCAATCCAATAGGTGCACCGCTGCCATCTGTGAAAGTGGTCATTGACAATAGTAAGCCGGCACCTGTGGATTTCCTTAAGCTGGAATACAGGGAAGGTGCAGGAGCCTGGAAGGAAGCAGCTCTGCATTGCCCGATAATAAAGCGTAATGCAGGCGCTCATGTAGAACTCAGGGTAAAATATAATGTAGCAGCAACGCATCTGAGGGATATCCATATCAACTTCAGAGGTTGTGACGGGTACATCGGAAGCGGAGGCTACTGGCATCAGAATGTTGCAGACAATAATAAGGTTCTGAGCTGGACAACAACCCTGCCGGGAACGAAGCATGAAGGTGGGTATCACTTCTATCTTGAAGGACGCAGCCGTGCTTTCAATGCTACAGGGGGACTGGCTAGCAACTGGTACTTTGACCCGCTGAATATCTGGAGAGGAAAAGTGCTTAATGTGGTAATTCTGGATAAATGATCTCCATAAAGCTCATTTCTCTTTTTATTTTTATTGATGCTTCAGCGAAAAAATAGATAAAACAAATGATAGCTATAACCTGAACTACCACCATCCATTCTTTCCACGCTTTTTTCTTGATACCAGAGAATTCCAGCTATTTCCAGCAAGGTCCATCCTGCCTGCCTGCTTTAAGCCTTCCATCACAAGAGCATGATTCTTTGTGTCCTTGTAGTGAAGCAGAGCTCTCTGTATGTTCTTATCTTTTGTACTTGTGGCAACGTATATTTTCTTACTTGAAAATGGGTCGATGCCTGTATGGAACATGCAGGTGGAAGCGGTCATAGGTGTAGGTGTGAAATCCTGTACCTGCTTTGTGTATTTGCCCGTGTCTCTGATGTACTCCGCGTTCTCTATCATGTCATCAAGGGTGCAGCCGGGGTGTCCTGACATAAGGAAGGCAACTAGATATTGGTCTTTGCCAAGCTTTTTGTTGATTTCTTTGAATTTCTCCTCGAACTTCTCGAAAGTTTCCCGATCAGGTTTCTTCATGGCTTTGGTAACATTATCGCAATAATGTTCAGGTGCAACCTTGAGTTGTCCACTGACGTGGTGTGCACAGAGCTCTTCCATGTAATTCTCATCCAGAAGTGCAAGGTCGTAACGTACCCCGTATCCTACAAATACCTTTGATATGCCGGGCATTTCCCTGAGTCTCTTCATAAGTTCAGTGAGTTTGTCATGGCTGGTATTAAGTGAAGGACATGGCCTGGGGTAGATGCAATTCTTGCCTTTGCAGGCTCCTCGCTTTTCCCAGTTCTTGCAATCCATGCCATACATATTAGCGGAAGGGCCACCAAGTCCGTTAATAATACCTTTGAACCCTTTCATATTCCTGAAGCGTTTTGCCTCTCTTAGAATTGATCCGATGCTGCGGCTTCTTATCATTCTTCCCTGATGCAGTACTATGGCACAGAACGAGCATGATCCAAAGCAGCCTCTATGGGTGTTTATGGAGAACCTTACCATGTCCAGTGCAGGAACTTTTTCCTTGTATGATGGATGGGTCCTTCTGGTAAATGGAAGTTCATAGACGTGGTCCAGCTCCTCCTGACTCAGGGGTCTCATTGGCTTGTTCTGTACAATAACTGTCTTTGGATGAACCTGAATGATACCTTTTCCACGCACTGGGTCCTGTTCATAGTAAGTGTCCCTGAAAGCTCTCGCGTAAAGTATCCTGTCCTTTGAGACTTCAATATAGGGTGATATCTCAATGTAATCTTCACTTTTGAGGATCTCTTCTTTGTTTTGTTTCCACTTTTTAACCTCCATTTTCCAGGAAGTTCCATCAATATCATTTATGTCTGAAACGGCTGCTCCTTTTTTCAGCCTGTCTGCAATTTCCAGTATCTGCAGTTCTCCCATTCCGTATACTAGTAGATTCGCAGGTGCGTCAGCTAGAATTGACTGGCGTACTTTGTCTGACCAATAGTCGTATTGTGCAAAACGGCGCAATGATGCTTCTATTCCGCCTATTACTATGGGTGAATCAGGGTAAGCTTCCTTTATCCTGTTGGAATAAACAACGGCTGCACGGTTTGGCCGCATTCCTTCTTTGTTGCCTGGTGAATATGCGTCTTCATGCCTCAATCTTTTTGATGGTGTGTAGTTGCTTACCATTGAGTCAGTGTTTCCTGCACTCACAGCAAAAAAGAGACGCGGTTTTCCGAGCTTTGTGAAATCATCGGCGCTTTCCCATTTTGGCTGTGCAATGACTCCTACTTTGTATCCGGCATCTTCCAGTACTCTGGCTATAATGCTTGTACCAAATCCGGGGTGATCAACGTATGCATCGCCTGTGACAACTATCACGTCGAGTTCATCCCAACCTTTTTCTTTGACCTCATCGAGGCTCATGGGGAGGAATTCGGATTTGTTTCGATGATTGCTCTTTTTCTTTATCATATTGATTATAAAAGGATGCTTCTGGACATCTTCAGGGATTGTTCTATCTGCATGTTGGCATTTTCGGAGCTTATCATTCCATGCCCTGGATACATTGTTTCAACGTCAAGTTGCACAAGCTTTTCAATGGATGCTATGAGGTCTGAACGGTTACCGCCTTTAAAATCGGTACGTCCTATGCTTCCGCCTGTGAATACTGTATCTCCTGAAAAAAGACTCTTTGAAGTGGCTTCGTAAAGGCAGATACATCCCGGTGTGTGTCCTGGTGTGTGTATGACTTCGAGGGTCTCTTCATTTCCTAGTTCTATCTTTTCGCCTTCTTTAAGTAGCATATCAGGTTCAAAACCAGGAGATTTGTATCCGAATGCAGTTGAAGCACTTGCAGCGTCATCTTTCAGTAAAGGTGCATCATCCTGATGAATTGCTATCTTTGCACCACTTTTCTCTGCAATTTCCAGTGCAGCAGCAGTATGGTCAAAATGACAATGGGTAAGAACTATTAATTCGAGTTCGTCGATGGGTATGTTCTTTTCTATCTCTGCCAGCAAAGCGGCGGTGTTTATTCCTGTATCAATGAGCACTTTGCCATTGATAAGGTATGATTCGGCATCATAAAGGCCTGCATTGAATTTTTTGACTTGCATTTTAACTACCTTGTAATTGGGATTTGAATTTTATTAAAATATACTGGAATCTGTCGAAAATCAATTAAAATAATTGGTAAAATTATAATTGAAATGGATCTCAGATGTCAAATACTCTGCGGGTATTCTGAACGGTGGCCTGTGCAATTTCGGATTCTTCTATTTGCTTAAGGGTGGCAATTACTGGTACAGAATCAAGTACGAATGAAGGTTCATTTCTTCCTTTTCGGGGGGACAGGTATGGGCTGTCTGTTTCTATGAGCATGTTCTCAAGGGGGAGATGATCTGCAATTTCCTTGTGATTTTCAGAAAAGCACACTAAGGTGGGTACGGACACAAAATGCCCTGCATCTATAATGTTCTTCATTGTTTCGAGGGATCCGCCGTAGCAGTGGAATACTACTGTTTTGAGGTGTTTGCTAAGTTCCAGTGCAAGATCTTCTGCTTCTCTTGCATGTATTACAAGTGGTTTGTTGTATTTGTCTGCAAGCTCGACGACCTGCTTGAATGCTGCTATTTGTTTTTCTTTTCCTTTTTCGGTCTTGCAGTAGTAATGGTCCAATCCTGCTTCCCCAATACCTATGATCTTGTCCGTATTTCTTTCGATCTGATTGAGGACTTGTTTTATTTGCTCTTGGTCTGCATCTGCTGCCATGTGTGGGCTAAGTCCCAGTGTTGCGTGTATTTGTGGGTACTTTTTAGCAAGCTCAAGACTTGTTCTGTTAGTTTTGTAATCTACTCCGGAGTTGATCATTTTGATAACTCCTGCTTCATTTGCCCTTTCTATGACTTCTGCCTGGTCCTTATTGAATTTAGGAAAATCCAGATGGCAATGGGAGTCAATTACTTGATATTTCATTATAGGTCCCTCTTTGATAGGGTGTTATTAGAAAAAGTAAAATTAATTCTTTTCATGGAATAAATTGCATTTCTATTTAAGTTGTTATTGCTTTAAAAATAAGTAAAAAAGGGAGTTTCCAGTTTCTCCCTTTGAACAATTATTTTATTGCATGCTCCAGAGCTTCTTCTTTTCCAGAATAATATTTATTGCGGTTATGAGTGCGTCTACTGAGGCTGTTGCAATGTCTGTACTTGCCGATTGTGCACTGACGACTCTCCCATCTGTGTCTTCTACTGAAATGGTTACTTCCGCAAGTGCATCACTTCCTCCGGTGATAGCTTCAAGTCTGTAGTCGCGTACTTTGATCTTGTCGTATCCGCCCATCATATCTTCTACAGCTTTGAGGGCTGCGTCAATTGGGCCGACTCCATAGTTTGATGCGACGACTTCTTCTTCTCCGATCACGGCTCTGACAACTGCAGTTGGAGTTGTAAGGTTACCTGTCATCACAGAGAATTCCTTGAGTTTGATGGTCTCTTTCCCGAGGTTTCTTCCAAGCACTGAAGATGCCACAGCATAGAGGTCAGCATCACATATGCGCTTGCCTTTGTTTGCAATATCTTTGATCCTGGCTAGTATTACTTCAAGCTGATCTACAGTTGGATGAATGTCCATTTCCTGAAGGGACTTTTCCACTGCATGGCTTCCTGCATGTTTCCCAATAACGATCCTTCTGCGGTGTCCTACCATTTCAGGGGTCATGATGCCTGGCTCAAATGTATCGGATTTTTCGAGTACTCCGTGTGTGTGAATGCCGGATTCGTGTGCAAATGCGTTATCGCCTACAATAGGCGTGTTTGGTGGGAAGTGAACTCCTGTGAATTTCTCCACCATCTTGGATGTCTCATGCAGATACTCTGTATTGATGTTGGTTTTTACGCCGTATATGGAATGCAGGCACATCACTACTTCTGCAAGGTTTGCATTTCCTGCACGCTCGCCTATTCCATTCACTGTAACCTGTACCTGGCTTGCGCCCGCTTCTACTGACATCAGGCTGTTGCCTACTGCAATTCCAAAGTCATTATGGCAGTGTACGTCAATAGGAATATTTACTTTTTGGTCAATGCTCTTGACCAGCTGGTACATTCCGGATGGGGATAGTACGCCTACGGTGTCCGGTACATTGATAATGTCGCAACCGGCCTTCTCAACCTCCTTGTAGATATCTATTAGATAGTCAAGCTCTGTTCTAGTTGCATCCATTGCAGAGAACATGCACTTTGCACCATGATCTTTGATGTATTCTACGGCATCAATGGCCATTGCAGTTACCTCTTCCCTGCTCTTTTTGATGGTGTGTATTCTCTGGATGTCGGAAGTGGATACGAATGTATGTATCATATCGACATCACAATCTATACAGGCGTCCAGATCTTTATGGAGGACGCGAGCAAGACCACAGACATCAAGACTGAGCCCATCGTTGGCAATAGCTCTTACATTTTGTTTTTCGCCTTCGGATGATATGGGAAAGCCTGCTTCAATAACGTCGACACCTAGCTTGTCAATTTGTCTGGCTATCTGAAGCTTTTGTTCATTTGTAAGAGATACGCCTGGTGTCTGTTCACCATCGCGCAGTGTTGTGTCAAAAATAGTCTTGCTTTTACCTATGAGTGAATTATCGCCGTAAAAAGCGATCCCTCAGTTGTGCAGTTGAATTCATGATAATCATTCTGATTTATCGGTAATAGCATAAATAAGTACTGTTTTCTTTGATCATTTTTTGCTATTATTTTATAAGCTAATTCGTAGTGTAGACGCAATGTATTTATAGGAGACTCTCCATTGGAGAGTGCTCTCGCTGAGGTAGCTTGCTCAGGCTCTGCTTGCGTAAAATGCATTGATCAGTGAAAGCTTGTTGGGGTATCAAATATCTCATCAGTATTTCTTCGCAAAGCTTCATCTTTGCCTTCAAAATCCTTCGGGTTCGGAAGGTATATATACGATGTCTGCCTTTGTAGGAGTCCGCGCAAATCGCGTGCTGACGGGAGCTTTTTTTCGTCATGAAAAAACAATCATCAAGGCTTCCTTGGGAAGTGTTGGAAGTTCTTCCGAACAACGAAACACTTATATACCAACGTTGCCTTTAAAG
>Ga0206328_123_pt1 | contig 39190 bp, 43 predicted proteins | sample SalPonR1_A_D2_MG_FD_142664 | JGI IMG/M metagenome (GOLD analysis project Ga0206328, IMG submission 142664)
AGAAGACCTTGCAAAAGCTAATAAGGAGCTAACATCTCTTGATCGTATGAAAGATGAGTTCCTTTCCAATCTCAGGCATGAACTCAAGACTCCTCTTATCCCTATCAAGGGTTATAGTGAGCTCATGTTTGATGGTGCACTTGGGGAATTGAGCGACAAGCAGAAGGATGCCATGGAAAAAGTAATGCTCAGTTCCGAAAGGTTGAAACGACTAATTGATTCACTTCTTTATGTCAGTATTACTGAAGCAGGTAATGTTGAATACAGCTTTGTTCCACTTCGGCTACCTGAAGTAATAAGCTCTGCTATCCATAACCGTTCTCCTGAAATAACAAGCAAGAATCATGAAGTGGAAACAAATTTCCCTGATGATCTGCCTTTAATAGAAGGTGACCTTGATTATCTTGAAGATGCATTTGTCAATATCATTGACAACGCTTCAAAGTTCACTCCAAATAGTGGAAAAATATTGATATCCGCTATCAAAGAAGATGATCGAATCCATTTAAGAATTACTGATGATGGAATTGGTATTGCTGAAGAGCATCTTCCTCATGTATTTGAAAGATTCTATCAAATAGATGGCTCATCAACACGTAAATACGGTGGCAATGGGCTTGGCCTCTATATTTGCAAAAAGGTTATCGAATCCCATAATGGTAGTGTATGGGCAGAAAGTAAAGAAGACCTTTTCACTACGATTCATGTTGTGCTACCGATCAAAGAGCTTTAATTTCCATTCTTTTTAGTGAATTGTGCAAGAGTGATGAGTGACAATGCCGTTGCTGTAACACTAGCTTCATTTTTTCCCCATGATCCGTTATGATTCATCTTCTCAAGTACCCATTCGATATCGCTGCTGAGTTCTTCATGGTATCCTGCAAGAATGAGTGCCTGTATGCATATATTGCTGGTAGCAATGGTCTTCCATGCTCCGTTTTTATCCCTCTGGCCAAGTATCCATTTAGCATGCTCATTTATGAAAGCAGAAAACTCGTCATTTTGATCAAGTTTTCCTTGCTTTATCAAGGCATTTATTATCAGGGAATTCGTTCCGGGATATTCCCACTCAGAAGAGTAATTGTCTACAAGCCATCTACATCCCTCTAAATTGTATATTCCCATGTCTGCAAGAGCCATCAATGCATAAGTCGTATCATATACATCATTGTTCCATGCTCCATTTTCCTGCTGTGCCAGAATCCATTTCTTAGTATTCTCCTGATTTTCTTCGACCTTCGCAAGTGCAGATATGGACCTGGATGTATCTCTTATAGAATTATTCCAATGCCCATCATTTTTTTCTTCGATGAGTTTTCTGGCAAGATCAGTTTCCACATTCCATAGCTGAAATGCCAGTAAAACTCTTGATATTTCCTTGATCTTACTTATATCCTGAGACAAAAGCCAGTAAAACGATCTTTCCTTTTTAAAATACATGATGAAGTAGATGCCTTGATAGTTATTTATTTCTTTGTAGATTCCTTCTTATCTGCACACTAAAATTATGTATTTGCATTATTCATGGCGATTGCAATTAGAAAAGTAATTAATATAGTAAGTTCCATTTATTTATCAAAGTTAGGTTGGTCTAATAATGAATAATCGTGAAATTGCTGAAAGAATTGTAAAGTTACTTGACCTGAAATATGATCCTGTGGCTGTCAAAGTCATAAAGGAAGGAGATTCTGTTCCTGAGGGGTTTGAGGAAACAGAGGGTAAAATAAGACATTGCCAATCTATAATGAAGGCAAGAAAAGGGGAATCATTCCTTGTTCCTTTAGACAAGCATGCATGTGTGGTAGGTGCATCAAGTCTTGGCCTGGTAGATACTCCTGAAAAAGTTGAAGCTGGTGACTTCCATGCAAATCTGGGTATGTTTGATTGCTCAGAAGCCGCTGCAAATATGATATCTCAGCGTTCTGTACTGGATAGTGGAAATGTTGCTACATACGTTGGCCCACTGAAAGACTTTGCTGTAGAACCTGATGTGGTCATTCTTGTAGATCTTCCTGAAACTCTTTACTGGCTTATTCCTGCAGCTACATTCTTTGAGGGTGGCAGACAAGCTTTCAATACAGCAGCTTTTCAGGCTACATGTGTGGACTCTACGGTAATTCCTCTCCTGACTGGTAAAATGAATATGAGTCTTGGATGCTTTGGCTGCCGTAAAGCAACAGATATAGAAAATTCAGAAATGATTGCTGGAATTCCTTTTGAGAATATGGATAAAATGCTTGAAGCTCTTGAAAAGATCCATGATGGTCCAATGGAAAAGGCAAGGAAGAAATAATTTCTTCCTGCTTTTTATTATTTAAGCAATCAATTTGATCTGACTTTATCTAGCTAATTATTATTCACTGAATTTCTCAACGTTGTCCACGATATCACTGAAGTTTTTAGACCACTCCATATCGTTGTTCATTTCGCTGTGTACCCGGCCACTATCTTCTATTTCCGCAAGTTTAGGGTCAAGTGGTAATTCTCCCAGGATCTTTATATTGAAATCAGATGCAGCTTGCTCGACTCCACCTTTATTGAACAGTTCTATCTTTTCATCACAGTGTGGGCAGATTATTCCACTCATATTCTCTACAAGTCCTATTACGGGAACTTCAAGCACTTCTGCAAATTTAATTGATTTTCTGACACTTACAATAGCAACATCCTGTGGTGTTGTGACAACAACTGCACCGTCAACTGTTTCGATCAATTGTGCAATGCTGAGTGGTTCATCCCCTGTACCAGGTGGCAGGTCAATGATAAGGTAGTCAAGTTTACCCCATGAAACTTCCTCCAGTAACTGCTTAATGGCTCCCATCTTTGCAGGTCCTCTCCATATTACAGGAGCATCCTTGTCAGGCAAGAGGAGTCCAACTGACATTACAAAGAGATTCTCTGTTACTGCTATAGGAACAAGCCCATTCTCATCAACTGTTGGTTTTTGATCTTCAATACCAAACATCTTTGGAATACTTGGTCCGTGTATATCCGAATCAAGAAGGCCTACTTTGTGTCCACGTTCTGCAAGACGCGCAGCAAGATTTGCGGCAACAGTGCTCTTTCCAACACCACCTTTTCCACTCATGACCATTATTTTATTCTTGATAGCTCTCATATTTTTGATAAGCTTTGATTCCTGTGGTTTCTTCATCAGGTCTTCAGGACTCTGGATATTTTGTGTCATTTGTATTTCCTCTGATATTATTATTATCAACAATTCTGAAATATTACTTAAATAATGTTAAAATAACTGTGCTATTCTGCATCGGAGTCTACGTAATTTACACCTGCTATCTCAATGGCTTTCCCCATGGTAAGTGCTAATGCAACTTTTCTTCTTGCATTTTGCAGATCTTCCCAGAAAGCACGTCTTGAGATCCCCATGCTAAAAGCCGCATCTTCCTGTTGCATTCCTTCAAGATCAACAAGTCGCAATGCTTCCAATTCCTCAATTGCAAGAGATATGTTTTCAAGTTCTTTGAGGGGCACACCTCTTGGTTTGAAATATAATACTTCAGGTGAGCACTGAACTCTTCTGGGTGACTTTGGTCTTCCTCTACAGGGCATATAATGCAGTCATTGTTAAAACTATTATTTACATGTTTTCCATAATTATTTATATTTATTCTCATTTGCGTATAATTAATGGAATAAACATTTAAATAAAATATGAAACTATGCTCAATAGGCCAAGACCGATGCAGAATTTCGAGAAGTCATATTTCTCAGCCATTTTTATGAATATGTCAATTGTCAGAATTCCCACTATGAACGCAAAGAATAATGCCAATATGGATGTTGCATCAATTATCAGCAGTCCCATTGCTCCCATTCCAAGCTCAGCTACCAATACCGCAGGTATGCTCATAAGGAAGCTGAGTCTCAATGCGTCACTTGCCTGAAACTTCCCTAGAAGCAGAGTGGAAACTGTTATTCCTGATCTGCTAACACCAGGAAGTGCTGCAAATCCCTGTGTTATGCCTACAATGATGGAATCTTTCAATACAGGATCAGTTTTCATTTTAATATTTTTTGATGCCGTTATTTGCAAAATCCCGGTGAAAATAAGCAGAAATCCTATGAATGCAGTTGCCATTTTTCCTGAAAAATCTTCCCATCCTGTAGCAAAAAGAATCAATGGAAGTCCCACAAATCCTGTTAGCATAGTTGATATTATGAGAAATATTATCAAGGTATGATCTTTGTTTTGCAGATCTCTCTCTTTGACAAATCCCGGTACTTCTTTTATTACTTTTTTTAGTTCAGCTCTGAAATAGACCATTGCTGAAAGAAGAGTTCCGGTATGCAACCATATGGCTATTGGCAGAGACTCTGCAAGACTCTTTCCAAATACATTGATCATAACAAGAGAGGTCATTCCTTCGCTACTAATCGGTAACCATTCTGCAATTCCCTGAACAATTCCAAGTACAACTGCTTCAAAGACTGTTAACATCTTTGTTTAACTTGCTGTATTTGTATTTATAATGGGTGGTTCTTCCCTCATTATTTTCTCTTTTGGGAGTAAATATATTAAGTTAATTGAATATCTTTTTATATTTCCTCTCTCATGTGTACTATATGTCAGGTTGGGTTAACCTGTCGATATAAGGTCTATGTTTAGCAACTACTTGTTTGCTTATGCAGCGATCGGAATTGATCTTAGAAAAGGGATATCTAATGAAAATATGTGTCACAGCTACTGCAGAAGGACTAGAATCTTCCGTTGACCCTCATTTTGGTCGATGTGTGTACTTCCTAATTGTGGATGATGGGTCAATGGATTTTGAATCAGTACCAAATGAAAGTTTTTCAGCATCTGGAGGAGCTGGTATTCAGGCAGCTCAACAGGTGCTCAATAAAGGTATAGATGTGCTTATCACTGGAAGCCTTGGTCCAAATGCATTTCCATTAATTTCATCTGAAAATATTGAAATTTATGAGTGTGCTACAGGCTCGGTATCAGAAGCCATTGCTTCTTACAAAAACGGTTCATTAGGGCGCATCGAGGCTTCTAATTCACCTGGAAAACAAGGTGGAAAGCAGCGCAATGGAAGTTCCCAAAAAAATAACTAATCAATAACAATACGCATGGAGATATGATATAATGAAAGTAAGTGTACCCTCAAATGGAAATGGTGGACTTGGTGATATGGTTGGTCAGCATTTTGGACAGGTTCCAAATTACACCGTCTATGACACGGAGTCAAAAGAAGTAAAGATAATCCCAAATACCAGTGAACACAATGGTGGGGTAGGTCTTCCCCCTGAACTTATGTCAAAGGAAGGTGTCCACGTAATGCTATGTGGTGGACTTGGGAAAAAAGCAGTTGATATGTTCGAGCGATATGAGGTTGATGTTTTTGTTGGTGCAAATGGCCTTGTAAAAGATGCTATCGATTCATGGAACTCTGGTAATTTAGCAAAAGCTACTAAGGATAATTCATGTAGTGGACATGACCACGATCATGATCACAGTGACGGACATTGTCATTGATCTTTTTTGAGGTGTGGGTATGAAGATTGCAATCGCAAGTGGTAAAGGGGGCACGGGGAAGACCACAATAGCCGTCAATCTTGCTATATCACTTGGCAATGCACAATTGCTTGATTGTGATGTTGAAGAACCCAATTGTAATCTTTTTCTTAGGCACGATATGGAAGAGTTCGAAGATGTAACTCTTCCTGTTCCTCTGGTCGATAAAGAAAAATGTGATCTCTGCGGAGATTGCGCAAACTTCTGTCAATACAATGCAATTGCTTCTCTTCCTTCTGGTGTAATGGTATTTCCAAAACTGTGCCATGGATGCGGCGGCTGTGCTCTTGTTTGTCCTGAAAATGCAATTACAGAAAATACGCGTTCTATCGGAATTATTGAGCGCTCGGCAGATTGGAGTCATGTTGACCTGTGGCAGGGACTTTTGCATATTGGGGAACCTATGGCATCTCCAGTTATTCATCAGTTGCAGGAACATATATCTGAAGATAATAATGTTGCAATAATAGATTCTCCTCCTGGGACTGCCTGTCCTGTGATAGCTTCACTATCTGGGATGGATTATTGTATTCTGGTAACAGAACCCACTCCTTTTGGTCTGCATGACCTTAAGCTTGCGGTGGATGTGGTTCGTCAGCTAGGTATTCCATTTGGTGTTCTGATCAACCGAAGTGACATTGGTGATAGCAGAGTTGAAGAGTACTGTGTTTCAGAAAATATTCCTATTTTGATGAAGGTGCCAAATAACAGGGAAATAGCTGTTCTCTATTCAAAAGGAATTCCATTTGTAACAAGCTTACCAGGTTGGAATAATAGGTTTGTACATATGTTTGCTAATATATGTGAACAACTCTCTACAAGGGCGGCTGAATAAATGGTGAAGCAAATTACAATAGTAAGTGGAAAGGGCGGTACTGGTAAAACCACTATTTCTTCTGCATTTGTTTCTCTTGCAAATGATCTTGTCATTGCAGATTGTGATGTTGACGCTGCTGATATGCATCTTTTGCTTGATCCGACTCTCCTGAAAACTGATGATTTTTATGGCCTAAAAGTGGCCAATATTAACACAGAGTTGTGTACTGCTTGTGGGGACTGTTTGGATGCATGCAGGTTTAATGCAATAGATGGATCTTTTGATGTTGATATTTTTTCATGTGAGGGATGTTCGGTATGTGAATATGTCTGTCAGCAAAATGCTATATCAATGATCGAAAAGAAAGCCGGTGAGTCCTTCAGTTCAATGACTCGCTTTGGGCCAATGGCTCATGCAAAACTGGGTATTGGTGAAGAAGCGAGTGGTAAACTGGTCTCAACAGTTCGAAATAATGCCAGGGATCTTGCTGCGGAATTCAATAAGGATCTTATCATAATTGATGGTCCCCCTGGAACTGGATGTTCTGTGATAGCTGCAATAACGGGTGTTGATATGTTGCTTGTAATTACTGAACCCACTGCTTCAGGTATTCACGATCTTGAACGAGTACTCGAACTTTCCAGTCACTTCAGGATACCTGCTGCAGTTTGCATTAACAAATACGATCTGAATGAGAGTAATACGTTGTCTATCCGGGAGCTTTGCACTGAAATGGGTGTAGATGTTATTGGCTTACTTCCTTATAGCAGAACGCCCGTTGATGCCATGTTAAATGAAAAGACAGTACTTGAATTCACAGATGATGACTTCACATCAGTTGTTCGTTCTATTTGGGATAATCTACATGACCGATTAGTTTCCAGTGCGGAAACTGTTGATATTACTTTGAAAAGCTCTCTTATGTGAGGTCTTAGTCCATTCTAAGGGGTATTATTATGAAATGTGCACTGTGTTCTGAAAAGAAATGTCGGGAAGGTAAGGACTGTTTTGGTATAACTGAAGAAATCTCTTACAAAGGATATGACCTTGAATCAATGAAGGCTGCAGCTGCCATAGAGTCTGAATATTATATGCAAAAGACCCGGCTTGAGGAACTAATTCTCTTTTCTCAGCAAATGGGCTATGAAAAACTCGGTATTGCTTTTTGTGTTGGACTGGAAAAAGAAGCTGAGCTTATCCAAAAGATCCTTGAACAGGATTTTGATGTGTATTCTGTATGCTGCAAGGTTTGTGGGATCGAAAAGAGTGAATATGGTCTAAAAAAATTAAATCCTGATAAATATGATCCAACATGTAATCCCTTGGGTCAGGCTATGATGCTTGCAAAAAATGATACACAATTGAATATCATTGTTGGTTTATGTATGGGGCACGATATTATTTTCACACAAAATTCCAAAGCTCCGGTGACTACTTTAATAGTCAAGGACAGGGTTTTGGGTCATAACCCTGCAGCTGCGATCTATTCAGGATATCACTTGAAAAAGAGATTTGGTCTGGATAGCTGATGCCGACTTTTGTACATTCAAATTATGTGTGAATATCACTCTGGTGTTGTTAGCTATGTTAAAAGTTCAGTGAGTTCTATCTCCTCGCCCATTCTCAATTGATCTCGAAGGAGGGTAATCTTCCTGTCCATCTTTTCAAGGTATTTCAGATGTTCTTTCTCATCATTTGTAGTTTTTAATCGTTTATGTATGCCGCCATTTTTTATTACCAGTCTCTGATCTGCTGACAGTGCCAGAAGGGGGTCATGCGTACTGATCAAAACGATTTTGTTATTACTTACCAGAAGCTCCAGGGACCTGATCTTATCGACTCCGGCGTTCTCTATTTCATCTATCAGCACCACGGATGCAGGGCTGAGAAGTGCTGTATCTGCTATCATAAGGGCGCGCGATTGTCCGCCTGAGAGTTCTGTAACTGGAGTTTTTTTGCTGAAAGTCTCTCCTGCCAGAATATTTGCAGTATCATATATCTTCTGGACTGTGTGGGACAGCTCATCCGCCATACGACTCTCGGCATGCATGGTCAGAAAATCCTCGACACTAAGGTCCATAACAAAGTTCATGTTCTGTGAAAGTTGAGCGATGAAACGCCCTTCTGTTGAAAAACGCTCCTCATCGGTTGGGACCTGGCCATCCAGGAGTATTTTGCGCCCTGTGGGTGTATCTCCCTGGGCAAGGGATTCGATATCGCCCAGAAGGCGTGACTTGCCTGATCCTGTAGGGCCCACAATTGCTGTTACTTCGCCTTTTTTCAGTTCAACTGAATAAGCTTCTTTTTTGCCGTTCTTATCATGTCCGGGAACCACTTTCAGGGATTGAACTGTGAATCCATCTCCCTGCTGAAGATCTCTGACCTGTTCAATAAATAAAAAGAAACCATCTAAAAAAGCTGAATAATTACTTCCCTTTTCAATAAAATGTTCATTGCAGGGTGACGTTTCGAGTTCTTCCAGCTTCTTGTCTCCAAATTTTGCAGCATCGATAGCAAATGAGGAGAAGTATTCCTCTACCCAGGGAATTCTCTCTATGAGTTCATTTATACTCAACTCAAGCATTTCCATCTTCAATCTAATCATCTCCTCTGAAATTCATAAGCTTTGAAATGCCGATCTGTCTGTCATCCCCGATCTTTCTCTCTCCAAGACAGTATGAACATAGAGCTCCTGGCATGGTAAAGCGAAGTATTGCTCCCTGAAGTGTTTCAATTGCAGGTGTTCTTTCCACAAGCTTTGCAAGGTAAAAACTACCTTGTCCTGTAACTCCATTGATGTGAACGATGGTGCTCCGGGGGTTGACTTGCCTGACTCTGTATGCAAAAACCTCACGCTCTGCCTGGGAAACAATATCCCCTTTAGTAATAGCAACAATATCTGCACTTTTTAACATTGGGCCTATCTTTTTTGGCGTATTGACACCACTGAGGTTATCAATAACACAAATTGCCAGAACGTCCTTGACATGAGGGGAACATCGATTACAAAGTCCGGCACTTTCGGTGATCAGAAAATCGAAGTTTCTCTCCTTGGCCCAGCTGAGAGCTTCTTCAATATTACTTACAAAGAAGTGATCCGGGCATAGTCCTCCGGAAAGCCCGGTTCTGACGGGAATTCCGTGAGTGGAATAGATTTCCTCATCCTGGGCTGAGATGCAATCGAATTTAACCGCACCAATCGAAAAACCTCTGTGTTTGAGCTCTTCAATGGTCTTGATAATGATGCTGGTTTTTCCTGAAGATGGAGGGCCTGCTATAGTAACAAGCTTCAAAAGACACCTCCCGTAATCGTGAATTGTTTATTAAAGACCTCTGAGATATTTTTTTTCAACTGTCCTACGTCAGTATTCATCAGGAAATCCCATCCGACCCAGTAGAGTGATTCAACATCCTCAAGTTTATTCTCAACTTCCGGATTTGTTGTAGGGAAGAGCGCCTTGGCAGATATCTCGCCAAATTCTTTTCCACAAAGGAAATCCGTGATCTCCTTTACCCTTTCAGCTCCGCTTTTTTTGACCAGCATCTGAACTGGGCTTACGATTGCACCCTCTGTTGGCATGGTGATAGTTACTCTGGACTTGTTCTGGATCTTTTTTGTGAAGAAGTAAGGCATAATGTACATGGGCGCTACGTCATCTTTTTTGCTGTCTATCATTTTAACCATCTGTGATGGATGTAGTCCTGTATACATTGATGCTGCAAGTTTTTTGATTCCTTCCATGCCATACATCTGATAGAACGGGATCAGCACGCCGTTACAGAAAAATCCGTTCTGTCCACGCATAATAACTTTGTTCTTGTATTCTTCTTTTAGAATATCTTCCCAGGATCGTGGCCTTGAATCTCCTTCCATGAGTTCGTCTATTGTAACCAGGACGAGAAGGTTTGCAGAGATCATGGTAAACTGATCCCGTGGGTCTGCAAAGTCGATATTTTCCAGATCAGGGTTCATTGGAGATGGATTCAGGTTTAGAAAATAATCCTTGCTAAGAAAGTTTTCCTGGAATGGTCTGTGGTAGAAACTGTTTATGTCAGAGCTGATGATTATATCCGGTAATTCTTCAATTGATGTAACCGAATCCATATAGGCATAATATGACATTTCATGATTGACATTACCCTCTACAAGTGAATGGATCACATTATCCATTTGTTTGCTGTAATCGTCTGAGAAATCATCAAGTGCACGATTAAAAGGCATCTTCATACCACAGGGCAAAAGGGCAAGCATTGTCAGCTCCTTTTGTCTTTCCGGAGAATCTGCAAGCGTGAAGTCTCTCTTTTCTTCATTGTCCGAAACAGTCTGGTTCAGGAGTTCAATAAAAGCATCCTGATTGACTGATACCATCGACAGGGCAGTTTTTAATTTAAGTAGTGGGCCAAGTTTTTCGAGTATTTCACTGTTTTCGAATTTTCTCATTCCATGTTGTTTGAATGTTTTCAGTAAAAAGGGATATTCAGTTAAGATCTTGTATATGCTCATTGTTTCATCAATTTTTTTCATGTTTTCCCCTCTGGTACTTTTGGATAACTTGCCCCGACTTGTCTTTGAACAATATTGCAGTCAAAAGAAGAGCTGATATCTCATTTTCGAGTGATTTTGAATTTGTATCAACCCTCGCTTTTCTGTTTCCGGGATCTTAGTTGTTCTAATGGCGATACAAACATATAAGTATTATCATATAAGAAAAACCATTCCGGCTTTTACTCTATAACTGTTCGAGAGAAGAATAAAAAGCTAAATCCTATAATCATTGATCTCTTCCGCTGCTTCAGGAAAGAAAAAAGATCTATAATTCTGTAGTATCTTACTTTTCCGGGAGATATTCTGGTAGTTTGGGGTATGCTTGATATAAAGTCGATACAAAAGGTAGCATTTTTATGCTTCTTTTGCCTATTTTTTTCATGGTCAAACTTACAATTCTTTACGATAACCTTGCCGGATCAGGCTTGAAAGCTGCCTGGGGATTTTCATGTCTAATTGAAACCGCTGAAAAAAACATTCTTTTCGATACAGGATGGGATGGTAATCTGCTTCTTTCAAATATGGAGATACTTGGTATTTCTCCTGATGCTATTGACATTCTTGTATTGTCGCATCAACACTGGGATCATATTGGTGGAGTGGCAACATTTCTAAATGCAAATCCTGATGTGGATGTTTATCTCCCATCTTCCTTCTCTCCCAGACTTAAACAGGAAATATCCAACATTATTTCTGCAAATAGTATCTCATCTGGAATCACTTCTGCACCAGTTCATTTCTCCAGAAATCCTCGTTTTTATGAGGTAATTTCCTCGCAACAAATCTGTGATGGAATTTACAGCACCGGGGAACTTGGAAGTGATATAAAGGAACAGTCGCTGGTACTTATATCTGCTACATCTGCCTGTATACTCTGTGGATGTGCACATCCTGGATTGCTGGAGATACTTGAAAGCGCTTCACAATTCTGTAAACCACTTAGCATTATTGGTGGTTTACATGGCAGTAAGGACTTTGAACTTCTTACAAACTTCAACTTGATCGGTGCTGGTCACTGCACAGTTCATAAAGAAGAAATTAAGGCACTGTATCCTGAAAATTTTGCTGAGATCTCAGTGGGATACTCAGTAGAGCTTTAATTTTTCTTCACTCTTTTTTAATCGATTTCAGGTGGCTGAATGTTTGATTGTAACAAATCTTTATTATCATAATAAATCATGAACAATATTCTATACCTTTTTATTGTATTATGCCAGATGTTTTATCGGGGCATAATATGGTAAATTCTACAAAAGTGGCCAATAGTAATTTTGGACAAATTATAAATTCGCTATCTTACTACGCTGAAATCATTGTGGTTCTGATGGTTTTGATACTGATATCCATATCATTCGATGAGATCATAGATTTTATTGATCTCATACGGGTCTCTTTTGTATATCCTGCATCACCAGTATCTCCATGAAAATGAACTGAATTTGCTCTGGTCGTATGATCTTTTGAGCAAATATCTTATCACTCCGAAAAAACAATATTAATCTATTATTTTATTACAGGGGTTAAAACAATGGTGGCAAAAATGCTGTTTGTAAAGAAAATAGGCCCAATATCCCTTGGTAAAATATTGGGTTTAATGTATACGATCTTTGGATTGATAATAGGTGCATTGATTAGCCTGATCAGCATGGGAAATATGATGTATGGTGGATTTGGTGCAACCAGTATGTTTTTTGGAGTCGGTGCTATAGTCGCCTTCCCTTTATTTTATGGTGTAATGGGATTAATTTCTGGTGTGCTCATTGGCATGTTTTATAACTTCATAACAGGTTTTGCCGGTGCTTTGGAACTGGAAGTTGAAATGGAGTGATCCATTTCACTCAAGTCCAGGTGCCCATGAAAGTACGCACATGGGGCATTCTGGTCCATATCCTGCCGCAGCATAACCTGTCATTCCGCCTGATGCATTGTACACGTTCTTAAAACCTTTTTGTTGTAGTATGCTGCACCCCATACTAGACCTGTGTCCTGAACCACATATCAGAACGATTTCCGCTTCCTTATCAAGCTCTATGTAGCGCTCACGTAGCTCATTTACTGGAATATTAATTGAATTCTCAATATGGAACTTATCGTATTCGGAATTCGATCTGACATCAACAACAAGCAATTCACTGCCCTCTTTACTTCGTTCATGTAATTCTACTATGGATATCTGGATAAGATGTTGCGTTTCAAGTCCTGCTGTAACCCAGCCAAACATTCCTTCTTCGAGGTATCCTGCGACATTATCAATTCCGACCCTGCGGAGCCATATATTAGCGTTAAGGGCCTGTTCATAACTGTCTGTGACCAACAATATGTCCTTTTCAGGAGGCAATAGCCATCCTGCAAAAGTAGCAAAATTACTTTTGATGTCAATACTATATGCATTTGGAATATGTTGGCCCCCAAATGATTCAAAGCAACGGACATCAAGGACAATATGCTTGCCTTCATTTATCAGTTCTTGAAAATCAGCGTTGTTGAAAGCTTTTAATTCCGGAAGATCATCTGTAATTATTGGTCCGTTTCCATTGGTGGCGGAACAGCGGCTGAAATGGTCGGGAGCAGCTGGCATATTGTTTGTCAGTGTCTGGACAAAGTCTTCAGGCTCGGTAATGTTCAAAGCATAATTATATTTTTTTTCATAGCCAATAGTGCTGGTTCTTTTAGCAGACATTGCTCTGCCACATAATGAACCTGCACCATGTGCCGGGTATATTTCACAAAATTCAGGTAGTTTGAGAAGCTTCTCATGCAGGCTTTCATACAATTGCTTTGCAAGTTGCTCGGCTTTTCCGGGGAATAGGTCTGGTCTTCCAACATCTCCTACAAATAAGGTATCTCCGCAAAATAATGCTACAGGTTCATTGCCTCTTGAATTGTCCGTAACGACATAGGACACGTGTTCCGGTGTGTGCCCAGGTGTTTCAAGAACTTTGACCTCCATATCTTCTATGCTGAATGAATCTCCTTCTGCAACGGCTATATGATCAAAACCGCAGTTAGCAGATTTTGGTGCATAAATCTTTGCTCCAGTTGCCTTTGCAAGTTCCAGATGCCCGGATATAAAGTCTGCATGAAGGTGCGTTTCGAGTATATGTGTGATCTTCATGCCCATTTCTCTTGCGTGCTGGACGTAGGTATCTACATCTCGTCGTGGATCTATGATAGCACATGTGTTTTTTCCTCCAAGAATGTAGGAACTGTGTGCTATTCCTCCGATGAAAAATTGTTGTATAATCATTAATTCAACTCCCTTCTCTGATTATATTTGTCTCTGTTTACAAATAGTTTATCAGATTATTTTTGATATTGGCTTGTGAATTATCAATTATTTCCTTCTAGATCTTTGGACAACATCCAAATACAAAGTCAAATTTGGAGTATGTTCCAATAGTTATATATGCTCGATTATTGTATGTTTTCCATGAAGGAAATTACAGGCCTGGAGCTCTCCCCTAAAAAAGTGGAATATTTGAAGCTCCTTTTCAGGAAAGGTGGAGTTGTGAGAACTACGGATATTTCTTCCAGTTTAAAAGTTGATCCTTCTACGACAACCAAGACAATATCAGATCTTGCATCCATTGGCCTTGTAGATTACACTCCTTACCGTGGAGCAGAATTGACCGAGGCCGGGAGAAAATATGCGGAATTCCTTGTGAACCGGCATAATATATTGACTTTAATGTTGAGTCATTATGGTCTTTCTTCCGAAGAGACATGTGAGGAAGTTTCCCGTTTTGAGTCATTCGTATCTCGATCTGCAATTGACAAGATATGTTGTTCAATGGGTCACCCGTCTGTTGGCGGCTGTGGTAGGATCGATCATGCTTTCTGTGACGTATCTTGAAGCTTGATGTTGTTTTGTTAAATTTGGGGTATATGCAAATTATTTGGTATTAATTAAAATAGGTGTTTCTATGAAGAAAATTGCGTTATTATGTACGTTGTTCATGATTGTATTTGCAGTCACGTTAAGTGGTTGCATTGATGAGAATGATGCCGATTCTGCATCATCGGAAAAAATAGTTGTTGCTGTAAGTATTGCACCACAGGCTGAATTTGTGGAAAAGGTGGCCGGGGATAATGTGGAAGTTCTTTTGATGGTTCCTCAGGGTGCGGACCCTCATTCCTATGAGCCAACTCCAAGCCAGTTTGTAGATCTTAGTAATGCTAAAATGTATGCAATGGTAGGTTCCGGACTTACATTTGAAGATGTCATGATGGACAAGATTGAAGACCTTAATCCTGATATGCTTGTGGTTGATTGCTCACAGGGGATTACTTTGGTGGAAATGGCAGAACACGAACATGACCATGAGGATGAAGCAGGCCACGAAGATGAGCATGAAGATGAAGTAGGCCACGAAGAAGAACATGACCATGAAGATGAAGCAGGCCACGAAGGCGAGCATGACCATGAAGATGAAGCAGACCACGAAGAAGAACATGACCATGAAGGGCTTGACCCTCACATATGGACCTCACCTGACAATGTTGAGGTAATGGTTGAGAACATTTACCAAGGACTTGTGGAAATAGATCCTGCTAATCAGGCTACATATCTTGGGAACAAGGATGCATATCTTGCAGAACTTCAGGCACTGGACGAAAACATAAGGGATACACTCTCCGGTAAAGAGGGAAGCAGCTTTATGGTTTATCATCCGGCATGGGGCTACTTTGCCAATCACTATGATTTGGTGCAGGTCCCTGTAGAGATAGAGGGTAAGGAGCCAAGTGTCAGGGATATGCAGGCTGTTATTGATGAGGCAAATGAAAAAGGCATTAAAGTAATTTTCGTGCAGTCAGGATTTAGTACAGTGAGTGCATCTGCTGTTGCCAGTGAGATCGGCGGCGAGGTTGTGGAAGTTGATCCTCTTGCAAAGGATTATATAGATAACCTTTCAAAAGTAGCAGAAGCGTTTGAAAAAGGACTGGCATAAGATGGAAAATGTTATTGAGCTCAAGGATGTCTGGGTGAACTATGAGGATACTACAATCCTTGAATCTGTGGACCTGATTGTCAGGAATCATGATTTCCTGGCTATAATGGGTCCCAACGGTGGGGGAAAAAGTACACTGCTCAAAGTCATCCTGGGGCTCATCAAACCAGGCAAGGGCTCAGTAAAACTTCTGGGGGATTCTCCCTGCAAAACTCGTCAATATGTCGGCTATGTATCACAACATATTACTTCCAATCTTGATTTTCCCATAAGCGTCCGGGATGTGGTGCTTATGGGCCGCATTAGTCATGCAGGCCCCTTTAAACGTTATAGTAAAGAGGATAGGCAAGCAGCATACGATGCCTTGAATAAAGTTGACATGCTTGAGTACAAAGACCGCCAGATAAACGAATTATCCGGTGGCCAAAAACAAAGGGTTTTCATTGCCAGAGCCCTTGTGAACAATCCTCGTTTACTTCTGCTTGATGAGCCCTCTGCAGGCATCGATGCACAAAGGCAGAAGGATTTCTATGAACTTCTGAAAAAACTAAAAGAAGAGATAGCAATAGTCATGATAACCCATGATCTCGGTGCAGTTTCCGTTCATATTGATAAGATCGCCTGCCTGAATAAAAAACTCCATTACCATGATTCGAAAAATCTGCATGCACCTGATCTTGAGGCTGTATATGGCTGCCCTGTGGATCTGATAGCACACGGCATCCCACACAGGGTACTGGAGCAACACTGAGGTTTTATGATGCTGGAAATCCTTCAATATGATTTCATGAGAAATGCGCTTATTGCTGCCTTACTTGCCAGTGTAGCCTGTGGTATAATCGGTGTCTATGTTGTGGTGAAAAGGATAGTATTCATAAGTGGTGGAATATCCCATGCTTCCTTTGGTGGTATTGGTCTTGGCTATTACCTTGGTACCAATCCTTTATACGGACTTATACCTTTTAGCTTGCTTTCGGCCATAGTTATGGGGGTTGTGAGTAAAAGGTCGAAGGTGGCAGAAGATACTGCAATTGGTATACTGTGGTCCCTTGGAATGGCCATTGGTATTATTCTTATCAACAAGACGCCGGGATATGCCCCCGATCTGATGACCTATCTTTTTGGGAATATACTTACTGTCCCGATTTCAGATATCTATCTCATGTTGGGGCTTGATATCGTCATTATTCTGGTGGTGTATGCTTTCTATGAGGAATTCATGGCTCTCTGTTTTGATGAAGAGTTTTCAGAGGTCGCCGGACTTTCTGTAGAAAAATTGTATATTCTGTTGCTTTGTCTTATAGCACTGACAATTGTGCTTTTGATAAAAGTAGTCGGTATTATTCTTATAATTGCCTTGCTTACAATGCCTGCATCCTTAAGCAGGCACTATACAAGTGACCTACAAAAAATGATGTATCTGGCAATATTCTTCGGTGCCTTTTTCAGCATCATGGGTCTATTTCTTTCATACATGTTTGATATACCTTCAGGTGCCACGATAATTCTGGTGATGTCTTCGGTATATATGCTCCATTTCTTCTACGATGGATTAAAACCAAAACTTGCAAGGTAGGTGTGAATCAAACTATTGTTCCATGATGCCTTTTATTTTCTTCAGGACTTCAATGGCATCATTTCTTTTCACATCCACTTCATGATATTTGCAGAATGTAAAAAGTTCACTGGCTATTTCTTTGGAGATAGTATCCTTTTTTACAGCTTCTCTTGTTATTCCAAAATAACTTCTTTCACTGTAATGTGTTCTTTTGGCAAGGTTCACAAGATCGTTGCATTCGTCTTCGGCAATTATTTTTTCTGCACTGGCGGCCTTCAATGTTTCCCGTATGTTGACCATGGGGCTTGATACTGCCTCAAAAGTATCGGGATTGGTAGCAACAGCTACTTCATCATCATCTTCAAGAACTTCATCTCTATACCACTGGTATATTTTGCCAATGCCTGTCATTCCATGTATGTCAAGTTCAGAAGCACGTAATGCGCCCATGCTGCAACCACCTATGACAATTGCCCCGGACTCCATGGCTTTGATGATCTCTTTGTGGGCGACTGCTGCCCGGCTAAAGAATATGCCATCAATTATTCCTATGATATTGTACCCTTGGGAAACTGCTTTTTCAATATCTCCTCTGGATATCGGTGGCCAGTATGTTGCATCCAATATTTTTTTAGCATCATCATGGCTAATGCTTGTTCCGGCAAATATCAAAGCTTTTTTTGATATTACTTGAACATCGCTCATCTTCTTGCTCTTCGTTTCCATGGCCTTTCTTCAGGAGATAATTTTCTTTTCTTTCCGGATTTTGCTCTTATTCCTGCTCTTTCTCTATCCAGGGTATATACTTCAAAACCAGGTATGATCACTCTTACAACAGGAACTTCTATGCTCTCTCTTGAAAGGTCTACGACAACGGCTCTCTCTGCAACTTTACCCAGTTGCTCAAGAACTACTTCAATGCTTTCTGCAGGATTGTTCTTAGATAGGTCCCTGATTTGAGCAAGACTTGTGACCTCAGCATCTTCGTACCAGTATCTATTCAAGCGTTTCATTCTGTCATATCCAAGGGTCCTAACAAATTCCTCTCGGTTAGTGTCTTCACGGGCTCCGTGTATTTGTACAACCCTCGACTGGGCCGCTTCAGTAAGTGCTCTTTTTACCGCTATCTCCGGTTTAAGGTGGGCCCCTGCCCCCATTACAAGAAGTGCAGAGTCCTTGAGTTTAACATCATCAGTGGATGCAACAACCGTTGTGATCTCTGTATCGTGCGGCAATAGCCACAATTTTACATCAATATCATTATCCTTGAATTTCTGGAGTATTTCATAATTCTCACCATCTTCTTCCGTCAGGATAATTTGTTTTTCAGGGTATTTGTTAAATTCGGCTATGCTCAATGCATCCCTTTCAATTACTTCAAGCAGCCCATGGAAAATAGCTTCATCGATTGTATTTCCTGATGCCAGCCCGTTGGTATTGCTCCTGAATAACTTAGCTGTCTGCCCAGGAGCCTCATATGGGTGGTAAACGGCATTAACAGGTACAGCAACTTCTTCATTTTTCATTAGGTCCCAGCCTATTATCCATTCAACAAGCTGCTCCTCTGGGTATGATTCTGGTAAAAGCAACGTATTTGGATCAATTGCCTCAATGCTCAATTTGATACCATCGTAGGAACTAATGGTGTGTGGACTTGATACGTCATCACTGACATTTTGATTCACTCCCATTCTTTCAGCAAGACAACGTTCGAATCCTTCCATCATTGCAGATATTCTTGCCTGACTTTCGTGACTACCCTTTCCTGAATAAACTGATATTGCACCATCGGCAGAACTGGGTCTGATGGCTGAAAAAACAGGAATTCCTATTCTGTCAAGATCTGTGATACTGGCAATTCTTGTGACGCCAATTTTATCCAGACTAGGCTTTGTTTTCTCAAGAGTACTCTTTTCATCAAGTACACGTTGGGTCCCATCAATAAAGGAAATTGATCTGTCAATGAGTATTCTTGGCATGATTAGGCAAAGTCTCATGCATCTATTATATTTCTTACGATATTCCCTCATTTTTCGTGCTGGAAACATAGTTATAGTGGATGTAGTCAATTAATAATGGGTGATGTTATGAAACGAATGATATTATTGTCTTTGATTCTGATCAGTGCTGTCTTTTTGTCAGGTTGTGCGGAATCTGATGATGCAGGAGTATCTGATGAAGTTCAGGTTGAAGTTAGTGCAGATGAGCTATATTCTGAAATAACTTCAAATGGTGGATATAAAAAATGGGCTTTGTTCCCAGGTACTGAAGAGCTTGCTCCTGGTGCAGGTGTGCATGGAGATAAGGTAAGTATCTATGTTTCCAATGATGTATCAGCAGCTATTGATGCAGGGGATACTATCATGCCTTTTGAGAGTGTCATTGTAAAAGAGGGTTTTAATTCCGAAGATCAACTTGAAGAATTAGTTGTTATGTACAAGGTCGAAGGTTATGACCCTGACAATAATGATTGGTTCTGGGCACTCTATTCTCCTGGTGGTGCTGTTTCTGCTGAAGGTAAGGTAGATGGATGTATAAACTGTCACGAAAAGAAAGCAAGCAATGATTTCATTTTCTCAGGTGCTTGAGTATAGGGTTTTACTTTCCTATACTTTTTATTTTCTAAAGGGATCATCAAATTAGAGTTTTGGCTTAAAAACTTTTTTTCAAGGAACACGTTTTTATAATATTAATTACTACATTAATGTTTAAGCAACACAGCCATAATAAATATTATTGATATGTATATAAAATATGCATGTGGCTGCTTTGTATTGAATAAGAGACCGGAGGTATATTATGAGAGAAGCTAAAACTAGCAGTAAGTCTGATACATATGAGGGTACACGTAACTATCACTCTATTGTCAGCGGTGTCTCGGCAGACAAACTAAATGCTGAAGAAATAGACCTATATCGCTTCATGGTAGGCGGTATGCAGGCAAAATAGCCTGCAAAACTATTTCTATTTTCTAAACATACCGGCTTCTATGTATGATGTCCATTCTGTCCGGGAAGATTTTCCTGTTCTAAAAGATGTTACTTACTTGGATAGCGCCGCTACAACTCAAACTCCTGTGCCGGCAGTTAAGGCCATGGAAGAATTCTTTTATAAATATGCAGGAAATCATGGCAGGGGTGCACACAGGCTTGCGCGTGAAACAACTAATCGCTATGAAGATGCAAGAGAAACTATAGCTGATTTTTTGAATGCAGATGCAGATAAAACAGTTTTTACAAGGAATGCTACTGAAAGCATCAATATTGTGTCCAGAGGTTTTCCATGGAAGGCTGGCGACAATGTTATCGTAACTCTTGTTGAACATCACTCAAATCAACTCCCTTGGATGCGCCTGAAGGAAATGGGTGTTGAACTCAAAATAGTGAAGCCTGATATTACGGGTATTGTCGATCCTCAGGATATTGCAGATGCGATCGATGATAGGACTCGTCTTGTAGCAGCGAATCATATTTCCAATGTTTTTGGCTCTATTCAGGATATTGAGCGTGTTATAAAATTTGTACATAAAGAAGATGTTAAGATACTTGTTGATGGTTCTCAGTCAGCAGGGCATATGCCAACCGACCTCAAATCACTTGATCCTGATTTCTTTGTAACTCCTGGTCATAAGGGACTTCTGGGTCCACAGGGCACTGGTATTCTATTTATGAAAGACCCGGATGAGATAGAGCCTGTTTTCTTTGGTGGTGGCATGGTTAACTCAGTAACTGAATCCGGTTATGTTCCTGAGGATAGCCCGACAAAGTTTGAGGCAGGCACTCCTAATATTCCGGGTTCAATTGGACTTGGAAGGGCAGTGGAATATGTTCGTGATATTGGAGTATTAGACATTGAGAAACATGAAATTGCTCTTGCACGTGATGCTGCAAAGCGTCTTGATGAACTTGATGCTGTGGAGGTCTATGGTCCTCAGGAAAGGTCGGGTGTAGTTCCGTTCAATGTTGTAGGTATGAACTCACATGATGTTGCCATGATACTTGACCAGACAAAGGCAATATGTGTGCGCAGTGGATACCATTGTGCTATGCCCGGAATTAATTTCCTTGGTGTGGATGGTACTGTCAGGGCATCTTTTGCTCTTTATAATACTGAAGAAGAGGTAGACTTGCTGGTAGATACTGTTTCAAAGATAACATCACTTGTTGATTGAGTGTCGCTCACATATGTAAATAGTTTCAATTCTCTTCATTTTTGCAATGGCAGCAGGTGGAAGGCAAAAGCTTATTATGCGCAGATATAATTAATATAATAACTATAATATTAATCATTATTATTTATTAAACGATAAGAGGGGATTTAATTGGGCAATGATATGCTTCTCTGGGATGAGACTTTATTTAAAAATGGTGAAGTACTTGAACTTGGTTATCTTCCGGATTATTTTGCTCATAGGGATTCCCAGATCCAGTCCCTTAAATTTAGTTTAAAACCAGCAATGAGGAATATGAGGCCGGTCAACTGTCTCATAAAAGGTTCTCCTGGTACAGGAAAGACCTCAGCTGTTCTAAAAGTGCTCAAGGAAATGAAGGAATACACTGAAAATGTGGTATTTGTAAAAGTCAATTGTCAGATGGATTCCACTCGCTTTGCTGTGGTTTCGCAAATATATGAGCAACTTGTGGGTATCAAACCGCCCACATCCGGTGTGGCTTTTAGAAAGCTATTTGAAAAAGCTGTGAAATATCTCATTGATTCCAATAAGATCCTTGTGGTGGTTCTTGATGATATCAATTATCTGTTCCATGAAGGGCATGCAGATGAGGTGATGTATTCACTACTTCGTGCACACGAACAATATCCTGGTGCAAAGATCTCTATTATCGCAATTATAAGCGATATTGGTGTTCCCTATATTTTTGATCCTCGCGTAGGTTCTGTTTTCCTGCCTGAAGAGATTTCCTTCCCTCTATATGGCTTTGATGAAGTGCGTGATATTATAAGTAACAGGATCCAGCATGCTTTCTATCGGGATGTTATGTCTGATGAAATATGTGACAGGATTACGGAATATGTGGATACGGCGGGTGATCTGCGTGTCGGTATTGATCTCCTCAAGCGCTCGGCATTGAATGCAGAGCGTCGTGCAAGCCGAAGCGTATCAGTTGAAGATGTGGAAAAAGCATACGAAGCTTCCAGGCTTCTTTATTTGTGCCGCAATATTCGCTCTCTTTCAAATCATGAAAAAACATTGCTTGAATTGATTGCAAAAGCTACTGATCAGCAGGCAGGCGACCTGTACAAATCCTTCCATGATATCACCGGTCTTGGATACACTCGTTTTTATGAAATAATCGGGAAAATGTCATCTTCCCAGCTATTAGATGCTGATTTTTCAGGAAAAGGTATGCGTGGAAGAACTCGTATTATTAAGTCAAGGTACGACTCAAAAGATATTATGAAATGTCTTGAGTAGTAGCTATAGGACGTATTTTTATGAACAAATTCCACTAATTTTTAGTGGTGTGTACATTTCTTCAATATTCTCATATTGGATAAAATTAAGCAAAAAAAGATTTTAAGCGCAGAAAACTCTGCGCTCATTTTGTTATTTTATTTTTCAGGTTTACATCATGCCAGGTGGCATTCCGCCAGGTGGCATTCCACCAGGTGGCATTCCGCCCATCATCTCAGCATCTCCTCCCTGTCTGGATGCGATGATATCATCGATCCTGAGGATCATTACTGCGGATTCTGCTGCTGCATTAACTGCCTGTGTCTTTACTCTGAGTGGCTCAACAACGCCAGCTTCCCACATATCGATTACTTCACCGGTGTAGACATCAAGACCTGCTGTCTTTTCGCCCTTCTCGTGGTGTGCACGGAGTTCCATGAGCATGTCTATTGGGTCAAGACCTGCGTTCTCTGCGAGGGTTCTTGGTACGATCTCGAGTGCTTCAGCGAATGCCTTAACAGCAAGCTGTTCTCTGCCGCTGAGAGTTCCTGCGTATTCCTGGAGTCTGAGTGCAATTTCAACTTCAGGTGATCCGCCACCAGCTACAAGATTCTGGTCTTCGATCGCAACTCCAACTACTCTAAGTGAGTCGTGAAGTCCTCTCTCGACGTTGTCAATAACGTGGTCTGTACCGCCGCGGAGAAGGATTGATACTGCCTTTGGATTGTCACAGCCGGTGATGAAGGTCATGTTGTCGCCGCCAATCTTTCTTTCCTCTGCAAGGTCTGCCTTACCAAGGTCTGCTGCAGTGATCTCGTCAATGTTTGTAACGAGCTTTGCACCAGTTGCTCTTGAGAGCTTCTGCATGTCGCTCTTCTTTACACGCCTGATTGCAAGTATACCTTCCTTTGCGAGGTAGTGCTGTGCCATGTCATCAATACCCTTCTGGGCAAATACTACATTTGCACCACTTGCTGTAATCTTGTCAACCATGTCTCTGAGCATCTGTTCTTCCTGGTCAAGGAATAACTGAAGCTGGTCAGGGGATGTGATTGAGATCTCTGCGTCAACTTCTGTGTCTTTTAGTTCGATCGCGGAGTTAAGGAGAAGGATCTTTGCGTTTTCTACCTTCTTTGGCATGTTGGTGTGTACACGTTCCTTGTCAATGATCATTCCTGAAATAAGCTCGGATTCCTCAATACGTGCACCGACCTTCTTCTCGACCTTGATGTTTTCCATGTCAACCTTGCCTTCTTCATCGATGATGCTTGTGATAGCATCGACAGTGATTTTTGCAAGTATTCCCTTTGTAGCTTCTGCGCCCTTGCCGGTCATTGCTGTTTCGGAAATGTTCATGAGCACATCTCTGTCTGTCTTTGTGACTGACTTTGCAAGTGTTTCAAGAAGTTCTCTTGCTTTTTCTGAAGCCATTCTGTATCCGGATGCGATGATCGTTGGGTGCACATCGTCTTCGATAAGATCTTCAGCTTTCTTGAGGAGTTCACCAGCAATTACTGCAGCTGTTGTTGTTCCGTCTCCGACTTCATCATCCTGTGTCTTTGAAACTTCAACGATCATCTTTGCTGCAGGGTGTTCGATATCCATTTCCTTAAGGATGGTTGCACCATCATTTGTGATAACGACATCACCAAGGCCGTCTACAAGCATCTTGTCCATACCTTTTGGGCCAAGTGTTGTTCTGACTGCTTCAGCAACAGCTTTTGCTGCCATGATGTTATTGCTCTGTGCTTCTCTTCCTCTAGTTCTCTGGCTACCTTCTCTTAATATGAAAATAGGCTGCTGTCCTGACATATATTTTATCCTCCTAGTAATGGTATTAGAGTGATTAATCTTTAATCAAAGCCGTTTTTTAATGATTGTAGTTCTATATAAACGTATCGGGTATTGTTCTAATCCCAATAAGCTGACAATTTCTAAAAAACAGCAAATAACTACTCTTAATTAATGATCATGAAAATAAAAAAAGATAAGGAAAGTGAGATCAACTCACTTTGCAATTGCTTTTGGTGATCTTGGAAGCCATCTTCTTTTTGAGCCGGATGACATAAATCTCTGCGCAGGGCCAGGATGTGATTTATTTGTTCTGCTTTTTGGCACCTTAATTGTTCTTCCGTTTCTACCCTTTACTTTAACCCATTCAATGCTGCCTGTTTTACCCATTGTTAAATCCTCAGATGATTTGTAGTATGATATTTCCAATAATATTTGATTATCGTGTATTGAGTTTACTCATAGATGTAATTCTTATTATTAAACTTTGCGGGAATATTTGACCAAATTGCTTTTATCGACAAAAGCCATGAAACGCCTATCATAGGAGTTGATTGCTTTAACTGCATCTATCGAAGACCAGATCACATTTTTCAGAGGCGAGCTTAAGGGTGTTAAAGAATACTCCAACGATGAGCTTTGTTCTATTATAAAGGAAGTTGGGTTTGAGTGTGATCTCTGTGGCAGGTGCTGCACAAGGGAATTCAATGACCATGTTTTCTTACTGGAAAAAGATGTTTCTGTGATCCGGGATATAGATCCTGATGGACTTGAGCCGGCACCATATCCTGAATATTGTGATCAGAATGGGAATTTTTACGTTTCAGGTTATGCACTGCGCGTAAAAGAGGATGGCTCATGTATATTTCTGAATGAAAATAATAAGTGTAGAATCTATAATAAGCGTCCATCTATCTGTAGTCTTTACCCATATATGTTAAACCGCGAGGCAGATGATGACGGGAATCTGGAATGGCGTCAGATAAGTGGTCTTGATCAGCATGGATGTTATCATTCACATATAAGTGATGAAGAATGCAAAAGTATTGCATGTGATATCAAAGCCTATGAAAAAGCCTATCTTAAACAAAAGATCGCATTCCTTGACAAAATCAAGGACTATTTCAAAAAGAACAAACTCCGTCATGTCCAGGGAGTTTATGACCGGGAAATGCGTGCATACAAAAAAGGAAAAGATATTAAGGTATTTGTCTTTTTCAATGGTGAATTCGAAGAACACAATATTCGCCTTTGATATGTCTCCAGCATTTATCAGTCACAGGTCGTTTTCAAAATACTATACAATGGGTTTGGTTTATGGATGTCTGGAAAACTAACACTTCCTATTCTTTTGCTGGTGGCATTCTTTGCAATGTCCGCAGGTGCAATTGTAGCTCCTGTCCTGCCTTTTATGGTCGAGCCCCTAAATACATCCCGTGAGGCAGTAGGGCTTGTTCTTGGAATCTACACCTTCTCAACTGCATTTTTTATGCTCTTCCTTAGTATCATTATGGATCGTGTAGGCAGGAAAACCATTATTGTACCCTGTCTGCTAATTAATGGAATAATAGGTGGTGCATGCTATTTTTCACAAGACCTGAATACATTGCTCATACTGAGATTCGTCCAGGGAATAGGTATCGCAGGCATGCTTCCTATTGTTATGACAATGATAGGTGAGCTCTATAGTGGCCTTGATCGTGTCAATGCAATGGGTATTATGAGTATGACTACGGGTCTTGGGGGAGTTTCAGCTCCGTTAATAGGTGGAGCTATGGCACTATATGGATGGAATGTTCCATTCTTATTTTATTTCCTTACCGTCCCACTGGCCATTATTGCTGTTCTGGCACTGCCCGAAACTAACCTGCCGGAAAAAAGGGCAAAAAATGGTGTATTCGATCTTGCAAAGAGTCTGAAAGATATCCGTGTATCATATACCATGTTCTTGGGTTTTTCAATTTTCTTCTTGCTTTACACTATGGTAATATACGTTCCTTTCATCCTGAAGGATAACTACGGCTTTGATCCACGGGATGCAGGCCTTGCATTGGGATTTCAGGGAATTGCCATGGCAATAATGGCTTCCAGGGCAAAGAGAATGACCAAAAGATGTGGAAAACAGCTTACTGTGAGAATTGGTTTTATTGTAGTAGGTATTGCTTTAGCAGGTACTTCCCTGGCAAATTCATTGATCTTGAATATGCTCTTCATCTTCATGTTTGGGATTGGTTTTGGTATGGCACAACCATCCCTCAACACTCTTATAACTCAGGTGGCTCCATCAAAGATGATGGGCGGTGTTGTCTCCATTTATAATATTATGAAATATGCCGGACAGACCGCAGCACCTCTGGTGCTCGCATTGGTACTTTTCAATTTCAGTTTACCTGTGGTATTTGTAAGTTCAAGCATCATTGCTTTTGCAGCAGCAATTTCACTTTACTTGGCAAAGGATATTTATGCAGGATTAGATGAAAATTAACATTAATTCTTTATTCCCATGTGCCTGTAACTTTGCCATTCAGTGCCATCTTTCCCATGACTTTCCTGAAGCGTTTGCTAACAGGCGCAGTCTCAACATCTGCATAAGGTGTTCCAGGTAAAGGTGTGAGGTAATGGGAATGTACATTTCCGCCTTTTTTGCATATCCATTCAATGAGTTCAAGGCTCATGTCCTGTTCCTCCTCGGTCTCGCCGGGGAATCCCACCATGAAATCAACCATGGGTGTAAGTCCATGGTCAAAACAGAGCTCAATGCTTTGAACAACATCGTCCACAGTGTGGCCCCTTAGTATCTCTCTTAGTATACGGTCACTACCCGACTGGGCACCAAGACTAATTTTGGTATTGCTGCAGTATTTTGTGATAAGTTCCAGTGACTCATTGCTAATGAATTCCGGTCTGACCTCAGAGGGGAATGTCCCGAAATATATCGTCTTTCCCTCCATCTGGTCTAGGGTGGAAAGTAGTTTCTCAACCTTATCAAGACGAAGATGTATTCCATCACTGCCGTATGCAAGGGAATTGGATGATGTGAACCTCAGATCGTCATAGTTTTTTGCACATTCAACAATAGAATCAATACTTCTGTGCCTGAGTCTTCCTTTAAAAAGTCGTGGTGTCTGGCAGTATTTGCAGCGGAAAGGGCATCCGCGACTAATCTCGATAGGTGCCATGAGTATCTTTGGGTCAAAGCAGGGATATTTATCCAGGTCAACAGGTTCACGCTTTTCGGTGAAAATGATCTTTCCATTTTGATTTTTGTAAGCAATACCCTTAATCTTGCTTACATCCTTTCCTGCTTTCAGGGCTTGGACAAGTTCTGGTAATGTTTCTTCCCCTTCTCCCATAATCACGTAATCGAAATACTTCAATGTCTCTTCAGGTGCACCTGATGGGTGTGGTCCGCCTGAAATAAAAATAGAATTTGTGCTGGAATCAGCTACTTCTTTGAAAACAGACTCTGCCTGCCTGCTTACAAGACTGTAGATCATTATCCCGTCATGCGGTGATTTCACTCTGAGTGTATCAGGTATCAGGGGTGCCAGTGCAGCAAGGCTGTAGGCATTTTTCTTGTTCCAGCGAAAACAGACATCCATGTTCTTTTGGTTCAGGTTGTTTTGTTCAATCAGTGGTTTCAACAAAGCCTTCAGTTGCATCAACTTTGACAGTATCTCCATCCTTCAATATATCAAATGGGTCATGTTCCATCTTATCTACAAGAGGTATGCCTGATATGATCGCTCCAACTGCCACGATAGGTTCGGATTCTGCATTTATCATTGCAGCCGGTGCAACACCGTTCTTGATGAGCTGGTAAAGCACATAAGAACCAACGGTAGAACCTTTTCCATGTGGAAAAACAAGCACTTTGTCTTTGATATATTTCCCATAAAGCTCATGCTGTGGTTCCTCAATAATCCCCGTTTTCGGATCAACATTACCCAAAAATGATATGGCATCGTGTGTAAGAAGAACTTCACCTTCTGCAGCTCCTCTTGAGATACTTCTGCACTTAATTCTCATCGAGAACACCTGCCTCTTCTATACATTTTTCAATGCTTCCGTACTTTGCCGAGACCTTGCACATGCTTGGAACGTATGATAGTGCTTTGCCTGAATTTACCATCATGCACTGGAAATTGTTGGCTGCAGGTGAGACCACCATACATGTGTCGCAAACAACTTTAGCTCCACTTTTCTCTATGGTGTTGACAAGTTCGGGGTATCGGTCTGCAACTTCTCTCGAAGTGCATACCCACATTTCCTTTTGCAAAGTTTTTCCGTGAAGCATAGCAGCGATCTTCTGCATCTCATCAGGTGAACAGTGCGGGCAACCTACTGTAACAATATCGGTGTCCCTGATCTCATCACCTATCATTGCCGTTTTCTCATATACTTCAAGGATATCCTCTTTTCCGACACTTAATGTTTCATCAGGTCTTTCATAATTCAGCTTAACTGCGTCAGGGCTAACTCCTTCAACATGATAAAGAGCAACTGCACCGGATGCTGCAAGTGCTGCTCCAAGTGACTTCAATTCATCTTTCGATGGTTTGGATTGCATGTAAAAAATAGGAACTCTGCTTCCAATGGTCTTGCCGGCAAGATATCCTAATGCTCCATAATCAGAGCCCGTAAGTTCACAGTCTACATCTACTGCAATAACTGGCTCACGCATCTCATCAAGATGATATCCGAAATTAGCAGTTTTCCCAACTAGTGCTGCTGAAAGTGCAGAAGGTCCGCCCTCTCTGTTGGTTCTTGCACCCAATACGGAATTTGAGTATGATACTGCGGAAGACTCACTCCATGCCAGGTGGTCTCCGTATTTTACATCAAATCCGTCAAGGTAGTAGGGTGTGCATGTGCATTTGGTCTGAATGCCAAGCTTCTCATAGGCAGCAACGATCTCATGCTGCTTCTTTGCAAATTCAGCATCAACTCCCATCTCTTCCCAGCGTAGCATGTCCATGCCAGCAGGATTGAGTACGGCGGGAACTTTTACCTTGCCATTCAGGTCGGATATCCATTCAAGTCCTGCATCCCCAATGGTCTTGTAGGAAACACCGGCAATTTGTGCACTCTTGATGGGTATGAGCTTATCTGCTCCGTAAATATCTCCAAGTGCTACAAGTATCTCTATTGCTTTTTGCAGTGTTTCCCCATCTTCCCCATTCAGGGTTCTTTCTTCTTCTCTTGTAAGGTGCATATGATTCGTTTCCGTTTTACTCGGGCATTTTAGCTCTTTCAAAAGTTTCCGCTTCGGCAAGCACCTTTGTAGCATCAATACCTACTTTGGTGGTGGTGCCGTCAGCTGACCCTCTTGGGTCAAGGGAGCTTCCGCGTACATTTGGTATTATCATAATGTCCATGTCACCTTTTACACGGGTGGCAATGGCAAATTCCACATCGTTCAGGTCGAATATATCGATGTCATCATCCACTACAACAACGTGTTTCAGGCTGGTGTGGCTGGCAAAAGCTGCCATAATTGCATTTTTCGCATCTCCTTCTGTCTGCTTCTCTATCTGGACAACAGCATGCAAATAACAGCATCCACCCTCGGTGAGCACCACGTTCTTCACGGTGGTTACTTCGCTTACTGCATTGTATATTCTTGGCTCATATGGAATTCCCATCATAAGCAGATGTTCAGGGCCTGCAGGAAGTATTCCGTGATATATGGGTTCCTTGCGGTGTAATATTCTTGTGATATGGATAACTGGTTCCTGCCTGATGAGGTCGTATGTACCTGTGATGTCCACAAATGGTCCTTCGTCAACTCTTTCTGTTGGATCGATGTATCCTTCAAGTATTATTTCAGCATGGGGTACCTTTATTCCATTACTGCACTCGAAAACTTCAACAGGTCTGCCCATGAGGGCTGCAGCATAATTGAATTCCTTTCCAGTGGGAACTCTTGTGGTGGATGCGAATGTGACTGTGGGGTCTGCTCCAAGTACGATCGCAACCGGAAGTTTTTCTCCTTTATCAGCAGCTTTTTTGTGAAGCACATAGGTATGTCTTGGAGCTACAAGTCTTGCTGCAATTCTTGTTTTATCAACAACAAGCATTCTGTGTATTGCAGCGTTCATGGTGCCATCGTATTCAGCAACCACAATACCTGCTGTAATGTAAGGTCCTGCATCTTTTTCAAAATGCGTCATAACTGGAAGTTTTGTAAGGTCTACATCGTCTTCGATAACTTCCATGGTGGGGGAATTATCCACAAATACGACTTCTCCATCAGGTGTAATCTCTGAGAGTCTCTGGATGATCATGTCCTTCTCAACACCAAACATGGCAGCAAGTTCATCTCTTGAGCCAAGAACATTCATAATGGCCTTGTTACCATCGATGTCATGGAATAATACTGGTGCAGGTGTTTTCTTTGCAATACGCGGTGCTTCAAACACCTTGGAAACAGGTTCTGTGATCTCGACCAGTTTGCCTGACTCTCTGAGTTTGTTGATAAATTCCCTCATATTATCATCCATATAAATGTCTGGGTTACTAATGTAAATTCCTACTTTAAATCGTTATCTTAGCCACAGGATCATCTATTATTACTTACACCATGCATGATAGTATCCACCGGATTCTGAAACCTTGATCGAAATGCCAAATAGATCAGACAGGTTCTTATCATTGAGAATATCTTCTTTTTTCCCATCTGCGAATATTTTTCCATCATTGATAAGAATAACACGCCCAATTTCAGGGATGACATCTTCAAGGTCATGGGTCACCAGTATGATACTTTTTCCTGAAGCTGCGATTTTCCTTGTGATCTCTTTGAACTGATGGTGGCTTTTAAGGTCAAGACTGTTTGCAGGCTCATCCAGTACAAGTATGTCCGGGTCGTGTACCAGTGCCCTTGCTATGAGTAATCTACGTGCTTCTCCCGTTGACATCTCAGATATCAATTTGTTGCGGAGCTGTGTTAATTCCAGAAACTGCATCACTTCAAAAACGGTCTCTAGCATTTCAGGTTTGACTTTATGGTTTGGGTATATTCCGATACTGCTGAAAAATCCTGAAAGGACCACATCAAAACCGTATATTTCCCGGGTGTATTCCTCCTGTAACCCTCCCGAGACTATTCCAAGACAACTGCGAAGGCTGAGAAGATCCCATTTATCCTGGTCAAACATCCTAATAGATGTGTCTTCTTTTTGTAATGGCCTGTATTCTCCGGTTATAAGTTTGATTATGGATGATTTCCCCGAGCCATTTGGTCCTATTATTGCTACATTTTCCCCTGGATGTATGCGAAGATCTATGGAATTCAGGATCATCCTGTCCTTCCTGGATACGCTTACATTTTGCATATCAATACTTGGATCGAGTTTATAGTCACAAGATTTTTGTTGCATTGTATTATCCTGTGATTTCATTCATTATATGCATTTATTGTTTTTGGGAATTTTAAAAATGAGTGGATCTGAAAATTGGTATTGAGATATATTATATGATACTATTATATATAACTAAATTGTACTTACAACTGGTATGCATTATTTACACAAATCGTGTATTTGATACAGTTTGCAAATTTTCCGGTAATATTATGCTATCTTATAAAAAAACGTTATTCTTATGCTTAATTTGTTCTTTATTATTAACCTTTCAAGCTACAAGCATATCGGCTACATCAGAACAAAGTACTGATGAAGAGATTTCTATTCTTGTACTGCATTCATATTATCCTACGTATGAGTGGTCTAATGAGATCTCCGCCGGGATCGCAGATGTTCTTAAAGATAGCGATTACAGTGATGCAGAAGTGTATTTTGAGTTTATGGATGCAAAAAGACATTTTAGCCCGGAGTACATGGCCAGTCTGGGTGAGGTATACCGGCTAAGGTATAATGATCCCTATGAGTTTGATCTCATTGTAGTGTCTGATAATCATGCAATTGATTTTTTGGCCTCTGAAACAGGGCTTGAAATATTCCCTGCAGATATGCCTGTTGTTTTCTGCGGAGCCAACGATTATGACCCTACATGGCTTGAGAATAGGCCAAATATGACTGGGGTGGTTGAATCTATCCAACCTGGGAACACTCTTGAACATATCCTGATGGTTCATCCGGAAACGAAGAATTTGCTTGTGTTGAGTGACAGTCGTACCCATACATCTCATATAGTCACAGAACAGACAAAACAGGAATTTGCACCTTATGAAGATCAACTGAATATCCAATATCTTGAAGATATGACGGTAACTAGGATGAATGAAACAGTTTCAAACGTATCTGATGATACTGTTATCTTCCTTCTTCTTTACAACAGGGATAGCACCGGAAAAGAAGTTACCATGACGGAATCTATTCAATTGATCGCTGAGTCTTCAAAAGTACCGGTATATTCTTCATGGAAATTCTATCTTGGGAAGGGAATTGTTGGGGGTAAACTGACAAGTGCTTATAATGAAGGAAAACATGCGGGTGAAATTGCTATAAGGGTGATGGATGGTGCAAACCCTGCAGATATTCCTGTTACTACCAGTAAGTATCATGAATTCATGTTCGACTGGGAGCAGATGCAGCTTTTTTCCATATCCGAAGATGATCTTCCTGATGGTAGTATTATTGTCAACAAAGAGCTTGCATTTTCGGATCAATACAGAACAGAGATAAATATTGCATTTGTGGTAATGCTAGCTTTAGTATCAATGGTTGTTTTGCTTATGATGAATCGAAGAAATCTTTATAATACTCAGATGGAACTATTAGAGGCGAAAAAAAATGCAGAACGTGCTGATCATTTAAAATCCGCATTTCTTGCCAATATAAGCCATGAATTACGCACACCATTGAATGGTATAATTGGCTTTGCACAAATGTTGAAATTACCAACTCTTTCGGCTGAGAAAAAAGAACAGTATGCAGATATTATTGTAACTAGTGGTAATAGGTTGCTCAATTTGATCAATGATGTCCTGGACATTTCCAAGATCGAGGCTGGGGAAATAAACATTTACAGGAATAGTTTTAATTTTAATTATTTATTGGATGAGATGTATTCGATCTTTCAGGTTCAGCTTGAGTCAAAAAAGCCACCTATTGAGCTGAATTTGAATAAGTCTCTGGATGATGATGAATCAATAATGGTATCCGACAGGGATAGGATGAGCCAGATACTCACCAACCTTCTGGGAAATGCAGTGAAATTTACTCATGAAGGCTCTGTTACATTTGGTTATGATCTGTTGGACAATAATACTCTGCAATTTTATGTTAAAGATACTGGTATTGGAATACCTGAGGAGAATTTCTCCAGTATATTTGCTCGTTTTCAACAGGTTGATGATTCTCACTCCAGAAGGTATAAGGGAACTGGTCTCGGAATGTCCATATCAAAAGGTCTTGCTCAACTTCTGGGTGGGGATTTGATATTTGAATCTGAATATGGGGTTGGCAGTACTTTCTATTTTACTATCCCTTATGTACAGGATACCGACGAAAACTGAATTTTCTATGTGGATATAAAAGCAAAACTCTAAGCCGGAGTTATCATATTAAAAAAGTTAGAAGCCCCGGGCGTGATTCGAACACGCGACCTAGTGATTACAAATCACTCGCTCTGCCGGGCTGAGCCACCGAGGCATCTATCGTATGATTCGCATTGTGCATCTATTTATGCCATGCATCCCCTTACATAGCATAATAGCAGATAAATATTATGGTTATTTTCTCTTAGGTGACACCAATGTGGCGTGAAATATCAAAGATAGGAAAAAAACTTGTGGATAATGGGCTGGTTGAATCACACTTTGGAAATATTAGTGTGAGGACTGGCAGCCGGATGGTAATTACACGAAGTGGTGCCGCACTCGATGAAATTAATGAGAACAGTGTCGTTGAAGTTTCAATTGAAGGTAGTAGCCCACTTGATATGATCGCCTCTTCAGAGGCCGTTGTGCACCGTACGATCTACAAAAGTAGCCCGGCACTTGCTATAGTTCATGCCCACTGTCCATTTGCCGTGACCCAATCACTTCTCGCTGAAGCTGATAACATAGATCCTGTGGATAGCGAAGGGCAGTATTTCCTTGGGAGTATTCCTATTGTCAAGGGCGGGATAGGTTCTGATGAGCTTGCGATCAACCTTTCAACATCGCTTGCATCAAATAAGGCAGCCATTGTTTACAGTCATGGTACTTTCGCAACAGGTAAGATATTGGGGGAAGCTTATGTGTTGACCACTCAGATAGAGCACTCTTGTAAGATCAAATATTGGTACGATCTTGCTAAAAATAGGAATTGAGGACCCAAAAACAGGAAAAAGTTAAATCAAAAACGGTTCATTGGTACTATATTCATGACCTTTAATGCACTGAGGCCTCTCGCCTCAAAGATATTGGAACCCATTGCAAGATCAATGGCAAACGCAGGTGTATCTCCGAATGCAGTTTCAATACTATCTTTAGTATTCGCAGCTCTTTCCGGTATCCTGTACTATTTTTCTGCCAACAGTCCTGCTTTAGTGCTCGCAGCAGGTGTTTTGGTCGCATTGAATTCATTTTTAGATGCAATGGATGGCTTGATGGCTCGATATCTTGGAATTGCAAGCGTAAAAGGTGATTTTTTAGATCATGTGATTGATCGATATTCGGATTCATTCATAATTTGTGGTATATTTTTTGGAGCTCATGTCAACTGGCAGATCGGTACTATCGCAATAGTTGGAGTACTCCTTACCAGTTATCTTGGTACACAGGCTCAGGCTTTGAACCTGGGGCGATATTACGGAGGTATAACCGGTAGGGCTGATCGCTTGGTGCTTATTATGCTCTCATCGTTGCTTTATTTCTTCTATCCCTTTGAAGTGTATGGTTTTACATCAATTGGATGGATGATCCTATTCATTGCAGTAGGTAGTCATATCACTGCATTCCAGCGTGTGGCCCACATATGGAAAGAACTCTCATGATTATCCTTTTTGTTTGAGGAATTTGTTTAATAGGAGTAAAGGCAATCTAGGTGCATGTCTTCCTCCGCGGAAAAATACGAATATCTGGAACATACTGCCGATGCCAAATTCAAAGCCTATGGTGCCACTCTCGAAGAAGCTTTTGAGAATGCAGCTCTTGCTATGATGAACGTAATGATAGATACAGATACGGTAAAGAATACACAGTCAGAAATAGTAGAACTTATGTCCTCTGACATGGATGCTTTGCTCTTTGAATGGCTTTCTGAACTACTTTTCGTATTTGAAGTAGAGAACATGGTCTTTAATGGCTTTGATATTGAATATATCAAGCAGGAATCAGATGATTTCCATTTAGTTGCCAAGCTCATGGGTGAACCCATTGATCTATCAGTGCACAAGTTCGGTACTGAAGTTAAAGCTGCAACGTATAATGATATGTCTATTCAGGAAACAGAATCAGGGTGGACTGTTCAGGCAACTGTGGATACATGATCCTTCTCAGCTTGTTATTCAGCAAATAGTTGCAGTATGGTGAAATATCTTTTAAATCATCATAGCATCAATATATTCATACGTATTGAAATGTAATCTTGATTATACAATCGATTTGTATCTCTATTTAAACAGGAATAGTCACAATGACGCAGGAAAATGAAAGGCAGATCCATAACAGTCTTATTCGTATCAATGATAATACATGGGAACTACCTACTGATTATAAACAGGGAATGAAAGTACCTGGGAGGATATTTCTTTCAAAATCTCTCATTGAAGCTCTTGAGCCAGATGCAATTGATCAGGTGGCAAATGTTGCTTTTCTTCCCGGTATTCAAAAATACTCCATGGCAATGCCTGATGCACACGTAGGATATGGCTTTTCTATAGGTGGAGTGGCAGCTTTTGACAAAGATACTGGTGTTATAAGTCCTGGTGGTGTCGGTTTTGATATTAACTGCGGAGTTCGCCTGATACGCTCCGATCTGATGGCTACTGATGTTCGTCCTATGATTCCTGAATTGCTTGATGCGCTCTTTGAAGCTATCCCCACAGGTGTAGGTTCAAAGAGTCGTGTGAGAGTTACGGATGATGAATTAGATGGCATTTTTACAGATGGTGTTCAGTGGGCTGTGGAAAATGGATATGGTACGATAGCCGATATGGAGCACTGCGAGAGCCAGGGCAGGATATCCGGTGCAGATCCCTCAAAGGTCAGCATAAAAGCACGTAAGCGTGGCAGGCCGCAGGTGGGTACGCTTGGAAGTGGGAATCATTTTCTTGAAGTGCAATATGTTGATAAGATCTATGATGAAAAAGCTGCTGAGGCCTTTGGTCTGAAGGAAGGTCAGGTAACTTTCATGATCCACTGTGGTTCTCGCGGTGCAGGTCATCAGATATGCACAGACCATCTTCAAGCAATAAGCAAGGCTTCCAAAAAATACAAGATATCTTTGCCTGATAAACAGCTTGCATGTGCTCCTGCCAAGTCTCCTGAAGCGCAGGATTATTTCAAGGCAATGGCATGTGCTGCAAATTATGCGTGGGTAAACCGTCATGTTATCATGCACTGGTCACGTGAGGTATTTGAAGAGTTCTTCGCAGATCAATTTGGTGATCTTGGCCTTGATCTGGTCTATGATGTGGCACACAATGTTGCTAAACTCGAAGAACATACTGTTGATGGTGAAAAGAAAGAACTATATGTTCATAGAAAGGGTGCCACGCGTGCTTTCCCTCCTGGACATCATGACTTGCCAGAGGATTATCGTAAAACCGGACAGCCCGTAATTATTCCAGGTAGTATGGGCACAGCATCATATGTGCTATGTGGGACTGAAGCTGCAATGGACATTAGTTTTGGAAGCGCATGTCACGGTGCAGGGCGTGTTATGAGCCGCTCACATGCAAAACGTGAGCTTAATGGCGAAGAAGTGCAGAAAGATCTTGGATCAAGGGGCATTTTTGTTAAAGCGCAACAACCATCCATGATAGCGGAAGAAGCACCTGATGTTTATAAGTCCAGTAGTGAAGTTGTCAATGTTGTTCACGAACTTGGAATTGCGCGAAAGGTGGCAAGATTGCTCCCAATGGGTGTTATAAAAGGTTAAGGGGTAATTATTTACTTTTATCACTCTTCCTTTTTCAAATCATTTATTCAATTTTTTAAATTGCACTTATGTTTATTTGTCTGATGTATATCTGAGATGGTCTATATGCTAAATTTTTATAGAAGAAGAAATTGAATTATTAATTGTGATCAAAAAGGATCATAATCGAGGAAGCGAGATGTTGTTTGAGGGGATGAATGGTTTTGCTTGGTTACAGTTACTATACTTTGAATACAGTTGCAAGCGATTCTCGCTTCCTCAAGTTTATAATTGGTCATTATTATATATAAATTTGTTTGAACTTCTTTATATACTACAAATAAATTCCAGAATATCCTTATTTCCTTCAATGAATGTGGACCGCTATCAATTTAATACTTATGTATTATCTAGCAGTTATGACCAATAGTGACAAGAATCTGAAAAAGGTTCGTATAATGGCTGATTTTCAGTTTGGCAAAGGAAGTGGTAATGTACTTTTCCCTGACACTGTGACATTTCAGCTTTCAAAAACAAAACGTGTCAGACAGATACTTAATGATGGCAAACACATTGCAACGGTACGTGCAAAGGACGGTACACTGACTCTTAGTATGGATGGTGCAGCCACACTACATCAGTACATTCCTTCTCCTAAGGGAAGAGTCGTGATATGTGAAGATGCAGTTCCTTTTGTTGCAAAAGGTAAAACAACTTCAGAATTTTCAAATAAAGGAATTATATTAGGAATAACATAAGTTAAAACAACAATAACAGCTACAAATAAAAATAAAAAAATTATAATCGGATAAGTTAATGATGATTTTATTTTATTTTTTAATTCATTAGTTTTCTTAAGTGTAATACTTAATCTAGCTAATGAACCAACTAAATTTCAACTAGTTTCTCAAGCTTCAATTATGGCTATATCTCAATCTTCAAAAATTTGAGGAATTTTTTTCATAGATTTTGAAAAAGAATCTCAAGAAGATATATATATAATTAATTCTTTAATTTTTTCTTTAAAATATGGACTATCTACTTTTTCTAAAACAGATTCTAAACTTTCAGAAATAGATACTCATCAATCAATCATAACAGATAAATATTCATAAAAATTATATTTATCTTTCAAACTAATCTTTTTAAATAAAATAAATTTTTTATTTAAAAAATCATCCTCTTCTTTTATTTCATTTTTTATTGTTTCCATATTTTATACTAATAATAATAAATTTTTAAAGGTATATTTATATTAAAACTTCATTCTCTAGAATCATTAGGAAATGTAAAGTTATTAATAAAAAAATTATATTTTGAATTAGAATTTATAAAAAAATTTAAAAATCTTTTCATTGTATCTTTATTTGAAACATTTGCTGATATATTTATATTACTTTCTTTAAATCATAAATCATTTACAATTCATTCTGATAAACTTATATTTTTTATATAAATTGTATCATTAGTTTTATTATATCCTTCAACATAATCAAAAATATATTCTATAATTTCATTTTCAGAAAATTCTATTAAGTATTTTTTT
>Ga0206328_124_pt1 | contig 37839 bp, 37 predicted proteins | sample SalPonR1_A_D2_MG_FD_142664 | JGI IMG/M metagenome (GOLD analysis project Ga0206328, IMG submission 142664)
GTTCCGGTGATATAGTCCTCTTCAAAATATAATATTTTTACTCTCAGTGCTTCTTCAAAACTTTCTATTAACTTCTGATAGCGCTCAATCTCTGCAGTACTGTCCTGATGATCAAGAAATTTATTATTGACATCAAGTTTTACTTTATCTTTAATTAATTTAAGCTGGTTTTCAGCATTTTTAAGTTCATTTTCTGCTTCTTTTGCGTCTAAATCAGAGCGATAATCTCTGGCAGCAAGGCGGTAATTGATTTGCTGAAGTTCTTTATTTGCCTCAGCTTCCTTAATCTCAATTCTCTTTTTTAAAGCAGTTTCAAAAAGTTTTTTTAGGCTTTCTTCCAACTGCCAATTTTTTAGTCTATTTTCTCTGAAATTAAGCTGCAGCTGATCTTCATAATCCATTTTCAAATTTTGTTTTACTTTAAATTCAGCTCTCTTTTTATTATTAACAGCTGCTTTTAAGTTACTGGCTGCAGTTTTTAATTCAACTTCTGCCTGCATTAAATCACTTTTAATTAAAATTCCCTGTTCATATTTCTCTTTGATATTTTCCAGTTCCTCTTCTAAAATTTCCTGATATTTCTGGTGAATAGCAATAGAATTTTCTGCTTTATAATAATTGAAAAATTCATTAATCAAATTTTTAGCAACTTGATCTCTGGTAATTTCTAAATTTCTCTCTGCTATTTCAAACTCTGTTTCTGCTTTTTTTAAAAGCAGTGGTGAAGGACGTACTTCCTGTTCTGCCATTTCTTTCGCTAAAGCAATTTCTTTAGCTTCCAGATTCATTTCAGCTTCTTTAACTTCTTCATTTTCCACCAGTGACTTCTCTAAGTAGCCCTGCATATCCAGATCCGAATCAGCAGCTGAGACATTTAAAGTAATTAATAAAACCGCTGCTATTATTAAAAATATAAATAAGATTTTTTTTTGCATTTTAATCCCCTTTCATATACATGAATGAATATTCATTCATATAATTTAAATAATATACCAGCTGCTCTCACAGCCGGTTTTATTTTCTGTCTTTATTTTAATTAGAAAATTTTATTATAGTGATGGTGTTTTTATATTTAAAACTTCAAATTTTTCTCCCTGGTCAGCCTTTAATTCCATTTCAGTATTTGGAGGACAGGTTACAATTGTTCCTGCTTCTACAACACTTGACTCTTCACCAATTCTTAAAGTTCCTTTACCTTCTTTAATGTAGAAGAATACATCTACCGGTACCTGATGTGCTGGTACAATATCTCCTTCAGATAAAATAAGGTTCATTACCTGAGCATTATCATGTTTTAAAACTCCCTTAGCAATAACCCCTCTTTTGTTTTTATTTCCTTCTAACTCACTTAATTTAATAATTTCCACAAAAATCATTCCTTTCATTTGAGTAAATATTACTAACGACTATATTATAAATCTCCAATATGAATGATTGCTCATTCACTAATATAAGTATAGTACTTTGCTTTTGGTTTTGCTGTGATACAGCTCACACTTAATAATTTTATTCATATCAACTACTCCACTTAGACAATAAATCATTATAACCTTCTGACATCTCTTCTCGGCCTCCTACTTTGTCACCAACACCTTTTGGACCGGTGCCTACTACTGTAGCAGCATAGCCATTGAATCTGAATTTTATTGGAATGTTATAACCTATCCACACCAAAACTCCACGTGTATCTCTTTCAAATGGATGATTTATACGTACATCTTCCCTCACATAAGTTTGCGCATCGTGTCCGAAGTAAGGATTTAACATACACTCATTGTCATTATCAGTGACTTCAAAACTACGATATTTTCCTACGACTTCATATTCCCATACATTAACCGTACAAACCCAATGTGGCGGAATTACAGGTAAACCACATGGAACTAATTTCATAGACTTTTGCAAACGTGCTTCCATCTTGTCAGCAAGTTGAGCCGTGAGTTTGCCAGTAGATTCATCCAGTTTGTTTTGAAGTTCATTGTTTATGTTCGTGAAACACTGGTCGATGGTTGCCTGACAGATAATTATAGATTCGGAGACTCCGTTTGCAACACCTATTCTGAGATCAGATTCGAGACGATAGAGAACAGCATCTATTTCATCGTTGTTTGGTGATGGATTATTTGATGTAATTCGCTGTCTAACACGTATGAGAATTTCTTCTTGCAAAGTTTTGTCAGCTACCATGCCTATGAGCTCTTCATCAGACAAAGAGTTCAGATAAACAGTTGTGATAGACCTTACTTCCGATTCACTGATCCATGAATTCATAATGGGATCGTTTATAATTTCCGACGCAAGCATATCTGGCACTTCATGGCGTATGCTTGTGCTGTATTCCGAGATCATTTTTGTGCGATTCTGCTCTATCAGTGAGGTGTCGGCTGAAATACCATTAGCAATAAGAACTGTGCGCTGAGATTGGATATCCAACATTAGTGAATCGACTTCAGTATTCATATCAGAAATACTCTGGCTCATGGATTGCGATATGGAAGCTTTTAGTGGTTCTGCACAATTGTTAAGCAATTTAGCAACATCATCGCCAATTCCTGTGGAGAAAACGCATGTGTTGCGTACACCAAGTGGGTAAACCTCCTTTCCAGTAATTTCATCTACCCACTTGTACTGGCTTTGCATATCAAACTCCGGGTCGTGGTAGAGATAATCAGGATACTGGTCAACAATGAGAGTTACGTTCTCGGTCCAGTTGTACTTGCTTTGAGGTTCACAGGTGACACTCATAGTTTCAATGATACCCATTTCATTTGCAAGGGCTGTGGATGCTTTATCCATGGCAGGATTATCGAATATTAGATCTGTTGACACGCTGCCACCAACCATGTCCATGAGCTTTCCACCGGTTTCTGCCATGAATGATTCTTCCACATAATTGTTGAAGGAATCACTGATACCTTTATTCCGCTCCGTCATTTCATACAGCAAACGGTCGTATGCTTCATTTTTTACAATGGCACGACAGGCATCGTTGCTCGTATTGAACTGGGATTGGTTCATATGTTGATCTTGCTGTACAAATGATTCTCTTTTAGTTGATCCGGTCATTTCAGATGCCAGATCAAGTGAAGCTTTCTGGATCAGCTCAGTGGGATTTTTACCTAGGTTCTCGCCAAGCAGAGAAACATCCCTGTAGGGATCATCTGCATTAATGGCATTGAACATATCCTTCATTTCCAGTGCCATGTTTTTGTGTACCCATGAGGGAATTTCACAGTAAACCTTTTTTACAGGAATATAGCTGCCATTTGAGTAAAAAAGATGGTTTGCTTCTATTGATCCAATGCTTATATGATCCTCTCGGTATTTATCTGCAGCATCGGAGCAACATGTGTCAACTAAAGAAACACCATCAACAACTACCTGTGTATTTCTATAATCGTGTGAATTGCCCCCATTGTAACTGCTGCTAAAACCATTATAGCCACCTGATGGGAGGTATTGATGGTAAACGATACTTATATTTTCGGATTCTGTTTCTGTATGTGGAACAGATGCTATATTTTGCAAAGGATAATTAGTTCTGAAGCCACTGGAATCACCACTATGGAAGCTATAACCACTTTGAGAACTATAAGTCTTGTATGACCAGTGATACTTATAATAAATATTCCATCGGGTTTTTATTTTGAAATTTATCTTGTAATTAACTCTCCAGTCGAAACTGTGATTCTCATTTTCTAAGTAACCATCCACACGTTTATTAGAGACAAGTGAATCATTTCCCAGATAATCGTAAGTTACGTCGACACCCTCACGCGTAATATCATGGGATACAAGTTCAACCCTTGCATCTTTGTAGTACCATTTGTGCGAGGAAGCATCAATATTTACTCTATGACTGATATCCAGTACTCCACTCCAATCATAGTTTGGCACAAGTGCACCATTATGAGATATTGAAACCGGGTAGTGCGCTTTCCAGTAAATGTTCTTTCCTGTTTTGGATTCCCCACCTTGCCAGGAAACCGAATCAACACTTGGCGTTCCTGCTCGTAATCCATAAGAGTTGACTACATCAAATCCATCTCTGAACACCTGTCCCTGAACGTTCGCACTGTAAACCTCATGAGTCACATCATGCAAGAGGTCAGGATATGCACAATCCCATGGATCGATGAGAAGATTATCATTGTAAACCCATCCATAGTATACCTCATCCGTAAAATTCGATACAGCCACTGTGATCCTGGAATTGTTGGATATCTCTTCAATGCTTGTATTAGAATCTCTTAGAGATTCATTGATACTTTTTGAAACGCTAACATTGAATGATCCTTCATTGGAAAGTCCGTCATAAGTAGTAGATAGATTAGTTCCTTTTTCTACTTCATAATTAGAACTGTCTCTTTTGACATCACTGTACAGGACCTTGCCGTTGTAATATGTAGTATATGCCAATGCCCACGGGTCAACCGAGTCAAATATCTTTTTCTGTGTATAGAGGCTGCCTGCATTCACGGATGAGGTCAATGAAGGAGAGGTTACGATATTCAGCGGACCATTGAAATAATGTTGCCACGGACCGTATGTAAAAGTGCGTATATTGGTGGCTCCCAGCACAATATCAGAAGTTGCTCTACCATTCAGAGATATTTCATACTCGTTGGTCATTTCCTCAAGCAGAGGCTCTCTTGATGTTATAACAGTGGAAATGTTCATACTACCATTATACATTTGTCCGTTTGAAATATCAACAAGAGAGTAATTGAGGTCATCAACTGACATAGTATAATAGATAGTATATTCTGCTTTATCTTTTTCAGAACGCTCTAGTTCACGGTCAAGAGTACCGTTGATCTTGTCAATTCTTATTCTTGAGGAAGAAATATTCTGTTCTACATTTATAGCATAGCTGCTAAACGTGTGCAGATTATCCTGATAAGAAGCTGCTGTAAATTTGTTGAAATGATATGCAGTTATGTCTTTAACAGGGTTTGATGCTACACGAAACCAATTGGTTGCTTTAGTTTCATTCCCATAATTGAGTAACAAATAGGCATAGTCATCGTTTGCATTTGCAGGAATCCGAATTGCTTCCTGAAATTCGGACTTGTGCCAGAATGAATGAAACTCGTCATAAACTATGGTTTGGTATATGGTACCTGATGAACCCTGAACAATTAATGTGCGTGGTTTTTCAGAAAAGATCGACACAATAGCTTCCAATACATTTGAGGGAAGAATGACAGATACATCCAACGAATCACCAGGTTCAACATCCCTAGTATCCACAGTAAGGAAAAAACCATCTTTTCCCCATTCATCATAAGCAGTATCTTCTGGTTTTATAATTGGATGTTCACCCTGCCATTTCAATGCTTCCATACCTGCATAGTTCAGGCAGCGTGCAAGATCAGCCGAAGCAAGGTCAAATGATGCTTTTTCCATATTACCATGATTGGTATCATAAATTGTTTCGGCAACTTCATAATCCATTTTAGTTAGGTAAAAGGATGTTATTATTGAGACCAGAACTATGAGTATACCAATCACTGCAAAGGGAATATAGGCCTCGGTATCCTGCAATATACCTTCGTTTTTACATTTAATTCGAAGAATCATAGTTATGCCAAATAATTTTATACACAGTTTAGCTAGTCAGGGAAGAAATGCATATAAACTTTATGATTTTGTTCAGAGCAATAGTAAAAAATAATATCTACTGATGAAAATAGACATCATTGTATATAGAACAAAAGGTCAAAAATATGATAGCATTAAAGTAAGTACAATTTTAAGCATCTAAGAATTGATATATTTGCAAAACCAGAAATAAGATCAAATTAATCGAAACTATAAAATAACCCGATATATAGTATTCAAGCAGAATCAAAATAGGCAGAAAACTGCTTACAGTTAAATTCATCTTATCAGGTCGATCTACAATGAAACTTAGCAAACCACGAGGAACAAGAGATTTTCTCCCAGAAGATACAAAACGTAGAAGAAATGTAGAAAATATCTTACGTGGAGTAGTTAAGAACTGGGGTTTTGAAGAAATAATCACACCTACATTTGAGACTCTTGATCTTTTTACACTTAAATCCGGAGAAGGAATTATAGGAGAACTCTATAATTTTACAGACAAGGGTAACAGAGATATGACTCTTAGGCCTGAGCTCACCGCCCCGGTTATGAGAATGTATGTTAACGAAATGCAGGCAAGGCAGAGACCTATCAAATTATTCTATTTTGAGAACTGCTTCAGATATGAAAGGCCACAAAAGGGACGTTTCAGAGAGTTCTGGCAATTTGGTGTTGAACTTATTGGTAGCAGTAAAGCTGATGCAGATGCAGAGGTCATTGCCCTTGCATACAAAATGCTGGAAGCAGTTGGCATCAAAGGCGACCTGCACATAAACAATCTTGGAGTAATAAGAAACCTTTTAAGTGTCCTTGAAACTGAACAGCAAAGCCGAATTATGAGACTTGTGGATAAAAAGGATTACACAGGTTTGGAAGAATATCTCGAAGAGATTAATGCTCCATCTGAGCTTAGAGTTAAGCTTCAGAGACTCATTGAGCTTACAGGGAACGATGCGATAGAGGAAGCCAGAAAACTCATTGGTGACATCCCTGAAATTAACGATTACCAAAAACTGATAGAACTTCTGGAAGCATACGGAATAGAGTACACTATTGATTTTGGAATTGCCAGAGGGCTTGATTACTATACTGGTGCGGTCTTTGAAATATATGCAGAAGGACTGGGAGCACAAAATCAGGTTTGTGGCGGTGGATCATACCAACTCATCAAATTATTTGGTGGGGGAGATGTCCCATCAACAGGGTTCGGACTTGGTTTTGATAGAATTATGGAAGTCTGTGAGATAGAACCTGAAGAGTCCAGTTCTGTTGCTATTATCGCCAAAGATTCTACACGCCTGGAAGCAATAAAAGTTGCAAATGAACTTCGCCAGCATGTTCCTGTTTATGTGGACATCATGAAAAGAAACTTCAAGGCTCAGATGTCCTATGCCAATTATATAGAAGCCAGTCACAGCATAATAGTTGGTGAAAAGGAACTGGAAGAAGGAAAACTCACCCTGAAAGATATGAAGAGTGGTGATCAGGAATTACTTACTATTGAAGATATAATAGTAAAACTTACAGCATAAGGTAGGATGGTGCTTGTGCGCAGAAACTTGCTCGATGATGAAAGGGCTGCAGATGCCCTTCCCATGAAATTCGCTGCTGCAAGCATTGTACTTCTTATCCTTATTGTTCTTGCATCCACAGCAGTTTCTTCATTACTCGAAGAAAAAAGCATTCATGATTGTGAAACTGCTATTCTTGAAATCGATTCGAATGCTAAGTTGATGTCTGCAAATGGTGCAGGAAGTAAAATTACATTAGACATAAATATCCCTAAAAAAACATTACTTGTTCTTGGTGCTGTTCCTGATCAGGAAGCACTGTGGCCTGTTGATGCAAATAACTATTTTATACATACCAATAGCAGAGATATAATAGGCCAGTCCCTTGCATCTTATTCTAATAAGAATTTAACTGGTCCCATCAGCCTTGGACCAGGACCTCATTTACTTACACTGGAAAGTGTTAAAAGTTCTACTAACAATAGAATTTTTGTGAAGGTCTATGAAATTTAAGCAGAAAGCTGATAAAAGCCAGAATGAAAAGATAATCTCATTTTTTATTGAAGACCAGAGAGCCTGGATAGACCTTATAATTTCAAAAGCTTCCCTCATATTTGCAACTGTTATAATACTTGCAGCCGTTTACCACCTTGCTGGCGATTTTCAGGAACTTTCCAGAAAAGAGGAGTTAGACATAGCCACCCAGGAACTGGCATACATTATGAATTCTGTAGGTAGTGGCCAATATGGAACCCTTGGTTCAAAAAAGGAATACATTTTCAGCAGCTATGGAATAGATAAAAATGTATTCGACAGAATGAATGTTTCAGTTTCCGGAGAATATGTAGCAATATCATATCGGGAAAATAACAAAGAGATGATCTCAGCAGCACCACTTGTATACAAAACACTCTCTTATAGCCCCGATGAGCTTTCTATTAAGATGATAGATCAATTTTCTGCAAGTGGTAATGCAAGTGATCCGGTGACTTATCCACACAGACCTACAGATGTTTCTAAGTTCCTGGCAGAACTTGGGACGAAAGAAGCAAACTTAAATACAAGTACTAAAGTACACATTGTAAAAACATTGATATGCTGCATAAATAATACTGAGGTAAAAGAGCTTGAATACACCCTTGTTTATCAGTGATGATAATGCCTTTATGGAACCCCATAACGATATAATTTCAACATCTTTAGTCATCATCGGGTTTGTTGTATTTGCTGCCATTCTTTCAAGCACGTATTTTGCTTTTGATGATAATTCCTATGCACTTGATAATTACAAACATGCATCGATGATAGCTAATGATATTGCCAATTATCAAAGTATTCAGGGAAGCAGGGTCGACCTGATATCAGCTGAAAAACTGGATTTACTTTCCACACCAGCAAAAGATAAGGAAAAACATAGGACGTTCTTCCAACGCTTCTCAGGAAATATGGATCTTTCCGTAGATATTTCCACAAATGATGGAAAATACCATTGGACCATTGATAGAGATGAAAATCAGACCAGTAAAAATGAGATTATAGCCGCCTCAGTACCTGTTGTTATTGAGCTTGGCAGCAATGTAAACTGTGCCCCAGGTACTTTAACTGTTAGTGTCCGTAAGAATAAATGGATATGAATAGAGCGTTTTGAGAAAGGTATAAAATATGCGCAGGAATTACCGGATAAATGAAGATGCATTCTCATCCACACTTGATGCCATATTTTTCCTTGTGCTTGTTTCAATATCTGCAGTGATACTTCTACCAAATATCGCAGCTGAAGACCAGTACAGGACCACAGGATATATTTCTATCCAGGAAATGGATAAACATCTTCTGAATTCGATATTGAGCAGCAGAGTGGACTATTTCGAATATACATTCAAGCCAGCTGAATTGACAAACTATAATCTATCGCTACCTAATAATTCGATGATGCGGAATGTTGAAGAAACTCTTTACCAAAAAGAACAGAAGCATAAAGCATTTGCAGATCTGCTTGCCGAAAGTCTTGTGCTGGGATTGGAGATGAAAGCAGAGAACAATCAAGCAAAAATCCTCAATCCAATGGCTTATGATCATGGTAGTGAAACAAAAAAAGCAATGCAGAACTATATGGAAAGTGAGATTGGTGGAAGATATAATTACAGATTGGAAGCTCGTTGGTATCCTGTTAATAAGTATATTGGAACTGAAATCATAATAGGTGATATGGCACCAGATGATGCAACTCGTCAGAGTACTAAAATATCATTACCACTTGAACCGGTATTTTCCAGAAACAATGTTTTTGAGTCAATGAATGATACCGTTTTCCAAAATGCACTTGTTTCAAGTGATCCGGAATATGAATTACGTAAAGGTTTCAACAATAGTATAAATGTAGCATCCACATATGCGGGAGAAACAATTACCGATATTATATTTCCTGCTGACTACCTGAATACACTGACAAACACAAAGCTAGGCACTAATAGTGAACATTTGTCCCTGATATCAAGCCCCGAACAAAATACACAGAATCCTGAGTTGCTGCTTGCATTACAAATGATCAACTATACTGCAAATGAAGTATACGACATGAATGTAACTGTTCCGGAGCCACATGAAACTATTAATATAAACTTCATAGACATTGTCGAAACTGGTGTAATAAATAACAATCAAGCAAATATTGCTTCATTCGTCAGAGAGGATATGAAAAGTGAGATCAACCAGAGTATTTCAATTATCCTTAGTGAGAATGATAGTACAAAGAGATTGAAAATACGTGATCAGCAATTAGAATCAATATGCAGAAACTATGATATGGATGGAGCTGACATCACTTTATTCCTTTGGTGAATAGCTAAGAATATAAATACGTAAAGCCAATCACAACATATATATTATATGCTGCGTTTATTAGCGCACTTCGCCGATTATAAGATCGTACTATTTGGGGGTATCTCCTGTTAACTAACATGGCCCAAAAATGCGATTTGAACAAAAATTACTTTGAATTAAATTATAAATATCAGGAGGATTCGCATGGCAAAAATGCATACCCGGAAGAAAGGACAATCCGGATCAACAAGACCTATCCGTACAGAGACACCAGCATGGTCAACTGTAACCGAAGAAGAAATTACAAAGGTTACACTCGACTTATGGAAGCAGGGTGTCAGCACTAGCGAAATTGGAATGATATTCAGAGACAAGTATGGTGTACCTGATGTCAAACTCGCTACAGGCAAAAAGATAACACAGATCATTAAGGATGCTGGAGAAGAGATAGCTCTGCCTGAAGACCTGTACAACCTTCTTGAAAAGGCAATCGGCCTTAGGAAGCACATGGACAACAACCACAAGGATGTTCACAACAAGCGCTCCCTTCAAAACACAGAAGCAAAGATCAGAAGATTGGTTAAATACTACCAGTCTACAAAAGTACTCCCTGCTGACTGGAAATACAAACCAGAAACAGCTGAGATGCTGATCACAAGATAAATTCAATATACAATACAATTTGTCTGGCTATGTGGCCAGACAAAAATCTTTTTTTGTAAGCTAAATTGCTTAGCTAAAAATATTTTTATATAGCATACCCAATATAATATCTTAAAAGGTAAGATATAAATTCTTATAAAGAGCATTATACTCCATGAAAGCAGTAATTCTTGCAGCTGGTGAAGGGAAAAGATGTCGTCCATTAACAGCCACCCGATCGAAAGTAATGTTACCTGTGGCTAATAAACCTATTTTAGAACATGTTATTACTGCACTTGCAAAAAACGACATAAAAGATATTATTTTGGTTGTAGGGTACGAAAAAGAACGTATCATGAACCATTTTGAAGATGGAATACGTTTTGGCGTTAATATCAATTATGTAGAGCAGAAAGCTCAGATAGGCACTGCACATGCTATTTTGCAAACTAGAGAACTTATCGAACCTGATGGAGAAGATTTTCTGGTTCTCAATGGAGATAATATTGTTGGAACAGAAGCCATCAGCAGCCTTATAAAAAAAGCAAATGGAAATGCAACTATTCTTGTTTGCAAAAAAGAAGATGCGATCGGATATGGGGTAATAGTATCTGAAGGGAAATATGTTAAAGAGATAGTAGAAAAGCCTGAAACAGTGGTCAGCAACCTTGTTAATACAGGAACATATTTGCTAAACTCAATAATCTTCAAAGTAATAGAAAGAACACCCATATCATCAATGGGAGAATATGCTATTACAGATACACTTCAAATAATGATAGAAAATGGAATGGATATCGTGATGGCAATTACCAGATCCGAATGGCTCGATGCGGCACATTCATGGGACCTGCTAAAAGCAAATCCGATCCTTCTTGCACAAAATACAGAAGAAAAACTGCAAAATGGAACCATCGAAGAGGGTGCCATTGTAAAAGGAAATGTATCCGTTGGACAAAACACAACCATTCGTTCAGGATCTTATGTAGTCGGTCCAGTAATCATCGGAGATAATTGCGATATTGGACCGAATGCAGTTATACTCCCATCAACCAGCATAGCTAATAACGTATCAATATCATCATTCACTCAAGTACAAAATAGCATAATAATGCAGGATGTACGTATTAACACTCATTCAAGCATATCGAGTTCTATAATAGGAAGCAATGTAGATATAGGTTCTAATTTTATCTCAGAAGAGAAAGAAGATCTGAGAATTGAAATTGACGATACTTTGCATCATGCTGATAAACTTGGCACGATCATAGGTGATGATACCGTAATTGGGGCGAACGTAGTTGTTAAGGCCGGAGTTATGATCTCCAATAACTGCAAAGTGAATTCAGGAAATAAAGTACATGAAACAATTCCTGAAAATTCTACAATTATATAATCAAGGGGAAAACATGTGTGGAATAGTTGGGTATGCAGGCAGAAACCAGGCTGCATCTATTTTAGTTGATTCGCTTAAAAGATTAGAATATAGAGGATATGATTCCGCAGGCATTTCATTATTCAATGGTGAACTTGCTACGCACAAAACAGTGGGAAAAATAGCAGATCTTGAGGCTATAATTCCAGATGATCTTGATGCATGCATAGGTATTGGCCACACAAGATGGGCAACCCACGGTAAACCAGAAACCAGAAACTCTCATCCCCACGTCTCAGGAAATGTATCCGTTGTACACAATGGTATCATTGAGAACTACATGATGCTCAAAGAAGAACTGATAGAAAAGGGATATGAGTTTAAATCCGACACTGACACTGAAGTAATTGCGCACCTCCTTCATCAGAAAATGTATGCAAGTGACAAAAGTATAGACCTTTTGACATCAATGAGGGAAACTATCGAATGTCTGGAAGGTTCCTATGCCATTGCAGCACTTTGTACTGATGAATCGGAAAAGATCATTTTTGCACGCAAGGACAGTCCTCTTGTTATCGGAGTTGGAGAAGATGGAAACTATGCTGCATCAGACGTGACTGCTCTTTTGAAATACACAAAGGATATACTTTACATTAATGATAATGAAACAGGTACTGTTAGTCCTGATGAGATCAGGGTATTCGGCCAGGATGGCAATCTTATTAAAAAGGATATTGAGACTGTAGAATGGGATATAGAAGCTGCTGAAAAAGCAGGATATGACCATTTTATGCTAAAAGAAATCCATGAACAACCTACTTCAATACAGAATACCTTTGCTGGAAAATTGCTAGAACTTGAAGGAAATATCAAATTAGATGAACTCTACCTTAGCAAAGAGCAGATAAAATACCTGCGCAGAGCTACAATAATAGCCTGTGGAACCTCATGGAATGCAGGAATACTTGGTAAATACTTATTCGAAAAGCTTGCTGGCATACATACGGATATTGAGACGGCATCTGAATTCAGGTATGGAAATCCGGTACTTTGCGGAGAGGAATTAACAATAGCAATAACGCAATCCGGTGAAACTGCAGATACACTAGCAGCAGTCAGAAGTTCTATGTCATACGGTTGCAAGACCATTGCCATCACAAACGTTGTAGGAAGCACCATTGCGAGAGAATGTGATAGTGTATTATACACACGAGCAGGGCCTGAGATTGGCGTAGCTGCCACAAAGACATTTACAGCACAACTGATCACACTCTATATGCTTGCCATTCATCTTGGTAGAAGCCGAAATTTTATAAGCCCTGATGATGCAAAAAAACTGATAATAGGTTTGAAAAAGTTACCAGGGCAGGTTCAGAAAATACTGAATCGAAAAGAAACCATCAAGGAATGTGCAGATATCTTTGCAGACAGAAGAGATTATTTCTTCATTGGCAGATACCTGAATTATCCCGTGGCACTTGAATCTGCACTGAAGCTCAAAGAAATATCCTACATACATGCTGAAGGCTATGCTGCAGGTGAATTAAAACACGGTCCTCTTGCCCTTCTCACAAAAGATACTCCTGTAGTGGCAATTGCAACTAAAGGACATACTTATGACAAGATACTCAGCAATATCAAAGAAGTGAAGGCCAGAGATGCTACAGTTATCGCCGTGGCAGATGAAGATGATACTGAGATTGAAAAATATGCAGATGTAGTGCTAAGAATTCCATCTTCACATGAGTTGATAGCGCCTGTTTTGTCATCTGTAACACTACAGTTACTTGCATATTATACAGCACTTGCTAGAGATTGCTCCATTGATAAACCAAGGAATCTGGCAAAAAGTGTAACTGTGGAATGATCCAGACTTTGTTATAAAATTAGAAAGATTATTAAGAGGTTTATTATATGAAACTTTTTGGCTCATCCGGAATCAGAGGAATTACAAACAAGGATGTAACAGTTGATCTGGCATTACAGGTCGGAATGGCCCTTGGAAGATCAAAAAAATCTGCAGTTATAGGAAGAGACCCAAGAGTTGCAGGGGAGATGATAGAGCATGCCATTATCTCAGGACTTGTATCTGCAGGTTGTAATGTGATCCGGGTAGGAGTTGTAACTACACCCACACTTGCCTATACTGCACGAAACTACGATTGCGGAGTAATGGTTACAGCATCGCATAACCCATCAGAATATGTCGGGATCAAGCTATGGAATCCTGACGGAATGGCCTTTGATTCCGCACAACAGGAAGAAATTGAAAAGCTTATCGAAAAGGAAGATTTTGTTCATTCTAAATGGGACATGCTTGGAAATATCAGCACTTATGAAAATGCGGTTCGTGACCATATGGACATGATCAAAGCAAATTCCTCAAAGTCCACGCTTAAAGTCGTAGTTGATTGCGGCTCCGGAGCAGGATGTACCATCACACCATTTTTATTAAGGGAAATGGGATGTGAAGTCATTACATTGAATGCACAACTTGATGGACATTTCCCGGCAAGGAATCCTGAGCCAAGTGACAAGAATCTGGGCTTACTCAAAAAGGCAGTAAAGGAATTTGGAGCGGACCTTGGAATTGCGCAGGATGGGGATGCTGATCGTATGATGGCTGTTGATGAAAATGGGGTCTTTTTGGCAGGAGATGAGATGCTTGCTATTTTTGCACGTTTTGAATGCAAGGAAGGATCAAAGCTTTCAGTACCTGTTGACACGTCAATGATAGTCGATGATGCATTACCAGGAACCGAAATCATTAGAACAAGAGTCGGTGATGTTTATGTTGCCGAAAAGATGAAAGAAATTAAAGCTGATTTTGGCGGAGAACCTTCCGGAAGCTGGATATTCCCAAGAATATCATATTGTCCTGATGGAATATACGCTGCTGCCAGACTTGTTGAGATATTGCAGGATAAAGGACTGGCTGCAATCAGAGCAGAGCTTCCAGAATATCCAACACTCAGAGATACCATTGCATGCGAAGATTCCAGAAAAGCAAAGCTTATGGAAGAGGTTAGATATAAGATGGCAGGCATGGGAGAAGTTTCAGATATCGATGGTATCCGCGTAGAAATGGAAGATGGCTGGGTACTTGTGAGACCATCGGGAACTGAACCAAAGATCCGAATAACTGCTCAGGCAAGGAAAAATATTGAAGAGCTCTACTCAATGGCAGAGAATATTGTAATGGAGAGCCTAAAATGAAAGCTGTTATTCTTGCTGCAGGCGAAGGCAGCAGGATGCGACCACTTACCGCTTCAAGACCGAAGGTTATGTTGCCCATTGCCAACAAACCCATGATAGAGCACACTATGTCCGAAGCTGTTGATGCAGGGATCACTGATTTTCTGCTGATCACAGGCTACTGTGAAGAAGCCATTAAAGATTATTTTGGAGATGGCAGCGAATTCAACATCAGTGTCGAATATGCGCATCAAGACAAACAGCTAGGAACTGCCAATGCAATCGCCTATGCCAGAAACAATGTTGATGGCAAATTCATTGTACTTAATGGTGATATGCTGGTGAGGTCGGAGCACATCAAAAAACTGCTATCCAGGGAAAATGATGCTATAATAACTGTGAAAGATGTTGAGAATCCCTCCAGCTTTGGAGTTATTGAAACTGAAGAGGACAAAGTTGTCAGGATAATCGAAAAACCACAGGTTCCGCCGAGCAATCTTGCAAATGCAGGCATTTATCTCTTTGATGAATCGATTTTTGATTTCATTGATAAAACTGAGGTGTCAAGCAGAGGAGAGCTTGAGATCACAGATTCTCTCCAAATGATGATAGATGAAGGCCACAATGTGGGTTTTGAGATACTTGACAGTGAATGGCTTGATGTTGGAAGACCTTGGGATATGCTGGAAGCTAACCAGATACTCCTCAAAAATATCGATGCGAAGCATGAAGGGATTATTGAACCCAACGCCACAATGAATGGACATATTCATGTTGGAAAAGGCAGCATTGTCCGCAATGGCGCTTACATCGTAGGACCTGTTATAATTGGAGAGAATTGTGACATCGGACCAAACTGTTTCATACGCCCATCCACAACCATAGGCAATGATGTGCATATTGGAAATGCTGTGGAAGTCAAGAACTGTGTCATTATGAATGGTACAAAAATTGGTCATCTCAGCTATCTTGGAGATAGCGTTATTGGAGAGAAATGTAATTTTGGTGCCGGTACAAAAGTCGCAAACCTTCGCCATGATGGAAAGAATATTCTCTGTCCTGTGAAAGGTGAGCTGGTCGATTCAGGAAGGCGAAAACTTGGCGTGATCATGGGTGATGATGTACATACAGCCATCAACACAAGTATTAATGTTGGAACCGTTATGGAAGCTGGTTCATTCACCCATCCGGGGGAAGTTAGTAAGGGCCTTAGAAAAGCTAATTAAGGTACTTTTCCATTTTTGATTTATTGAGTGATGCAATTGATCTTTAATATAGAGCTCCAGAAACTAAAAGAGATTGCCAGAGAAGCTGCAGATGTAATAGAACACTATGATCATGCACGGGTCATATCCCATAATGATGCAGACGGACTAAGTTCTGCAGGGATAATCTGCCAGGCACTTATGAGAAAAGGAATACATTTTCATGTGACAATTACCCCAAGACTGGATGCTGCTGTTGTTGATAAAGTAATCGAGACTGTGGAGGAAAAGGACCTGGTGATCTTCTGCGATATGGGAAGCGGACATAATGAATACGTATCCCGTATAAACAATAAAATGCTTATTTTCGATCACCACGTACCCGTTGGCGATTCACCTGCAGAGGTTCTTGTTAACCCCCATCTTGTGGGAATAGATGGAGCCACGCACATCTCGGCATCAGGAGTTTGCTACCTCGTTGCAAAGGAAATGGACAAGGACAATGTAGACCTTGCAGGACTTGCAATCGCAGGTGCTGTTGGTGACAAACAATTAATGAATACCGTCAATGGAAGTATACTTGAAGAAGCAATTAATGCCGGAGTGATATCCATCCATAAAGGACTCAAGGTCGGTGACGGCGATGTTGCACAGGTTCTGGAGTATACACCTGAGCCATATCTCGATATTACAGGCAATGCAAAGAAAATTAAGGAATTTCTGGACATTCTTGAGCTGAAGGGAAATGTACAGGAACTTTCAGATGACGATACAAAAAAACTGACATCCGCTGTTGCACTCAAACTTGCAAAGAATGCAAGTCCTGAAGCCATTGATGCTGCAATCGGAGATGTATATTTCCTTGAACATGAACTTGTAAAAAATGTGTATGACATGGTCTCCATTATGAACACGTTTGGAAGAATGGATAAGCCAGGTATGGCATTATCCATATGTTTGAAAGATGGCAGCCACATTGAAGAAGTCCAGGAAATGGTTATCGAATACCATCGTTCAATTGTTGAAAATATCAATAGAGCAACAGATAAACTGCAGCATGGCAAAAGCATATGTTACCTAATTGCAGAAGATATGAAAGCCACCGGAATGATAGCAAGCACTGTTGTCAGATATATGAATCCTGATATGCCTTTCGTGGCGATCAATCAGGTAAATGATATTGTAAAAGTTTCCGCAAGAGGAACCCGGGCACTTGTAGAAGATGGGCTTGACCTTTCCTTTGCACTTCGCGAAGCTGCCAATTCCGTAGGCGGGGATGGCGGAGGACATAATGTTGCCTCAGGAGCCGCAATTCCACCAGGAACGGCTGAAGAATTTGTCAAAAAGGTTGATGAGATCGTTGCAGAACAACTCAAGATTGAGGCTTGAACATGAAGATACATAGCAGTATAGAATTCAGGGATGAGAATGCATCCCATATTGCAGCAAGCATTGCAAAGTCATTGGCACCGGATAACCTCAAAAACATGAAAACTGAAGTTTCAGACTCCAGTGCAATAATCTACATTGAAACTGAAAAGATCACATCGCTTATTGCAACAGTAGATGACCTTCTTATGAATGTAAAAATCGCAGAAGAAGTTCTGGAAGATCTTGAACAATAGACAATACTCAACTTGATGGCTATTCCCACAAATGCCTATTCTTATCTATCAGTGATTTTTGTTCGTCAATTCTGGAGCGTTTGTATATCAAAGCTGCAGGGTGGAATATCTTTAGTAGTGTCATATTTCCTTCATCTGTTCTTTCAGCTTCGCCCCAATCAAGTTTCCTGCCTCTACAGAATGCTTTTTCAGCGGTGTTTCCAAGAAGGATGATAACTTTTGGATCCAGCAAGCTTATTTGCGCCAGAAGAAAGACCTTGCATGCATTTATCTCGGTCACATGAGGATTGCGATTCTCAGGTGGACGGCATTTTATCGTATTGATAACTGCATAATCGTGATCTGACAGACCCATGTATTCTATCATTTCATCAAGATTCTTGCCTGCCCTTCCGCAAAAAGGAACTCCGGTTTCATCCTCATTTTTGCCAGGTGCTTCACCTATGAAAACAACGCTTGGGCTCTCTGAGCCTTTACTTATGACCTTATTAGTGACAGTTTCATGAAGAATGCAGTTTTTGCATTGTAATATGTCCTCTCTGACACGAGAAAAACCTCCTTTTATCAATTCAAGAACATACGGAGAATCCATTGTTAATTCTGTACATGCCATATTATCAATTTGCCTGAAGGTCCTCCATAAATCGTATCTGTTCTGAGATGAAAGAATTAAATGCTGCTTCCACACCCAATTCTTCTGCCATTCTGACTATAGCCCCATTGAGGAAATCGATCTCAGTCCTTCTTCTGGAAGACAGGTCCTGAAGCATTGAAGAGTGATGATTGGCCGTATTTGGAATTTGCACGTCATGAAGATATTCGAGATACTCTTCGGCCTTGTTCCAGGGAAGCGGTACTTTTTCAGATTCGACGACCTGAAATGCTTCTTCTACAATATTACGAATAATTGACCATGAATGAGAATTGCTGAGTTTTCCATAAGGCACACCCATAACAGCACCCAATGGATTGAGTGCAGAGTTATAAAGTACTTTTGACCAGATAGATGTTTTGATATTCTCTGTTGTTTCTACGGAGATACCTGCTTCTCTCACAAGTTCTGCCAATCTTATAACAGATTCATCCATACCTGAAGGGAACCTTCCAAGATTCATCGGCCCGCTTTCAACTGAAACATTTATTGTTGCATCACCTTTCCACTCAAAACCGGTAATGATAGTTCCACCAATCACACTATCAGTATATTTTGAAATTATCTCTTCATTGCCAAGTCCATTTTGCATGCTGATAACTTCATGGCCTTTGATGGAGTCTTTGAATTGTTCACAAATGGACTCTGTTGCAGTTGACTTGGAAGCTATGAATATATAATCGAATTCATTGTCCTCCGGGATGTCCGCTGAACAACTAAAACTATAGGTAGATTCACCCCATATACCAGTCATTTTGAAGCCGTCCAAGTGAATCTTTTCTGCATGCCTTTCCCTGCATACAGCATGCACATTACAAACAGATGATAATTTTGCAGCGATAGAAAGACCTACCGCACCTGCGCCCAATATTAGAACATTCATATGATAACCTAGTTTTAGTAATATCAGTTTCACATTAAAAGGCTAACTAATGGTACAGAGATTTTCTTAAAAGTAGAAGTTCTTAATTAGCAAAAGATACATCATGAATAGAGTTATCAAGCAAGAAAAATGCATTATTTGTAAAAAATGTAAAAATTGCAATAATCACAAAAACCATAAAACTTATCCATATATCACATATTCATATCACAAAGAGGGACGGAATTAAAATGGAATTAAAGTTCGAATTGGAATGTTCACTCAAGACAAGCGCCGACGCCACAGAGGCTGCTGATGTAATTGCTGCGTTTATTAATGAAGCTAATGAGACCATACTCACAAAGGGTGCACCTGAAGGACAGGGAGCAAAAGTTACAGAGTGGAGTATCCATGGAGACAGGATCAATATCAGTGTGGAATCCGGAAGGCATGTACGTGTGCATGATGCAATGCTACGTATGAGAAAGCCACTTGCTGGAAAGCTTGGGAAAGAATTTAAGATTGGCATTCGTGGAATTGAAGTTGAGTCATACACCATTGAAGTTCCGTCCGAAAATGAAATTGCTGAAATCAAGATCCCATACGTTAGCAAAATGAGCTATGATTCCGGTGTAGTTAAGCTTGAACTGGATGTTGATGAAGCTGCAATGTCAAACCGTATACCTGACAGGATACTTACCCTGATGGAAGATAAGATCGAGCAGCTATCTTATGGCGGTAAGACCGAGCACTGGAATGTACTTTGGCAGAGCGATAAGAAGGAACATCCCTTTTCCGAAGATCCCACCAAGGCAATGATGGAAGCCGGTTGGCTCAAAAGAGGTGCAAGCCGCGGGCAGTGGATCCATGGTCCACAATCCGTCAGGATGTTCAGAACCTTTGAAAGAATAGTTCTTGAAGAATTGCTTGAACCTCTTGGATACAGGGAAATGATATTCCCAAAGCTTGTACCCTGGGAAGTATGGCAGAAATCCGGACATGCAAAAGGTGTTTACCCTGAGATATACTACGTTTGCCCACCAAAGACCAGGGACCCCGAATACTGGGAAGAGGTCATTGACCATTACAAGGTGACCCATGAGGTGCCAACTGAGCTTATTAAAGAGAAGATAGGCGACCCTATTGGCGGTATGTGCTATGCACAATGTCCACCGTTCTGGGTCTATCTCCAGGGAGAGACCATCCCAACAGATGAGTTCCCAATTATGGTATTTGACAGGTCAGGCACATCCCACAGATACGAGAGTGGAGGAATCCACGGTATGGAACGTGTGGATGAATTCCACAGAATAGAGATCGTCTGGACAGGAACCAAGGAACAGGTCATTGAAGCTGCCAATAAACTCCACGAAAGGTACATGCACATTTTCAACGAGATCCTTGACCTGGAATGGAGAAAAGCATGGGTAACTCCATGGTTCATGGCACAGGAAGGACTCACCGGTGTTTCCGAACAGACAGAAACAGGAACCACAGATTATGAAGCAGTGCTTCCATACCGCGGTGAAGATGCTGAGTGGCTGGAATTCCAGAATGTCAGTGTCAATGGTAACAAATACCCATCTGGATTCAACGTGAAATGCCAGTCCGGCGAAGAACTCTGGTCAGGATGTTCCGGTGTCGGTCTTGAAAGATGGGCTTCCGCCTTCTTTGCACAAAAAGGACTTGAACCCGAGAACTGGCCGGAAGAATTCAGAAAGAGAGCAGGAAAGATACCAGAAGGTATCAGATTCCTCTGATCTATTTTAATATACTATCTAATTCAGGAATCCTCCAAAAAAGGATTCCTTAGTCCATTTCTATCACAACTTTTCCCGTCACACTGCTCTCACGCTGGTATTTCAGTGCATCTCCCGCCTTATCCAAAGGAAATGTCCTGTCGATATTAATTGTGATGATACCCTGATCATAGAGTTCTGCCAGTTTTTTAAGGTCTTCGCTGTTGATCTTCGTGAACTGACCCAATGCATTCACCCCATACTTTTCCATTAGCTCTTTATCGGGCTGCTCAAGCATGGACACGATCATGCCTCCTTTCTTAAGCACCTGGAAAGATCTTTCATAGGTATCGCCGCCTACAGTGTCAAAGACAGCATCGAAATCACTTAATCTTTCTTCAAACTTCTCGTTCCTGTAGTCAATGATCTCATTGGCTCCCAGGGCCTTAAGGTAATCAGCCTTGCCTTTCCTACCAGTTGTTGCCACATATGCACCAAGATACTTTGCAATCTGGATGGCCATAGAACCAATACCACCTGATCCACCGTGTATGAGAATCTTCTGTCCCTTCTTCAGATTCATTTTGTTGGATATCACATCCAGTGCACTCACACCCACAAGCGGCAAAGCGGCAGCTTCAATGTCATTTGCTTTTTTCGGTTTTTCGGATAGCAGATGTTCACCAGTAATCAAATATTCTGCAAAAGCACCAGAGCCTCCAGAGAGAACTATACCACTGCCATATACAGGATCACCTCTCCTATAACGATCTACACCTTCACCCACATCAGAAACCGTACCGGCAAAATCACCACCTATAGTCATGGGAGAACTGAGCGTCTTTCCCTGGCTCACATAACCCAAAGTGACCTTCCAGTCAAACGGATTCACACCTGCTGCATTTACTTTTATTAATAATTTTCCTGACGAGAGAGAAGGCATTTCTGCGTTCGGATTTATCTCTACGACATCTTCCCCATACTCGAGTATCTGAACTGCTTTCATGGTAAATTCCCCATACAAATGTGTAGATCAACAAATTGCTGATCACATGTACCATAAAAATTAAGCCACCAAATCTTATATACCTTGTGAAGAAACATTTTTAAAAAAGATATCATGCATGGGAATCAAAAAAATATTTATTGCCAGCTTTAAATCGTTATCTGCAGCCCTATCTCAATCCTAGCCGTGTTTTCCTGATTTTATCAATAAAATCCTTTGTTTCCTTTTCCACATCATCACTGCATACAACAGCGGAAATTGCAACCAGACTATCAACACCACCTTCGATCACATGCATACAATTATCCTTGTTTATACCTCCAATGGCAACCACGGGAATATTGATAGCATCCTTCACGTTCTTTATCAGATGAAAGCCAATCCCATCTCCTGCATCCTTCTTTGTTGAAGTGTTGAATATGGGTCCAAGTCCAATATAATCAGCACCGCTTTCTTCGGCTTCAATCGCCTGCTCCAGTTCATGAGTTGAAAGGCCTATGATCTTGTGTTCACCAATAATTTCTCTTGCAACAGCAATGGGCATGTCATCCTGACCAATATGGACACCATCGGCATCAACTGCCATAGCAACGTCTATCCTGTCATTTACAAGGAATATCGCTCTGTCAGCACATATGTTCTTTATCTGAAATGCCTCATCCACCATTTCTTTTGTAGATTTGTTCTTTTCACGATACTGAACGATCTTACAGCCCGCAGCAACAGCTTTTTCCACATCCGACAAAGTTCCTTTTTTAGATAGGTCAGAATCTGTTACGAGATAAAAATCAATTTCATCCAGTAAAGACCTTTTTTGCTCACACATTATTGTACCCCATACTGCAAGATATCAGTGTATTGTACTTCTTGAATAAATGACTGAAACATCACCAATTATTCTCGATAACCATTGAGATTTATTGACGATCATCAATATTCATTTTAGCCTTTGCCACAGCATCAGTCAGATTGAACACTTCATCATAGAAATTCTGCTTGAAACTTCCCGGACCATTCGACTTATCGGCTGCAAGCTCTCCAGCAATCCCATAATAACATAGTGCATCTTTTGCAGCATCAAAGTGATCTGAATTTACTGCAGCAAATGAAGCTATGACCGATGCTACCATACAACCAGTACCCACAAGTGAGCCCATGTACTCATGACCATTTTTAACAACAAATGTATTTTCACCATCGCTTACTACATCTTCAGCCCCGGTCATAACAACTGTGCATGACATTGCTAATGCTAAAGCCCTTGCAACCTGTGCAGGATCAGCATCTATTGAAGTGGATTCTACTCCATTAGTTTGAGCATTTTCTCCTGCAAGTTTTGCAATTTCAGAATAGTTACCTTTTATTATATCAACACTAACTGAGTCAAGGATCTTGGCAGCCATATAGTCCCTAAACTTTGTGGCGCCGACGCCTACTACATCAAGTACTACAGGTATCCCCTTTTCATTTGCAGCTTTTGCAGAAATTATCATCGCATCTATAAGTTCAGTTGTAAGAGTGCCAATATTGAGAACAAGAGCAGATGCTATTCCAGTCATATCTGCACACTCTTCCGGTGCATGTGCCATTACAGGAAGCGCACCCAATGAACGTGTCATATTCGCACAGTCGTATATTGTTACCCAGTTAGTAATATGGTGCACCAATGGTTTGCTTGCTCTTATTGTTTTTAAAGGAGATTGCATTTATATACCTCAGCAGTAAAAATTCAGGAATACAATTACTTAATATGATTAATAGAATAAGTATTAATAGATACACAATATGTATATGAAACTATCAGATTCATAATTTAATGACTGATATTTGGTAGATTTCGTACGCAATTATTAATTAATGCTTTTTTAATCATTTGTCAAACCGATTTATTTATATATAGACATGTCTAGTATAGAGAGCCAATTTATACAGCATACGCTATATCATTATTATTTGATGAACGCAGTCGAACACTTACATTAATCATATTAACAAATTTCATTAGATCACAATCATACGGAGGAATTACGTGGCAAGGAAAACACAGAGGAAATTAGACAAATGGAAGTCTAAGAGCTGGTATGCAGTTGAAACACCAGTATTCATGAGCAAAGCAAACATCGGTTCAACTCCAGCAGAAGAACCAGAACTTTTAGTTGGTCGTATCGTCGAGACAACTGTTGGCGAAATCACAAACGATTTCACAAAGCACAACACAAAACTTAAACTCGAGATAGATGCTGTTAATGGCGATGTTGCAAGCACCAGATTCCTCGGTCACGAGATCACAACAGACTACCTACGCTCAATTGTAAAGCGCCAGACATCAAGAATTGACAACAATCTTGATGTAAAGACAAAGGATGGCTACGTTATCAGAGTCAAACCAATATGCTTCACAGTAAAGAGAGCAAGAACAAGTCAGATCAAGGCAATCAGAGAAGTAATGGAAAGAATTGTCAGAACACGTGCATCCGAGCTTACATTCGAACAGTTCATCGAAGAAGCTATCATGGGCAAGCTCTCCGCAAATATCTACAGAAACTCAAAGTCACTCTATCCACTCAGAAGAGTAGAGATCAGAAAGACCGAAGTTCTGTATTCACCTAAAGCAGATGTAGTAGACACTCCAGCAGCAGAAGAAGCAGAAGCTCCAGCAGAAGCTTAAAATTACTTTTAGGTATCACATTTGTGATACCAAAACTATCTTTTTTTACTTACTGATTCCAGCATATTAATTTCGATAGTTTCAACTTTATGCAGTATTGCGAGCTTCGCTTTCATATTCTTTTCTGATCAGGCGAGCCATTTCTTCATTGGCTTCAATAACAAAAGAACCAATATAATCACAGTATTTACAATGATAGAGCCCTTCAACGCCACCTGCTTCATAATATAGGTCATGGCTGCCACATATAGGACACACCTCTACTGTGTCTTCGGAATCATCATCGTCAGCAACTAGAGCCTCCATTTCATCCATATCTTCAAGATCTGTATCCATTTAGCTTGTCCTCCCTGATAAAGTTATGATCTTGCCCCAATTTAGATTCAAAATATGTTCATTAATAAGATGATACTGGAATACATATCAAATTATCTACGAAATTCCATTTCAATTAGAAACTATCACTAATTTCAGAAGGATATGGAGAAAACAAGGTTTGCGAATAAAGATATTCTATTTTGAATTGCTCTACTCTGGATCTTAGAAGCTCCCTTAGCTCAAACAAAACAGAGCTATCTTCTCTGTAAGCTTGTAACTTGTTGAGAAAAAGAAATTTATCCCTGGCACTTAAATTACGGGAAAAATATCCAAAAGCATGCATCATTGCATTGATCGTGGAACTGGATCTTGCCGGTGAAGATAGCAGCTCCAGCAAAAACTGAAGATACTGTTCGTAAACATCATCCACTTTCAAACCACCATGATTTGCAACTATGTTACCCATGATAGTCATAAGCTCCTTGTTGTAAGCCATGAAAAGAAGTTTGTTACGAGTATGGAATTCTAAAAGTGAATCTATCGACTTTGAATTCCAAAAATCCCTGAATGATGCCAGAGTAAAGATACGAGTCAGGAAATGATCCCTTATCATAGTATCAGACATTCCAAATTCATCCACTATTGGAAGATGCCAGAATTCTTCAAAAATTGCATCTGCAAAAAAGCCATTTTCATTCCTGCTAAACCACTCATCTGAATCAAAATAAGCATTTACATCTGAAAATACCTTGGTTGTTCCAATTCCACATGACGGAGACTTTGATTTAAGGATGAAGCCATCAAAATCAGCAAGCTCTTCAAGATATGAATGTGCAAATTCAATCATTTGTTCAGTAAGATCAAGGCCGCTAGCTGGCTGCACTAGTCTTTTTTCCCCATCAAGAACTATGATTATAGGTTCTCTTGGAACTCCCAGCCCAATTTCACATTCAGGACATGTGTCAATAAATTCAACAAATGGTTTCATAGATTCCACAAAAGGAGAGGATACTATCTGCCCATCATAGCGACAGGCTGCAAATCCAAGGCATTTACTGATCACAATGATCGGACGGGAAAACTGAGAAATTGGAACTACTTCCATGATAGATTAAACAATGAACAATAAAAAAGAGTTTTTGGGTGAAGAATACATAAAATCAAAATAAATCCAAAAAGGGAATTTAGATTTCCCTTTTTACTTGTGAGTATAGTAAGCAACTATCTCCTTACCAACATCATCAATGCGGCAGAAACCAAATCTCTCAAACTGTACTACATTTTCCAGCTCTTCAGTGATCTGCTTTTCACCGATACCTTCAAATTCACCATGTGGAGCAAGAACTTTCACAGGATGACCATTTTCAGGTGCCCAGTGAATTATCCTCATTTTTTCCTTTTTGGCAGTGTCCATGGAATCATCAATATATGAAGCCTGAAGTGGATCCATTGAAGTAATTTCCACATTGTAAAGGTCCTTGAGCCTGAGCTTTGAACCAAGCTCTAGATTCCCGACATCATCATTGCATATGCATATTTTTGAATCAACATCGATGCTACGGGTTCCACGCTTTTCAGTAGGATGAAGGGATGGAGTCACTGTGCAGGCTTCTGCATTGGTTATCTCTAATTCTACCGGATCCCATACAAAGAAATACCTGTTTGCTTTTGGATCGATGATCTTTCTATTTTCGGCATAAAGTGTATCAAAACTCAGACTGATATCAGTTTCACCTACACCCATTTCTATCATGAACTTGCGTATAGCTTCAGGCAAGATCCCCCTTCTGCGCAAAGCACGTAATGTTGGAAGACGTGGGTCGTCCCATCCGCTGTACTCACCTTCTTCAATTGCATGGCGCAGTCCGCTTGTACTGAACTTACCGAACTCATGCATCTTTACACGACCCCAGTGAGTAGTTTTTGGATACTCCCAACCAAGGTAATTGTAAATGTAAGTCTGGCGTTTCTCACTATCCATGAGGTCCTTACCTCTGATGATATGAGTCATACCAAGTTCGTGATCCTCAATAGCGCCCTGGAAATCAAGCAAAGGCCAAACACAATACTTATCGTCAACCTCAGCTCTTGGGTGAGCTGTCTTGACGATCCTGAATGCTCCAAAATCACGCAGTGCAGGATCTTTATGGGTAATATCGGTTTTGATACGCAAAACAGCAGTTTTTTCCTCATATTCACCTGATATCATCTTATTCCAGTATTCCAGGTTTGTATCAGGGTTCTGATCTCTGTGAGGACATGGCTCCTTAGCATCCTTGAACTTCTTGAAATCCCCACCTTCACAGAAACAGACATACGCATGCCCCATTTCCATAAGCTTTCTGGCATAATCATAGTACATTGGAACCCTGTCAGAAGCTATAACGACTTCATCGGGTTTTGCATCCAGCCATTCACAATCCTCCAGGTACCAATCATAAGCTTCAAGCATTGGACGCTTTGTCTGCGGGTCAGTATCATCAAAACGAATAATGAATTTTCCACCGTATTTCTTCACATACTCGGAATTGACCACTATACCTCTTGTACTTCCAAGGGTAGGAGGACCATTTGGATTTGGTGCAAATCGCATGACAACAGTATCGCCTTCTGCGACATCAAGAGGTTTTAATCCTTTATCCGGTTCCTTCTTGGTGCTCAATTCTTCAATAAGCTCAGGTGCTAATTCCTCAAGGCGCGCAAGCCACTGTTCAGGTGTTTCCTTTGCGATCTCGGAAAGGATTTCCTGTATCAGAGGATTTACAGCCTTTGCCTGTGCACGCAGGTGTGGGCATGCCCCCATTACACGACCCATAACAGCACCTATCTGTGGTGCCTGTCCATATTTTACTGCATTTTGAAGAGCGTATTTTTCCACATTCTTCCTGTCATCTTCAGTTAAAGTCATTGAAATTCTCCATTGATAAAATTAAAGTGAAACTGGTCAAATCAAAAGTGTATTGAACCATAGCAGATCCAAACTAACGTGCATGAATAAATACAAAAACAGGTATAAATAATATGCTTAAACAGAAATACCAATATCTTTAATATGAGCGATCTTTGCATTCATGTCAGATATATTGGTTTCGAATTCCTTGATGAAATCCGCAACTGAGTCTCCTGCTATTGCACCATGAGATGATGGTTTAATCAAATGCTCTTGCTCGAGCACACGCAAAGAATAACGTACTTTATGAGTAGGCATTCCGGTTTCCTCTGATAATTTCAAAATACCAATCGGACCTCTTTCCACAACTGCATTCAGTACTCTAAGATGACGTTCAGCAAGTTCCATTTCCCTATTAACCTGGTCGAATAGCATTATATAACCTCATTCCTCAAAATTCCAATCCCTTCGATCTCAACTTCCACGACATCACCCGGATGAATATCGCCAACATCGGCCGGGGTACCCGTTACAATAATATCGCCAACATCAAGTGTCATGATACCAGATATAAATGCAATAAGGTATGAAACATCAAAAATCAGATTTGATGTATTCGAATCCTGCACAAGTTCACCATTTACCCTTGTTTTTATATTAGCCTTATCAGGTTCGAAATCATCTGCTGGCACAATGAAAGGACCTACAGGTGCAAAAGTATCGAAGCTCTTAGCTCTGGTCCACTGACCATCTTTTTGCTGAAGGTCACGTGCTGTCACATCATTAAAGCATGTAAATCCTGCAACAACATCCAGTGCGCGGTCATAGCTTATAGTTTTGCATTTTTTACCGATGATTATTGCAAGTTCTCCTTCATAATCTACTTTGCTGCTATATGCTTTCGGATAAATGATCTTATCCTGATGGCCAATTACAGCGGAAGAAGGTTTTATAAAAAGAATGGGTTCATCAGGAACTTCCATATTTAGTTCAGCAGCATGATCATGATAATTTAGTCCCACACATACTATTTTAGTAGGATTACTTGGTGGGAGAACATCGAGGTCTTTGAGTGAGTAAGATCTGCCGTCACCTTCGTGAGATGTAACTATATCGCCATCAACTTCTCCATAAAATACATCATTTGCATATCTGAATCTACCAAACATTAGTGCAACTGTTTTGTTTTCATTCTAGATAAGGATAGGTGATGTTGTGCAAAAATTACAGCATTTTCACCTCGAGTATATAAATCCATCATAATTTATCATTGAAATAATATAGTTATATTAGATTGATACATATTAAATAATGGTATATAATATTTCAAGAATATTCAAATGTAACTGAATTAGTATGAGGGATGAAATGGATAATAGAAAAGTAATTAGAAAGACAGAATGCAGATTCCATGAAAGAGACAAATATGAATTTTCCATTGATGTCGTTTTTGAAAAATATGAAGAACAAAAAGTTTGCTTACATTAGGCAAACTCCACATTTATTTTAAACTTTTTCTAAGCACTGCTTTTTAGCAGAATACTTATGCAGGAATATCAACAATGAGAGATATCCCTGCGTTAAGATCTATTTTGTCAACAAATTTGCAATTAAAAAAGCAATTACCATTGCTACAATACCAATAGCCCAGAATTTTATAGCTTCTTTTGTGGGTACCTTAACATCTGTGAATTGACCTGCATCTGTAACACTTGCAGAAGTACTTGCAACCGCCATTGAATCTGATTGCTCGGATGATCCAGTTGAAGTGGTATTGTTTACCGCAGATATTGATGCTGCACTTGCAAGTTTTTCTGCCTCACTGTCATCAAATGCAGAACTATGGTCTTGTTCAGGAGAAGGAGTCTGTCTAAAAGCTGATTCCTGAGTTTCAGGCTGCTTTGCAAACTCGTTGTCTGAAAATGTATCATTAGCAGGAGCAGAAAATGTATTTTCATCTTCTTGTTCATCGTTATCGGAAAATGTGTCTGCAAATACCGGGCTTTTCTCAACTACTTCACGTTCATCTACTTCTTCTTCAGCTATTGTTGTATCGGCAACTATATCCTGGGCTGATTCTCTTGCATTCATACTTCCAAATGATGAAATAGATTCATTCTCCACATCCGATGGAGAAGAAGTAAAAACATCCTCGTCAGAATTAGCATCATCGGAGCCAAGATGGCTGAAAATAGATTCTTCACCTTCAGGAGATACAAAACTTGTACGCTCTTCTCGGACTGATTCAGTTACCCATCCCTCGTCACCTGTACTTTCCAGATCTTCATTTATTTGGTCATCTTCAGATGATTTTACAGGATTATCAATAAAAGCTGTTTCTTCAACTGGTTCTGGAGTCACATCCATCGAACTACTTGCAACATTATCAAGCTCTGGTTGCTTTTTTCCAATAAGTCCCTGATAATCAGGGTCCACTTCAATTGCAAGATCAAAACTTCTTTTTGCTTCTTCAAAGTCACCCGTTTTTTCCAGAATTCGTCCCTTTCTAAACCAGGCTTCAGCATTGTAAGGATTCACATCCAATGAATTTGTATAGTATTCAATCTGCTTTTCCGGAGTTTTGGCCCCTTCTGCCATCTTGAACCAATTTTCAGCGGCTTTCTGTTTTTTTTTGGATTTTACTTCATCAAGCATTCCCATGTTTACACCTATTTATATGCAAAGTATATTGATCAGTATAACAACTGTAACAAATTATACTTATTATAAAAAACTCACATAATAATTACTTTTGCATCAATTTACTACCTTTATAATTAAACAAATACAGCACATACATTATAGATAAATTTATATACTGTGTACTAAAGTATAACCAATCCACTTGTTGAATTACATACATTAAATGGGGACTGAATGAAGCGGAGCTTGTTACACACCGTTTTCCTATCAGAAAAACGAAAAAGATTACTTTTATTACTTGAAGATTCACCAAAAACAATAGAATACATTGTTGATTACCTTGGAACTTCGAGACAAGGATTGTTGCCACAAATTAAGAGATTAAATGAGGATAAGCTCATTGAAAAAAAGTGGAGTAATTCAGCTAACAGCCATCGGAAAATTACTGGTTAACGAAATGAAAAAAATCGTTGACACTGTCGATATCCTTGAAAATAATTACGAGTATTGGACAAGTAGAGATTTTTCAGCAATACCTGATCACCTTTTTAAAAAAATAGATCAGCTTTGTCCCTGCCAAATAGCTGAATCCCATTTAAATGAAATGTTCGAGTTTAGGCCTGAATGTCTCGAAGGTATGAGGAAATCTAAATATGTCTTTGCATATGCAACATTTATTCACCCATCATATCCCTCTATTTTTTGGGAACTTGCTCAAAATAATATACAAACATCAGTAGTATTAACAAAAAATGCCGTCATCAAACTGAAAGTAGATTTCAAAGATAATTATGAGACATTCCTGCGATCTGAAAGGTCAAGCATGCATAGTATAGGTGATATGAAAAAACCAGGTATGATAGTAAATGATAATTTTATTTTGCTATGGCTTTTTAATGATAAAGGAGATTTTGAACCACGCTATATGATATCTCAATCCCAAGATGCCATCGATTGGGGAATAGAATTGTTCAAGTATTATCAGACCCAGTCTGAAGAAGTAATTGGTTTTATGTATTCTAGCTAAAGAACATAATTAGAATTAGCTAGAGGATGCCAATATTTTTTATAAATATCGACACCCCGTATTATGAATAACTTTATTTGATTTTGCCTGTGTTCAACGATACATGAATATCAACAGGTATTCAAGCATTTTTATTCACCTATTGGAAGAACGGTTCTACCATACTTTTCATTGAGAACTTCAGCCATGGCCAGATAGATCGCACTGAGACCACAGAATATTCCTTCATAACCAGCGAATGTCTTTAGTGCTGCGCTTCCGGTTATGTCAGATGCAGCCAGCAGGAAGAAGAGGAGTGTCAGTGTTCCAAATACAACTTGTAGCGCCCTGCTACCTTTTAGAGTTCCAATGAACATAAAGAATGTGAACAGTCCCCACATGGATAGATATGCGGCCATTGCAACTGCACTAGGTGCATCAGCCATTCCCAATTTTGGCATCACTAATAGAAAGACCAGAGTAAGCCAGAAGGCACCATAGGATGTGAATGCTGTTGTTCCAAAAGTATTGCCTTTTTTCCATTCCATGATTCCTGCTACCATCTGAGCAAAACCACCGTAGAACAATCCCATTGCTAATATCATTGAACCAAGTCCAAAGTATCCTGCATTGTGTAAATTAAGCAATACCGTAGTCATTCCAAAACCCATTAAACCCAAAGGTGCAGGGTTTGCTGTCATATCTTTGATCACGCGTTCATCCATTCCAATACCTCCTAACTATCATTTCTAAAAATATTGCAGAATACTCTATGAATAACTAGAATATAAATATTATCACGATTAATCATTTATGATCTGCATTGGCAAAAGTTCGAAGATCAGACAAAAACAAGATTCTATGTAGTGATCAATAATTTATTAAAAAGATAAATATACTATTATAGTACTAATCTTCTGATATGAAGAAATATAGCTGTTTAATGGCCATATTACTCCTGTTTGCAGGCATATTAATCTCAGGATGTGTTGATCAAGCTGAAAATGGAGAGATACCAGAGTCAAGTTTAAATCGTGACCTACTCTATCAAACTTCTACAATTGATGCCTTACTCGAAGGAGTCTATGATGGAGATATCAGTTTCAAGACGATGAAAGAATACGGAGATTTTGGAATTGGAACTTTTAATGGACTTGATGGTGAGATGATCACCATTGATGGAGATATATATCAGGTTAAAGCTGATGGTATCGTTTATGCAATGCAAGATTCTACCATGACACCTTTTGCTGCCGTGACATATTTTGATGTAGATGAGGAAATAACAATAAATGAAACAATGAGCCAGCAGGAGTTCAAGGACAATCTGGACGAATTGATGATTAACAAAAATATCATCTATGCATTCAGAATTGATGCTACCTTTGATTACATGAAGACAAGAAGTGTGCAAAAACAAAGCAGACCATATCCCCGTCTTGTGGAAGTAGCAAAAAGCCAACCAACCTTTGAGTTCAACGATACTAAGGGAATTATTATTGGTTTCTGGTTACCCGAATACATTGATGGAATTAATGTACCAGGATACCATTTCCACTTTATTTCAGAAGACAGAACGGCAGGTGGACATGTTCTTGAGTTTGATATTCATGATGCGAATGTCCAGGTAGACCATACCTACGACCTAATGCTGGTGCTTCCAAGAAATGATGACTTTTCCAGTGTTGATCTTACTGAAGATAAGCAGGATGAACTGGAGCAGGTGGAAAAATAATATTTTGGTGATTATCCAATCATCCACCTTTATTTTCAAACTATGGTCGGAACTGGCTTAATTTCCTTTTATTTTGATCTAAATTACAGAGTTACAAATATGACATACAAGTGCTCAAAATGCAATGAAGACATAACATCCTCAGAATATAAATACTCTACTAAAAATTTCAAAGCTCCTTTATGCAGAACACATCAAAAGCAATATTCTGATATAAGTAATTCAAATTCTACTAAAGCTCCTAGTAGTCAAAAAACTTCAAAGAAAGAGGAAGTAAACGCTATTTCAAAAAGGGACAGTAGTTTTGTAGAAAATATGATAAAGGGCAGAATTGCTGAAACCCTTATTGAAGAATTATTTTTATATCTAGATTATTAAGTGTTCAGATATGGAATGGAAAATACCGTACCAGGCGTAATGAAACTCTTGGCTGGTGTGCGAAGTGATGTTGCTACAAACATAAGAAGAATGCCAGATTTTGTTGTTCAAAAACCAGATAATGGCGATGTTTTCTTTATAGAAGTGAAGTTCAGAAAAAGTGAGTCCTTTAAATTTAGTGATATTGACAAAGATTATCCTTACGAGAATTGTTACTTTGTACTTGTTTCAAAAAAACATATCAAGTGCATAACTTATCAAGAGCTTAAAGATGGAAAAGAAATTACACCAACTTCACGAAACTATCTTGGAAACCGAAAAGAGTTCGAGCTTGATAAAGATATAATCATTGATTTTTGTAACTTTGCCGTGAAGTTTTTTGATGTTGTCTAAAGGTTAAAAATGAAATCTGAACAATAAACACATTGATTTATCATATTCTCCGCCAATATCAATTAAAGACATTACAAATTTGAATTATCTGCTGGAGACAAAGCTTTTATGAAACAAACTGAGCAGAATATTGGCAGGGTCAAAAGGACAAGGAAAGAGACAAAGAACAGCTATGACCAAATGAGCATATTTTATCCCATATTCAACATTTTTGAGGGTAAATTCAAGAAGATCGGTCTTCAGAAGCTGGATGTCAAAACAGGCGAAACTGTCCTTGAGATCGGATTCGGAACAGGGCACTGCCTTGCACAAATTACAAAAGCTGTCGGAGTATCTGGAAGAGCATATGGAATAGACATATCAGAAAAGATGTGCAGGACTGCAAGATCCACTATCGGGAAAAATCCAGAGCCAGCAAAAGCAGATATAGTATGCGGTGATGTCCTCAAACTCCCCTTTCAAGATAATTCCTTTGATGCGATCTTCATGACTTTTGTGCTCGACCTCTTCGACACGCCAGATATCCCGCTTGTTCTTGAAGAGTGCCACAGAGCACTTAAAAAAGGCGGCAGAATATGTATTGTGGGACTTGCCATGGAAGGCGAGGAAACATCCATGCCGGATATCTACGGATGGTTGCACGAACATTTCCAAAGTGTTTTTGATTGCAGACAGATATTCCTCAGAGAATCGATCGAGGATGCTGAGTTTGTAGTAAAGGATCATGTGAAGATGGCGCTGCTGGGCTTGCCGATAGATGTGGTTTTGGCTGAGAAATTGCTTTAGCCTGATAACCAAAGTAATTTCTTGGTTTAATGTCAATTGTTGAATAAAATCAGCGATTCCTATTAACCATAATAAAGGAAGTTATGATATGTTAACTCAATTGTCTTTTTTCAGGAATACTTACCACTTAAACATTTCAGAAAAATACCGTTGTTGGTATAAATTAATATGTAGTTAAAACTAATTTTAAGAGAACAAACTGCTTTATTCTACGAGAATTAATGGTAACAATTATGATGGGAAATCCTGATTATTTATCGAATGTCACTGTTGTAATACCAAGTTTCAATGAAGAATATTATATAAAAGACATAATAAAACATATTAAAGCTTTTGGCCTCAACAATATAATTTTAGTAAATGATGGTTCAACAGACGATACAATAGAAAAAGCAAAAGAAATTGATAAAAACATTATTGTTATTGAAAATTTACATCATTATGGACGTATTAAAACTCGTTTATCTGGACTTTATGCTGTGAAGACTGAATACGCATTAATTTTAGAAGCCCCGCACAGCATCGAAAGATATGACAGTCGTTATCTTTTAAATTTTATTAAATTTGGAATTGAAGGTAACCATTCTCTTCTATTACCTGAAAAAGATTCATTTCGCAGAAAAGAAACAATACTCAATTTTTTTAAACCAAAGATATCTTCTGTCCTAAAAAAACAGTATGGTATTACTCTTTCAGAACCACTTTTAGATTGTGCTTTAATAGGTCCATCATTGCTAGAAGAACTTAAAAAGGGCACTTTAGGAAATGATTTTATTATGTTAGAGTTGATTCGGGTTGCTACAAGGAATTACTTAAAAATAGGAACTTATGATCTTGGACCATTTGTACTCGTTCAATATCATCATAGTTTACTAAACTCTATTAGAAAAAACTATCAATTATATAATTACTTAAGGATAGCGTTTCCTACAACAAGAATTCAAAATATTAAAGATCAAGTAATTGTAGCTATAATTGTATTTATATTACTTCGTTTTATTGAAACTATTTTTTAAGACTGTCATTTTCCTTTTATTCAATCTCGATTTACTCGTATCAATAGAAAGTGCAGAAATATATTTCCTATTAGTTTCCCTATCGGAAACTGCTCAACTATATTTTTAGATTAAAAAAAGAACAACTCGAAAATAAAAGGAAAGCTGAACGTTGAAATTATTAAAGAAAAAGAGCCTCGGGTGGGATTTGAACCCACGACCTCGTCATTACCAATGACGCGCTAGACCCCTAAGCCACCGAGGCACATGAATAATTAGTGGGGTGCTCTCCCCTAATACACAGACTTGGATAATAAAGTTTCGGTTGGGAAAGTGTTGATTTATAAGCACCAGCGGGAATCCACCGGGAAACGTTCGTTGATCCACATGAGTACGCCGTTATGGTGTACGATCCTGTAGTTTCTGGAGAGAACTTTATCTGAATCAAAGAGCGGTTCGTCCTCAAGCATCTCGATACTCTCAAAATCACGGCGTGTTTCCACATTGTGATCTCGCAGGATTCGACCTATGGGTATATCAGCCTTCATCATATCGCATCGAACAGGTTCGGGCATATTATTGATAGCTGCAAGTGATCTTGCATGTGCGAAAGGGATGTCACCACATTTGAGTGTCACCACGCGTTCATTGATATCTGCACCCAGCTCCACATCGAATATCTCTGCCATATTTTCATCAGCAGGAATGATATGCTGGAATTCTGTAACAACTGCAGTGGGATACTTTGTCATAATCTCAAGAAGAAAAGTTACCGAACCATCTGTACCTGCACAGACCCTAAGACATGTGGGAATATCAAAACTTTTAAGTTTTTCAAGAAAATCCATACCAACCAACCTTTGAAAATCAAAAATAAGAATAAAGATAAAAGAAAGTTTATTTAGCAACTTCCTTCTTAGCCTGCTTCAAGCGTTCTTTAGCAGTGTATCCAGTTGCACAGAGAAGGAAATCTCTGAAACGCTTATTGGAATCAAGAATTACTTCATCATCCAAATTACCAGTGTCAGATTCAGTGTCAACTGCTAGTTTCTTCCCTTCAAGCCAGACAGTGAGCTTGGTTAATATACCGTAAGACACAACCAGTTTATCCCCATCGCGAGTAACCTCGGTTGGAAAATTATTTGTAAGACATTCATGTATCCTGTCAAGTTCAGGTTTAGAGCCGCGTTTTAACTTGTATTCCTTCATTTCAATCAATCCATTATAACTGGTTTTATACGAATAAAGATTCCGGTTTGGGATGTCCCTGCACCAATACTACCTATTTCTTCATAACCTTATTTCCCATCTCACCCGCAAGTCGCACCATTGGAACTTCCTCAAATACTATTTTACCGAGGTTCTCAATATCCCCCCATTTAGGTGTGGGTGAATCATGACCCATAAACGGAAGATCGAAATCCGGGTTACTCATGAACTGGTAAAGCATAACCTCAGATGCGCCTTTCATATCCGGAAGTATTTTTGGCATTGTTTCTGCATTCACAAACTCAGGTAGAACCCTAACCCATATCCTCAACCATTTTTTGCGGGCAATATTCAGTGACTCACGCAGAAGTGCCACATACTTTACTGTACGCTCTTCTGACATTCCCGTAAGCTCCATTATTGCAGGAATATCATCCAGTGGAGCCTTGATCTCAAGTACAAAACCCTTAACATATGGAGAAAGCTGTTTGAGAACATACGGCTTCATACCATTGGACTTTACAATAATACTCTTACCTGCATCATGAAGTTGCTCAACAAGTGGTAAAAGGTCCT
>Ga0206328_127_pt1 | contig 35273 bp, 38 predicted proteins | sample SalPonR1_A_D2_MG_FD_142664 | JGI IMG/M metagenome (GOLD analysis project Ga0206328, IMG submission 142664)
ACAGCTGCATATACAGAAATGGGTTCTATTACAATGACGGATATAGTCTCATCAGGTCTGAACCTTGTCCCTCGTACGGCGGTCAGCATTGTCCTGACTCCTGAATCTGGTGCAGCAACTTCTGCAGATTTCGTAACTCCTTCTTCATACGGTGTTAAAGAAACTGTATCATTGTACCCATAATTAAACTAAAGTGCAGGAAATTCTGCACTTTTATTCTATTTTTTAGAGTTGATTTGAATGAGATCAAAAGTAACATCTAGGCTATTGCGAGATTCAAAAGGTCAAATCGGTATTGGTACTCTTATTATATTCATTGCCATGGTCATGATTGCAGCAGTAGCTGCCTCTGTCTTGATACAAACTTCTGGTGTGCTTCAGCAACAGGCTCAATCTACGGGTAAGCAGGCAACTCAGGAAGTGTCTTCGAATCTTGTGATAAAAAGCATTGAGGGTGTGCGTGCTAAGAATAATGCTACCAGCATGGCGTCTAATATGTCTATGTTCAAATTGAAAGTTGGATTGAATGTCGGTAGTTCTCCTGTGGATCTAGATCAATTGGTCATCAGTATCACAGACAGTACTAACACCAATGATCTCATTTACGCTAATAATGAGAAAACCTATGGTGTTGCAATGGCAAACTTCTCAGGATCTGCAATTGCATCTGTGAATCTTGCTAAACTTTTGACTGACACACAGTCATCTCCGGGTGCAAATGGTGAATATTTTTTCACCGTACAAAAGGTGCGCGATGAGGACATTTCCTTTTCACAATCCAGTCCTGTAATGAATACTGGTGACCTTGTGACCATATACATCTCAACAGTATCTGATGGTGATACCTCTTACACTACAATAGGTGATGTGTCCACAAGTGGCTCTCAAAAAGATACTAGTTTAGATATAGGTCCCAGGACTCCCGTAAGTCTTGTATTTACCCCTGAGGCTGGAGCATCTACAATTGCAGAGTTTGTAACTCCGTCTTCATATGGTACCAAAGAAAATATAGCCCTTTATCCTTAAGATGACTAAAGGGTCATCTTTTATTTTATGGTGGTAAAATGAGCAAATCAATTGTTTTTTCAGGAATATGTATTATTATTCTATTATCGATTTTCAATGCTTCAGCTGACGTTTCATTTACTAATGATATTGATATATCAGATAAAGCTATTAATTTGATCATCACTGAAAATTACACAGGTGAAGATGCAAAAGTTTTCAAAAAAGATTTTGATATTGATAATAATAGCGTTATTGTAGACTCAGAAATGGATGTATTCAGGTCCGATTTCTTGGATCATCGCGCAAATCAATTTTTGGAATATATTATTCTGGATGATGATCATTCTTTATTGACTCTGGAGTCAATAGAGATGGAGTTTGAAAATGTTGAGGGGGAACTTGATAACAGCAATATGAGCATAACTACGATGGTGTCTTATGGTTTTGCTTCATCTGCCTCCAATATGTCATTGTCTTCAGGGGATCGTAGTATATGGATTCTTGGTCATCCATCAATTAACAATATAAAAATATCTCTTCCGCAAAATATTGAACTTGAGTCTCATGCAGGTATTGATAATATAACTCAGAGTTCAAATGGTGGAAGAATTGTGCTTGAGGGCAGTAGTGGAATACGTTCTTTTATGGTAGATGAAAAACCGACTTTTGAATATGCTGTTTTTCTTGAGACCTCTGAACAGTCATTTTATGAAAAAGCATATTTTATTCCTCTTCTTGTGCTTGTGGAATTGTTATTAGCATTAACGGGGTATTATATAATTAACAAGAATAAAATTAAATAGTATTACATCTTATTTATTCATATTAAGATATCATCAGGTGCACACATGAAATATGGATATTACACTATTATTCTACTTACTCTTGTAATTTTTATCTCCACTAGTGGGTGTGCCAGCAATTCTCCGGAAGATGCATCTGAAGCTTCTGTCATTGCTTTTCTAAATGCTGTTAATGAGGGTGAAACTGGCACTGCATATGGTATGTATGAGGGTGTAGATTTTCTGGCTCCTGCAAGTATTAAGATGATGTTTGAGAATAAAGGTATTGATCAAGGTGGGATCAAAGAGATAAATGTTGTCTCCAATGAAATATCAGAATCCTTAGCAATCTTAAAAGTTGAATGTAGTGTTTCATCCTTTGATCTTACCGGTAAGGTGAAGGATAATTCCATAATTCCTATCTATTTCCGGGTTCAGGATTCTGAGCTTGGCTGGATCATTACTCGTGTTTCTTTTGACTATCCTCTTAGTATGGAGGATGCTAAGCTTGTTGAAGTTGAAGTTGAAAAAACTTCAATTGACTTGATAGCTGATAATGCTACATTTATCGGAGTGGCTTCTGTTATTATGCTGGTATCTGGTCTTTATCTGGATAAAAAGGACAAGGCAAAGAAAAAAGAAAAAAACAGAGTTATAGATCTCTCTGGTGCCACTCCTATACAAAAAGAAGCTATTGAACAATATATAAAAATCATTCCTCCACAGCAAATTAAGGTTGGTGGCAAAGTTGCCGTTGACGTCTGGATCAAGAATTTCACCCAACAACCTTACTATAATTTCGCAATGAAGGCAAAGTTTGGAACTACTGTTGACATTGAAAATCCAAACCTCTTCTTTGATACTATTGCTCCAGGAGAAACTGTAAAAAAAAGCTGGATAATAAAGCCGAAAAGCTCGGGATGGGCGTCAATAGAAGAACCAACTGTAGTTTTCGAGTATGCAAGTACAAAATATATAGGTGTTCTTGACCCTGCATGGTTGCAGGTTCAATGATTTTTTACTATATGGAGCTTTAAAATGTCGACGCATGATAACGCTGATGTCAAAGATCAGCAAGTAGATGACATCAAAAAAAAGTTGAATAATACATTATCTTCTCATTTTTCAGATTCAAACTCTATAAAACATATCGATCCATCAGAGGATAGTCTGGAAGATCTTCAAAAGATCATAGATGAATGTGCGGAATCCAAAACTTGTAGCTCTCCTGACGACTCAGATTCAAAGTCAGAACATTTGAGCTTAGATGCTGATCCAGTGAATAATATTGATAAGATTAAAGAGGCTGAAAATATCCATCTTGAAAATGAAGTTCAATTAGCACAAGCTGTTAATGATGAATTAAACCCTGATCTTTTTTCGAAAGCATTCGATAAAGTATCTTATCAGTCAGTAGATATTGATATTGCAGATAACGACTCTCAACCTGTTATTGATGATTTTTCATCCCGTTATTCCCAGGTAGTTTCGGATGCATTGAAAAAAACTCCAAAATCTTATCATACCGAAAATCTTCATAACACAAGTTCTTCAGGACAAAAAACAATTGACTCTTCATCTATATGGGACGAAGAGCCTGAAGATAAATCAGTCTTAAAAGATGAATCAGCAGTACTATCTATTTCTTCAGTTTCCATTAAGGGGAAAACTGGATCAGAAGAATTTCCACTGCCTGAAACTAATAAGCAAACTCCAGAATCATCTTCTACAGCTTCTTTAGATAAGTTGAAAGAAAAGGTACTTAGTAGCAATTTAGAGCCGTCAATTGAAGAGAAAACTGTCCTTCCTTGTTCTGCAATTGATGATACAAAAGAACCAGTTCGTGTTGATGATAGGTATAATAGGAATATAGCATTCCTGTATAATGAAAGTCATCTTAAGCATGCATCCGGTCAGTTGTCAATTAAGACTCACGAGCGTCCTGAGCGCCTTATTAAAGCAATGTGGTATTTGCAAAAGAGCGATGTATTTGCTAATGGTAGTTGCTCTTTGATCGATGATTTTGATGCTGTGGATGAATCAGATATATTGAAGGTTCATGATGAGGAATACATCAATTTTGTAAATTCTTACGCAAAAGCAGGTGGTGGATTCCTTGGGGATAGTACTTATATTGTTTCTGAATCATATGATGTCGCAAAATGTTCTGCTGGCGGGGCAATTAAAGCAGGAGATCTTGTGGCAGATGGAGATTATTCTTACTCTTTTGCATTGACTCGTCCTCCTGGGCATCATGCAAGTAAGGATAAATATGGTGGCTTTTGTCTCTTCAACAATGCAGCCATTTTAGCTAAATACCTTCAAACAGAAAAAAAGTTTGGAAAAATAATGATCATTGATTGGGATGCCCATGCAGGTGATGGTACCATGGGTATTTTTTACGATGATCCATCGGTTCTTTTTGTTTCTTTACATCGAGATCCGCATGGCTTTTATCCACGCAAAGGTTTTACTCAAGAAGTTGGTACCGGGGCAGGCAAAGGTTATACTGTAAATGTTGAAATGCCAGCTGGTGCCGGAGATGATGAATATATATTTGCTTTTGATGAAATAGTTCTACCTCTGATGGATAGTTTCCATCCCGAATTCATTATATGTTCATGTGGCTTTGATGCTTATCATAAGGAAAAGAATATTGGAATGGAAATGACTTCTACTGGCTATTACCAAATGACTTCGAGGGTAGCTTCTAAGTTCTCTAATAATTTTGTTCTTTTGATGGAAGGTGGTTACCACGATTTTAATGGACAACTTTGTCATAGTGTATTAAGTGCTCTTATGGGAATGCCTAATCCTATAGATGATCAACTTCAGGTATCAAGCTTTAAAGCTGATCAGCAAAAAAAGATATTCAAGCAGACCCAGGCTAAAGTTGATGAATTGAAACGTATGATTCCCATTCTCTCCTGAGGCCATATTATGGTGTCTGTAGGTTTAACTTTCAATAAAGATCATTTTTTGCATGACCCTCTGTTAAATGGTTTTCCAAGTCCTGAAAACCCATTACGTTTGGTACGAATTTATGATTATTTGCATGATAATAAGCTTATAAATGGTAACTCATGTCAGCTTTTGGACTCTGATCCTGCAGAGCTTTCCGATATATTGAGGGTCCATTCAAGTGAATATGTCCAGGATATCAAACAGAGTGCTGAAACTGAGAAAAAATACATTGGTAATGATGTTTACCTTTGTAATTCTTCTTTCAAAGTACTTTTGCAGGCGCTAGGTTGTGTTGTTCATGCAGGGGATATGGTTGCTTCTGGAAAATATGATCATTCGTTTGCTCTGATCCGTCCTCCTGGGCACCATGCTTCCGTTGATTCATTTAGTGGTTTTTGCATCTTCAATAACTCTGCGATTCTTGCAAAATATTTGCAAGAAGAATATGACATGAAAAGAATAGCAATAATCAATATTGATGCGCATGCTTCTGATGGTACACATAGTATTTTTAGTGATGATCCATCTGTTCTCTGCATATCAGTTCATCAGGATCCATTGACAAGCTATCCTTCCAAAGGCTTTATACAGGAAATAGGATTTCGACCTGCCCTTGGATATAATATTAATATGGAAATGCCTCCAGGGTGTGGCAATTCGGAATATTCTATCTTTTTTGATGAAGTTGTAGAAAAGGTTTTAAAACAGTTCGATCCACAATTGGTCATTCTGGAATGTGGCTTTGATGCATATTATAAAGAATCTCTTTCAAAATTGAATCTCACAGTAAATGGTTATTACCACATTATTTTTAAGCTTGCTAAGCAATGGAATGTGGTAAGTTTGCTTGAAGGGGGCTACCACGAAGATCTAGCTGTATTGGTAGAAGTTATTCTCTCTGGAATGCAGGGGGATCAATCTGTTGTTGATGATGTGGATCAGATAGAATTGCTGGCATCCAGATGTGCTAATACACGAAAGGACTTTAATGATAACTTATCTAAATTGAAATTCATCTTGAGCACATATTGGCAATTAGATTCTTTAGATATAATAAACGGTTGATCAAATGATTGAGTTAGCAAGAACAAAAGACGGTTTGTCATTTCATGTACTTGAACATTCGTTTGAGCTGGAGAAATTAAAAGTAGGAAATTTTTCATATTTCCAGAAGCATCTGGGTATGACCAATTACATGGCAAACTTCAAAAGCTGGCTTAAAAGACCTTCTGTCATCTTGCTTGTTGCAATGTCCGGGAAAACTATCGTTGGTTGGTGTATGAACGAGAAATGGACTCCTCCCTCCCAGGATGGAAGGCCTGTTCATGTGCTACGTGCTATTGAGGTATCAGATGATATTTCCCGCAAAGGGTATGGGAAAATAATTTTTAATCTTGTCTCACGTTTTATTCCTGGTCACATCATTACTAAACCTGTGAATAATAATGCAAAAGAATTTTTCAAATCTTTGGGCTTCGTCTCTCCTGATTCAAATTCTGCTGTTTCACTTATGGATTATCCTGGTTATGCGCTTTTGGAAGAGTCTGATAAACCAGTTGAGTTCTCCGACGATGTTAATATTTTGAATGAAGGATTTGAGAACGGGTACAAAAAGATTTTTCCTGGAGAATATCTGCCAGAGGCTGTAGTATCAGAAGTGATGTCAGATTCTGATGAGGCAAGTACTGCAAATAAATCTGATGCATGTGATAAATCTGTGGAAGAGGGGCAGGAGCCTATATCAGGATCTTTGATCGATGGCCAGCTCAAGGGTAAGCAGAAAATGATGTCTCCTTGCAAATGTGGGGCCTATCAAACTGCAAAATATCTTATTAGTGATAATAGGGAGGGTACAGCCTATATCTGCCTTTCTTGCAAAGAAGAACGTTACTTCCTCCCACTGAAAAAATCTACATGAGTTTTTTTGCTTGGCATTGTTCAATTTGTCTTTTTTCTCAATTGATTATGTAATTTCTCAATATCTGCTTTTAGTTTGTTTTCTTTGTATTTTGCTCAATAGAAGAGTTTTAATATATGGGGAGCAATAGTTATTATAATTATAATATTGGCAATATATTACGTATTAAAGTTATTATGAGGGCAGTTGATGAGTCAAGAACAGGGTATTGCAAAAGTAGATTTATCGTATATCTTTAAAGCTGTAATGATGGGTAGCTCCTTGTATTCCGACAACTGGGAAGAAGGTGTTATGTACCTTACTAATATGAATTTATGGTTTTCTGAAGGCCAGAACTGGCTGACCTTACCTTTGGGAAATATCACCATGGTTGGCAGGGATGTTAGTGATTCTATAAGAATGAAAGCGCAGCGCTCTGTAGGTACAACACATGTGCTAATAATTGATTATCTTCAATCTTCAAGTGTAGTTGAAGGTGCAACTGCGCCTGCAATTGCTTTGCTGGCAGGCAATGAAGCTGTAGTACACACACTAAAGTCATATCTTCAGCCTATGTGTGGAACTCCTCCAAAGAAGCAATCGCTTTCGGATATCGATAAAAAATTATTGTACATGCTTTCAACCGGTATCAACGATATGCAAAAACTTGCGTTTTTCGTTGGTGCTGATTCTGAGACTTTAACTGCAAGCTTCAAAAATCTAAGGGAGCAGAATCTGTGTGATACATCGGGTGCTGTAACTGACGAAGGTAGAAGACAACTACAGGAAGTGATGTAATGATGATAGATTACAGTGAATTTTTGTCAGGAAGGGTGAGATTATGAGTGAAATGCCACCTAATTTACCTCCTTTCATGCAAAATTCTGCAGGTGCGCCACCTCCAATGGATGGTGGTGGCGGAGGTTTTGCACAATCCATGGGTGCTTTTGGAGCCTTGCTAAAAATACAACAGAATATCAGTGAAAGGTTTCCACTGTCCAAGGTACCATGGAATGAAACTCGCAAATTCCTCAAAGCATTAACAATTGATGCCATAAAAGCCAGCTCATTATACCAGTTCCATATTAAATTCTTTAATGAAATGGGGCTTGGGTCTATGCAATTAATATCCTACGCTCCAATGCATTATATTTTTGCTGTGCCAAATAATCCCGTATGCAACTGTTATCCTGCATTGAACAATCAAAAGGTCTGTGTAGCTACAACAGATGCACTATATAGATTCTTTAAAGAAAACCTTGAACTTGATTGTTCAGTGGAAGAAATAGAATGTATCAAAAACGGTGATGAGGTTTGCAAGTTCAAAGTAGACCTGCAGCCTATATCTGCATATCAGGTTATGCTTGATGAGCATGATAAGATGATACTTTCAGGGCTTAGGCCACCTGTTGATGATACTGAACTCATGGATCGTGTGAAATCACTAACAATTTATAAATTATTGGACAACGGCAAGCTTTCAGAGATTGGTGGTGCATACATGCAATTTGCCAATACCATGAAAGTTGAGGAAAAAACATTCGATCCTCCATGGAAAAAGGCAGAAGAACTTGCTTCAATTGCTGCATCACACAATACATTTGGCTCCGCGTTTGGAGAAATGACCAAAAAAGTACAGGGAGAGCCATCAACTGATAGCGTAGCAAAACCAGCTTCTGTATCTGAAGAAAATTCCAAACTGCAGGAAGAAGCAAAGAGTTCTGATAGCTTTGCAGAATTAATGGCCAAGATGAAGAAAAGCTGAGGTTTAAATATGTCAGATCATGAATGCGTTTCTCAGGATGATTATTTTTTTAAATTCATTGGAGAGAATGTGCGAGTTATAACCACAACATCTCACTACCGCGGTGAGTGTTTCAAAATTGACTCGGAAAACAATAATGTAGTGCTTAAGGATGCTGTGAAGAAAAATGAAATGGGATGGCTTGATATAAGTACCTATATAGTTATCACGGGTTCTTCAATAGAGTCGATATATATTGAAAAGAGCTTCCCATTTGATAGCAATGAATCACTGCTATTCGCTGTTGAACAGGGTGAAGTTACCCATGGATTTGATTCGAACTTTGCAGACCTAAATGATGTGGAGGATATTGGATGAGCTCAGAGCTAAGAATACCTACAGGTATTGCCGGTCTTGATAGGGTGATAGAAGGCGGTGTTCGCGATAATACTACTTTACTGGTTGTCGGTTCAAGTGGTACCGGTAAGTCAACATTTGCTATGCAATACTTAAATTATGGTCTTGAACATGGTGAAAATGCTCTGTATATAAGTATGGAAGAACCCCCTGAGCAGATATTGCGTGAAGCAAAGATGCTTGGTTTTAACTTGGATATGTATTACGAAAAGGAATTATTCTTTTTCCATTCAAAAGGTAAGGATTTTGTGAAGCTTGTTGATGAACAGCTTCCTGCTCTTGTGGAGATGAACAAGAATTTTAATGTAAAGACACGGGTTGTCATCGACCCATTGACTCCACTCACATGGGCTATCAGTGATAAGCAGGAGCAGCGTGAGATGATTACGAAGTTGTTCTATACTCTCAAACAGCTTGGGCCTGTGCTTATAACAACAGAAGAACATGCATCTCCGGGTGAGACCGTTGGAGAGGATGTGCTTATCCCCATTTACATGTCAGATGGTGCTGTACACCTTACATACCGTCCGATAGGCGGTGCTTTTAACAGATCTCTTGAAATTGTGAAGATGAGAGCAACAAGACATGGAGAAGAGGTTTATCCATATATTTTTGTGAGAGGTATAGGAGTTGTTGTAAGAACTACACCACTGGTATCTGCAGAAGACCTGCGCAAATACGATGACCTCTTTGATAAAGCGATCAGGACAGCAGCTGATATTGGTGCAAGTGATACTGTACTTGAACGCCTTGCGTATGTGAAAGAGAACTGGACATACCCATTCTCTCCAAAAGAAACATTACAGATATTCTTTGAATCCCAGGGACTTACAGATGCACTCACCAAAGATGAAGTTGCTAAACGGAAAGAAAGCAGTGTTGCTGCAGATGTAGCAATTGACATGACTGAGTTGAGTGCAAGTGAAGATGATGTTGTGATGCCTGATCTAAGTCCTGTATCTGATGAAACTTCAAATGAAGAAGGGTTGATAGAAATCGATAATCTAAGTGACCTTGAAGATATGATCCAATAATTTCGCAGGTAGTGGTTAACTTGGCTAAAAAGATAAAAGATGACCTTGAAGATGTCTCTCTACTGAAGTTTGCTCTAGTATCGCAGCTAAAGAGGACATATGAGTCAAGTGATGTTGATGTATTGCTGTTTGCAGGTGCAGACGGCAGGATATATGCATCTTATATTCCAGATAGCATAGGTCATAAGATATTCGAGCTGACAAACCTCATCAGCAGTAATCTACTACACGTAAGCCAGGAACTTGCAATGGGTCTGCAACAGTCTGTGATCGAGTATGATTTCGGAACTGTGATTTTTTCATCTGTTGGCAAAGGTGCGTTGCTGATATCTCTATTTACTGGAAAAGCTGATCTTTCGGAGAATATGGGGAAAATAGAGGTTACCAGAGAAGTAATACTCCATGTTTTCGAACAGCGCCCAATGACTCCTGAACAATTATCAGAGTATTCTGATGATGTTGCTGCCGAACTACGTTCCCTCTCCAAAATTGTATTCAATGAAATGTACACACAATCTTCAGAATACAAGAAAAATATGGAACTACTGGCTGATATCAAGGAAAAGATCACAAGTGTGATGGGACGTGGTGAAGCAGATCAGGTACTTGCAATGGCATTTAATGAAATAGCCTCTTCTCCAAAATGGATGACAGAAGATCTCTGGCCACTATTAGTTGAAATGATAATCAGGGAGCAAATACGTCCTTTACATGGTGATTATGTTGCTGATATATGTGAGGCTGAGTGGATTCCAGACATAAAGCACAAACTTGAATCTTTTGTGTAATGTGGTGGTGTAAATTTGAAAAATGAATGTAGAATCGAAGATGAACAGATACTTCCTGATCAATTAGTTAGCACTGATTTAATTGAGGACGATATTCACTCTGATTATTGTGATACATCCGATTTTGATACGGATAGTGGTGATAATGTTACCGGTGATCTGGAGCTTATTGATTCTCATATCGATATTGAAGATGCAGTAATTGAAAATGATGCTGATGAAGTAGTTCATGATCAGTGTGGTATCAATGAAAATATTGATTCTGATGGTACAATTAATGGTGTATCTGATAATGCAATTAATGATCCATTGGATATTGGATCCGGTGATGGATCGGATACCCTGTGTCCTGCTAAACCTGATCATTCTGAACTTGAGGAAAGGTGTAACCAGCTTGAACTAAAGGTCATGATGTTCGAGGAAATGTTCGCTGACCTGAAGCGAGAGATCAGTACAGGTGTGACCGAGAACGGCACACTAATAAATTCTCTTTCAAATGAATTATCAACACGTGCAGATGATGCTGAACTAAAACATCTCAAAAGCGATTTCGAGCATTTTTCCAAACGCTTGAAAAGAGTTGTTAAATCAGAAGATTCTATAAATGCCGAAACTCTCGATGCCAAGAAGGTTCCGCCGGATGTTCTCGAGATCACGTATGCTAAGACTTTAAATGATCTTTATTCTGCTATTACGGATATCTTTGGAGGAGATGAATCTTCTGATATAGTTGAAAATATACGGGATCAAGTTCGCCAGTTCAGTGCAGGGGTAGATTTCTTCATATTTGAAGAAGGAAGTTTTAGAATACAAGGCCTTTCAACTGCGATCAATTCAAAACTAGTTTCTGTAAAACAAATACATGGAACCTATGTTGAACTTTTCAAATTACTACATCAGTATGTTCCCAATTATGACTCACAGGATTTCAGATCATTTGTAGAAACAGGTAGTCGTGAATACGCTGTAGAAAAGGTCGTTGCACATGAGATGGCAATTGAAGATATTCTATCTGAACATAAAGGTATATCTCAGGAAGTTTCAAACCTGACCGAAAATATGCAATTTATTGCTGAGTTGCAGAATAATCAACTTGATGATCATAAAATCACTCAGGACTCTGTTCTTGAGATATCTGAGCAAATAAAAGATATAACCAAAGCTATAAACTTGCATACCAGAGCGATCAAAAAGCTAAATGAGGACTTTATGCAAATTAATTCATCTCCAATTCGGGAGGCATCATCTCCAATTCCTGAATTGAATATTGACCTATCAGAACTTGAAGGCAGCGTTCATTCAAAAGCTGACAGAGATGAGCTTATAGCGATATCCAATGCATTAAATGTGTTCAGGGAAGAGATGAATGATACAGTTGAATCTATAAGTCATGGAATGGAACAATCACAATCACATTGCGAAGTGATCAATAGTATTCAAAATGAGATCCAACAGCTTCGTGAAGAAATGACAGGTGGTAGAAATAATGATCCAATCATGGCTCTGGAGCTTGAAACAGAGAAGATTTCATCTCAATCTCAGGATATTGAGTCAATGATCATTCAAGAATTGAGTGAACTTGGCTCTGCTACCTTTAAGCAAATAGAAAAACAGGTAAAATCGAAAGATAACATTTCTAGCTTTGATGAACTTTCTCTGATCGTAGATCAGATGACCCAGAAAAATGTTCTAAGTTCATTCAAGAAAGGTAGATATGTTTACTTCTCACTGACTGAATAATAGCACTTAAAGTGAAAAACAATGAATTTTGAAGGCATGGATCAATTACATAGGGCTGGGAATATTTCCTATGGTTTACTTAGCCTTGAGTGTGGAGTAGACGATCTTAACATAGATATATGTGCCAATGATTCAGTTGGATTCAGTTATTTTCATAATAAATTTGGAATGCCTTATGACTTTCTTTTAAAATGTTCAATAGACTCCGGTCATTTTCTTTTTGTAGCAATGGATGATAGTAATAGGCTTTTAGGCTTTGCCAGGTTTGAGTATGCGGATAATGCTCTTGACGTCACAAAAAGAGAAGGCATTAAAATAGTTGAGCATTCATTTTGTTTGTTGAGAAGTATGGAAGTTCATTCTTCATATCGTCATATAGGAATTGGAAGAATTCTTTTTGCTGTTGCTGTAGGACATTTACAATCAAATATTATGGCTATGCCAGACAATGCTGAAGCTGCTCGTTTTTTTAGAAATAAGCTGCAATTTGGAGATATAGGTCATGCAGGTTGCAAAGTTTCATCGCGATATAAAGATTGTCTTTTGCTTCCTTATCCGAAATCAAGGATTTTGTTGAAAACACTTGCTAGAAATTATCCGCGAATGGTTTTTCCTGAACTTGTGGATCTTTATGAATCATTAAAATTCAAATCAAATATGGGTAAACCATTATTTAAAAGTGATATTATCAAGCTTAAAAGTAATTTTGAAGAATCCGGACATTTGCTGGACGATAAATTATCATCTGAAATAACGTCTATCATCCGGAAAATCAGTATTGTATAGATTGCATTAATATTGTGAGATCACTCTGACCCCATTTCTAGTCATGCTGTATGCATGTTTTCCAGGGATGTAATCACTTCTTCTGGCCTTAATAAGTTCAAGGTATCTATGCATTTTATTTCCATTAATTACATTTTCCAGTGTAAGTATCGTATCTACCATATAGGACCATTTGCAGGTGTTTATTGGATTTTCTGATGCTTCTGCTGTGATGATAAGCATTATATTCCTTTCTTCAAACTCTGAAAATAAGTTCCTGGCAAAAGTTCTTAATTCACATCCTCTAAACTGTCTTTCTTCAAACGTACTATCAATTTCTTCGAAGACAGTTATGGGGTCAATAACAACGCGATCGGGGTTTAAAGTCAGTATATTTTCATTAATGTATTCAAATATTGAAAAATCTCCTTTACAAATAATGTCGGAATCAACTGATTGAATACTCATTTTTCCAGAATCTAATATACTCTGATCGAAAAAATCAAAATTTGAAAGTGTGTTGAGTATTTTTTCTTTTGATTCGGAAAGCATTGAAACATAGGCACATGTTTCTCCGTTCTTTGCAGCTTCGAATAATGACTGCAAGCATATATTTGTCTTCCCTGAACCCGCTTTTCCTGAAATGAGTATGGTGGAATTATCAACAAATCCTCCACAGAGGATCTCATCCAGTCCATTTATATACGATGTTTTCCTCAAACAACTCACCGAATACAAAAATGATTTGATATATTATATGTTTTTTGTAAATGTTCATTGATCAATTGCATCAAGCTAATAACACTATTATTTGTATTTATAATTGTACAATTATGCATGGATTCTGAGCATTGTTGTGTATGCAGTATTTAAGCAGGCTTATATAACATTACGTTAATCAAATTATTTCAAGCTAAGTTATTACATTATGTTGATATCTATGTCAGAACAAAACAAAAGAATTGACCTTTTTGAAAAACTTGCTAATCTGGAAAAACATATTGAGGCATTAGAATCACGTATTTTAAAGCTTGAACTTTCTTCTTCTTCCCAGATAGATGACAAGATGGCAGTTTTTCTTAATGTGCCTGATTCTATTCGCAAATCTCTTTTTGCGGTCTCAAAGCTTGAATCGTGTACCGCAGATGAGGTTAGTAGCATCACTGGAAGGCATAGGTCAATTGAGAATAAATATCTAAATGAACTTTATCGTGCTGGCTGGCTTGAGAGGAACAGGAAGGGTAAGAAGATATATTATTCAATGAGAAACAGGTCACTTGCTGAAAAAGATGAGTACTGGTCTGCAGTTGAGGAAGTTGAGAGTAAATTAGATCAGTTACTTGGGTGAATCCATGCTATTAAGTTTTCATTCTTATAAAGGAGGAACTGGCAAGACAACTTTTGTCGGTAACCTTGGTGCGATGCTTGCCCGGGACGGTCAGAAAGTCTGTATAGTAGATACTGATGTGAGTGGTCCTGGTATACATTCTTTATTTGATATCAAGTATGAAAAGACCCTGATAGATTTCTTACAGGACACATGTAATGCAAAGGATGTAGTTTATAGATATAAGGACCTTAATCTTTTTATTGTACCTTCCAGAGCATGTGAGGAGGATATATCTGCGTTGTTCGAGACTCCTCAGGATGCAAAAAATAAAATGCTGGAACTTATTAATTTTATTAAAGATGAGTTCAATATTGATAAATTCATTTTTGACTGTAGTCCGGGTATTAATAAATCAAGTTTGTTGACAATGAACATTGTAAATAAGGCAACTATTATCTCTACCATTGATGTGCAGGATATCAGGGGCACTTATATTCTTTCTAGTATGGCTGATAAATTAGGCACACATGCAAATCTGGTATTCAACAGAACACCGAGGGACAAACAAAAAGAAATTGATGGCATTGTTAAGGACTTTAGCGATAATCTAGGTACTAATTTGCTAGGTTCAATAGCATTTGATGAGTCAATAGCAAGAACATGGTCTCGAAAAATAGCTATGCTCGATGATCCTGAATGTGATTACTGCACTCACTTAAGAGAAATAGCCCAAGGACTTATTTAATTAGCTCACAAGATAGATTCGTAAGTGTCTGATGTTCAGGATATATCAAAATCTCTGATCTGCTCGCCTACTATTCTATCTAACTCTTTTCTTTCTTCAGATGTCAATTGGAAGATCTCCTTGATCTTGTCTGTATCACTTGTTGGTGTAGACCTTATAGCGAGTTTTCCATTTGAAAGAGTATAATAAATTGGTTCAGCTTCTTTCATATTAGCTATCAACAATTTATTACTATCAATGTTTATTACTATATCGTATTTGTCAAGAATTTTCTTTTCAAAATCATGTTCAAAATAATTTTTTTCATATGCTGACAGTAGAATTCCCTCATTCTCTTTAGTCTTGTAGAGCAATGTCTCAAGAAAGAGGGCTTTAGATCTTGTATTTGCTGAAGTAATTATCTCTTCTAATTTGCCAGTAAAGACCACACATTTATTTTTAAAGATAAGTTTCTCCAGCTTTATCATAGTACTGGTTAAATTCCTTGATACTTTGATGATCGCTCTATCATTATCGGGTACCTGCATAGGAACAGTTTTTTCTTCAGAGCACAAACAAATCTCAGGGTAATGGAAGTAATTATGGATGTCATAAATGACACCGTCCAGTATTTCCATTACTGCAACATCTTCTTCATATTGGAATATAATATTTTTTCCATTTATCAATTCCAGAAAACTGGCTGGAAATTTGATTTTCTTGTTGTTTTTCCTCATGCTTGTTTACTATTTTTTTTCTTATTTTTCTTTATCCTTTATTGGAATATTAATATACTGGTACAGATTAGCACGTTCAGGTGATTGATTCTTATTATAAGTTTTTTTGTCTTAATTCTTGCAATATACCTTTTTTTAGTAACTACCCGAAAAGATTAAAAGCTATAGTAACAGATGATATTCGAGGTGATTTTGTATGTCTAAATTTCAAAAGCGGAGTACTGAGCGAAAGGGTGAAAAGAAGGATATAGAACTGGAAGAAAAGCTTATACAGGACAACCTCGAAGATCTGGTCTCTGAAGGCGGTGAATTATCAGATTGAGCATAAAAATAAATATAGAATTGTTAAATACCGAAGAACCTGGCCGTGAGTTAGAAGTTTCGGAAGGGACAAATTATGAAAAAATTCTGGAAATTCTTGATCTAAATCAAGAAACCGTTCTTATTTTAAAAGAAGGACAAGCCGTTCCATTTGATGGAATGGCTACATCCGGTAACTTAACCATTATGTGCATTGCATCACAGGGTTAATTAACCGGATATTTTTATTTACATTCTTTTTGTAATATCTTTAAGCTTTGTGATAGCATCCATTGTTGTCTTTGTGTCTTCTATGATCTTCTGCTCATAGTGTTTGACGATGGACTCAACAGGTGCGGAAAGCTTGTAGATCTTTGTAGGTCTGCCCTTTCCAATTGCTTTCTGGTTGTGGATCTCTATCCAGCTTCTTTCGCGCATGTGTCTCATAGCAACGCTCACCTCAGGTTGTCTAAGACCTGTGCTCATCTCAATTTCCTGGGATGATGCTTCATCCACATTGGAGAGATAGGTAAGTGTTGTTGCGACGTTCCTTGACATTCCCAGACTCTTCAATGCATCAATGAATTTGTAGTCTGTGTCATCCAGTATCTTTACTTCGAAATCTTTCATTTATAATAACCCCTTATTATTTTAGGCTCATATACGAGCTTCTACTATACACTATGTCATTATTATATTTAAAGTTATATATGCCTAGATTTAAAGTGGGATTTTATTAATAATATCTGATATCCTCTGTAAATTCTTTTATTATGTTGTGTACCTTATTTAGAATATCATCTTCAGAAATAAAAGAGGCTGCAGTTTTTCCCATAAAGATCCTCTCTTTGATCATTCTTCCGACCACATCATCATAACCTGCTCTCACTTTGAATATCATTGAACCTGGATAAACATGCGTCTTATGGGAAAAACCATCTCTGTCACCATCTGTTATGCCTATAATGGGAATATTAAGCCTGTAGAGTATATCAGCGGCTATTTCAGTTGTATCATCGCCAATGGTCAGGGCAAGTTGTGCACCCTCAATTATCTCAAAAGTCCTTTCAGCTTCATGATCTATTATTACTACTCGTATTCTTGAATTAGGATCAATTGTGGGGCAAGATAAGATCCCCTCTCGAAGTGAAAAATCATTGCTTCTCAAAGGTCCGCTTTTGATCCAGGCTTTTGTAATGTCAATAGCCGTCTTTTTTTCATAGGCATGCAATTTTTCCAATCCATGATCTTTAATTTCCGCACCTATTATATCAGTTATAAATCCATCTTCTGTAATTATCTGTATATCTTCTGATCTGGAATAAGCAACAATGATACCATTAACAAGTATTTTCTCACCGGAATGCACTCCATAGACCTTTCTTATAATTCTGTGACCATGTTCCTCTATGTTAATGGGGTTTACAAGATCAGGAACTCTGGACAAGGGTATTTCCAGTGCCTCTGCTATATCTTCTGCCAGATCTATGGACCTTTCATTCCATGGGATTATTTCTCCATCGGGACTGGAAGGCCTTTCTATCTGAATAAGTTGCTTAGAGTTTTTATTTGCAAGCTTTGAAACCACTATATTTGCAAAAGAATATCCGTTTTCAATACTTTTTCCATGGTTTAAAAGAAAAACAACATCTTTTGTCCTGAAAAAATCCTCTATGCATTCACTTGGTTTCATGTATTTTGTAATATCAATGATATCTTCCATATGAGCATCAAGTACAGCGGTCTTGCCAATAGTCCCAGCCATTACTGCTTTGCAGTTTCCATGTTCACCTAGCATTTCAATTAATCTGGCCGCCATACCCGTATCTACAATATGTGGTCCGTGAACTACTATGCCAATTTCCATTTTTCTCATTTTCCTGTATAATCCATTTTTCTCTCTATGGATATAATGATTCCTTATCGGCCTGAATAATAAACTATTAGTTCGATTAGTTATACCTGAGATGTATGGATAAAGTTAAGCTAAGCTGGATTGGTCACTCATGTTTTGAAATAAGCTGTGGTAAAACGGTTCTGATCGATCCCTTCATTGATGGCAATCCCGCAGCCACAGTATCATCATCTGAACTTGAACCTGATATAATTGCAGTAACTCACGGCCATTCGGATCATCTGGGGGACACAGTATCCATAGCACAGAGAACAGGATGTACTGTTGTCTGTATTCATGAGATATCCCAGTATCTGAGATCAAAAGGAATTAAGACAATTGGAATGAACATAGGTGGTACTGTTCAGGTAGATGACATTAGCTTTACAATGACCGATGCAGTTCATTCTTCATCCATAGATGAGGCCAACTGGGGGTTTGATGGTGGAAAAGCTGCGGGCTTTGTAATTACCTGTAATGGAATCTCTGTTTATCATGCCGGAGATACTGGAATTTTTAAGGATATGGAGCTCATTTACCAATTGTATCATCCTGATGTAGCGTTACTTCCCATAGGTGGTAGATATACAATGGATTCAAAGGATGCGGCACTTGCTGTTAAGATGTTGCAGGTAAATATGGCGATCCCAATGCATTACAATACATTTGAGGAAGTAGCACAGGATCCTATGATTTTTGCCAATTCTGTAAAAACACTATCTAAAGCCGAAGTATTGATCATGGCTGTAAACGATTCTATGGTTCTATAGAAAACAAATTGCAAATCTTGTCCTTGTATTTTATAGGTATATAGATAGCTTTATATTTTATTATGCGGAATGTATATTTAGGCAAAAGTCGAGTTGTATTTATAAAAACATATATCCCCTCAAGTTCTCGTCATAGGCTTTTGCCATTAACTTTATTGATCTCTTATAATTTTCCTGATTGCCAATAATTTTGCCATAGCTTTGGCATTAATTTCTTGATCAGAATTTTGACCTTGCGCTTGGATGATAAAGCAATTAATACTTTTGGATTGGGTAATTTTAAAAAGAAGTGGGCACATAAGCCCACAAAACATTGTTAGTATTTTTAGGCTATTTCACTTGTAGCATTTATCTAGATGTTCTTTTGGACCTGGTTTTGTAACCAGGCTCACCACAATAGCTGCGACAAATGCAAGAGGCGTTGCAACCAATATCGGATCGATAACATTCCATGTGCCTGTAAGTAATGTTGCTTTTCCAAATAATGCCTGACTAATGCCAAGGGGTGTTGCTTCTTTTGCATGTACGAATGTGATCCAGAAGAGACTTGTAAATGTTCCCACAAGCATACTTGCAATTGCCCCTTCTCTTGTCATACGTTTCCAGAACAAGGTACCTGTGTACATTGGAAGGAATGCTGCTGCACAAAGCCCGAAGAAGATCGCTGTTGCACGTGCAATGATACTGATCGGAAGTACGTATGCAAATATTACGCTTGCAAGGATGGTGCATGCTATTCCGGCTCTTGTGATGTTTATGGTCTGTCCAAGCTCACCCTTCTTTATATATTGGCGGTAGAAATCATGTCCTATAGCTGTTCCCATTGTATGGAACTGTGAACTGAGTGTGGACATGGCCGCAGCCAGCAACACAAGCATGAAGAGTATAACAAAAAGCTCTGGCATTGCGCTGTTGATATATTGAGGCATGATAAGGTCAGTATTTCCTTTTGCAGCTACAACGGAGATCACTCCAAGTTTATTGAAGAAATACACATTTGATAGTGCACCGACTGTAAATGCAACACCTGTCATCATTAGGATAAATGGTCCGCCTACAAGAACAGCTCTGTTGAGTGCACGGTCATCTTTTACAGTCATATATCTGACTGCAAGCTGAGGTTGTGCAAGCACACCAATTCCCACACCTAATACAAGTGTTGAAATAAGTGTCCACCATATTGGTGAGCCGAATGCTGGCATCGATGTCCAGCCCAGATGTCCGCCGCCAGCGAGACTTTCAGGAACAAGGGTGTCCATAGCTGTAAGTGCTGAGTGAGCTGCCTTAACTCCTCCAAGCTTGGCATAGGTGAATGCAAGCAAGAAAGCCATTCCAACAAACATGAGTGCACCCTGAAGTGCATCAGTGTACATAACTGCAATAAGTCCGCCTGTGATCACATAAGCTGCAACAATGACAGTGAGAAGGAGGACAGCAACATCGTAATCAATGCTAAGTGCGGTTTCAACGAATCTCGCTCCGCCTATAAGGACAATTCCAGCATAAAGTGGCATGAATATGCCGATAAGTGCACCTGAGAATCCCTGGATGAATCTTGACTGGAACCTTCTTCCAAGCAATTCAGGAAAAGTAACTGCACCAAGTTTTGCACCCATGCGTCTTGTCCTTGAACCAAATACAACAAAAGCTATGAATATGCCTACAATGATGTTCATCACAGCAAGCCATAAAAGTCCCATTCCAAGTGCTCCGGCAGCTCCACCAAATCCGATGATAGCCGAGGTACTGATGAAAGTTGCTCCATAGGACAATGCAAGGATGTAAGGGTTGATCTTTCTTCCTGCAACCATATAGTCATCAGATCTCTCTGTTTTCTTGTATCCTATCCATCCAAGGTAAAAAATAACCATTAAATAGATCAACATGACAACACCAAGCACAGGTGTACTCAAAGCCATCAGACCACCTCTTCATCTTCTGCACCATCGTTCCACTTTAAAGCACCATATATTATGCAAGCAATGGCACTTAAAAAGCAAAGAACGTAGGCAATCCATATTTGCGGATCATCAATTCCAAGCATAATTGTAACTCCTCTTTTCATTATAATTGAATAATAATGATATATAATAACATGTCATACCTTGTCATGCTTATTTATATATGTTTCTCAGCGTGAATCATTATCTAATCGCAAACTGAGGCCAATATCAATACTATTTAAAAAAGAACATAAAATGGCATTTTTATGCCATCTTTTCTATTTCTTAAAACAAAGTTCTACGTGTTCTTCCGGATCAGGCCTTGTCATGAGACTGACAATTATTGCAACTATGAATGCAAGAGGTGTTGCAACAAGTATTGGGTCCACAAATGTCCAGGTGCCTGTGAGCAATGTGTCCACTCCGAAGATGGCTTTGCTGATACCCAGTGAACTTGCCACCTTCCCATTTACGAATGTAAGCCAGAAAAGACTTGCAAATGTTCCCACAAGCAGGCTTGCGGTGGCGCCCTGACGGTTCATGCGTTTCCAGAATATTCCTCCTGTGTACATTGGAAGGAATGCTGCTGCACAGAGTCCGAAGAAGATCGCTGTAGCACGTGCGATGATTCCCGGTGGGAGCTTGTATGCCAGAGCTACGCTGATGATAATTGTTGTTGCAATTCCCATTCTGGTGATGGTAATGGTGTTACCTAGCTTTCCTTTCATAAGGAACTCCCGGTAGAAATCATGTCCTATCGCTGTTCCCATGGTATGGAACTGTGAGCTTAGTGTTGACATTGCAGCTGCAAGCAAAGTTAGCAGGAAAAAGATAACAAAGTAATCCGGCATTGCACTGTAAATATATTCAGGCATGATCTTGTCTATATTTCCGCCTGCTGCATCAAGGGCAATAACCCCCCTTGTATCCATGAAGTAAACATTTGAGAGTGCTCCTACAATATATGCAACTCCGGCCATCATGAAAATGAAAGGTCCGCCGGAAAGAACTGCTCTTTTCAGGGTTCTGGTATCCTTTACGGTCATGAACCTGACTGCAAGTTGTGGCTGTGCGAGCACACCAATTCCCACACCAAGTATGATGGTAGAAACAAGTGTCCACCAGACGGGTGTTCCCAATGCCGGCATGGATGTCCATCCAGTATGCCCTATGGCCGCTAAATTTGCAGGTACAAGGGGTGCCATATCGGTAAGTGCTTGATGGGCTTTGACCACACCACCGAGTTTTGCATATGTAAGAACAAAGAGTATTCCCATTCCTAAAAACATGAGGGCACCTTGCAGTGCATCGGTGTACATAACGGCTATAAGCCCACCTGTAATCACATAGGCTGCAACTATTACAGCAAGCAACATTACTGCTGTATTGTATTCAATTCCAAGTGCAACTTCCATGAATCGTGCTCCACCAATGAGAACTCCTCCTGCATAGAGCGGCATGAATATAGTGATAAGTGCACCTGAGAATCCCTGTATAAAGCGTGATCGATAACGTTTTCCAATGAGTTCAGGGAAAGTGACCGCTTTGAGATTTGCACCCATACGTCGTGTTCTGGAACCAAATACAATGAATGCAATAAAAATCCCAAGGATAATATTCATGGCTACAAGCCAAAGCACTCCCATTCCGAATGCACCGGCATACCCTCCAAATCCTATAATTGCAGAAGTACTTATAAAGGCTGCACCATAGGATAAAGCCAGTACGAATGGATTGACCTTTCTGCCCGCAAGCATATAGTCATCAGTATTTTTTGTTTGTTTATATCCGATCCATCCAAGATAGAATACTACTATCATGTATATCAAAACTGAGATCCCAAGTAATGGAGTGTTAAGAGTCATTAGTTAGCATCTCCAATCTCTTCGACATCATTCCAGTGGATCAGTCCGTATATTATGCACCCAATTGCACTTACAAAGCACAAAAGGTATGCTATCCATATTTGTGGGTCGTTTATTCCTAGCATGTCGCACCATACCTAAAATTTATAGTGATAGTTGTTAGCATGCCTCATGCTTATTACTCTTTCGATTCATGGGTAACACTTTAGTTGATCTGGATAGCCTGCATAATCTTTTTATTTAATCAAGTAATAGTGTAAATAGTATTACGAAAATGTAAATTTGTAGTACATATGTGTGTGGCTGACATACATATTACTATTCAACAGTTTACCACAAACAACCATACACAAGAGATCGGGTACATTCAGTACCCGATTCCTCCTAAGCAAAAGTAGAAAATGAAATAAAGAAAAAGATAAAAAGTGAAAGCGTTTACGATATCACTTTTTGAGCTCTCCTTCTATAAATACAGATTTGCTGATCTGTTTTGCTTTTGCTGTAAATCCTGCATCTTCGAAAAGCTCGATCCAGTGCTCTTCTTCTCTTTTGACACCATGATGATGGTCAAGAGGTTCTACAGCATAGACTTTACCATTATGATCAAGTACTCTTCCAACTTCTGCGAGTGCTTTTGTTATATCATCCAGATGGTGAAGCGTGAAGAAGCATGTCACTGCATCGAATTTGTTGCTCTCAAAATCCATATCGTAAGCACTTGTAGCTTCATACTCTACATTGTCAATACCGAAAATTGCAGCAGTTTCACGACATTGTCTTATAGTTCCTTCAAGAAGATCTATACCTGTTACCTTTGATGATGGGTGTTTCTGTGCCAGCTCAACAGTTCCAGCACCAAGTCCGCATCCGATATCCAGTATATTTTTGCCTTTTACCTTAGGTACAACTTCTTCAAATACGGTTTTCTTTAGTATTTCCATATCAGGCTTTGGGAATGTTGCTTCCTGATGATCAAAAGACGTGTACGGCATTATTCCGTAAACGGAAGAATTGTTTGCAGCAATAAGTCCTTTGAAGTACAGTTTGTTGTTGTCATGCTTTACTAGTTTACAGACCGAGGCACAGGTGTCACCACAGAATCTTTTATTCCACTCATCTTTTTTCTTTGAGAATTCCATATCCAATGGATCATGAAGTACAATATAGTGTGAGTACTCATCATGAATGTAGGATGAAGCATGCGCATGTTTGTTTATGTCCACTTCACTGACAGACTCCTTCCAAAGAGCAAGCAATTCCATAGTCTCGGAGTCTGCAAAATTCACCACTGTCCCAATTGATCTAAACGACATAATTTAAGAATGTGCTTAAAGGATAAAAAACCAACATTTCAAAATCAAGTCATCCTAATGTTTAATACACAGTATTTCAATTATATTTGAAACAACAATCTATTGAAAAGAAAAATCTGCTTTTATCTAGGTAAATTATCAGGATGGCATAAAAATGCGAATATTATTCATATCAGATATACACGGCAATAAAGAAGCTCTTGATGCAGTACTTCAAATTCCCCATGATGAAGTGATATGTCTGGGTGATATTGCTGACTATGGCCCTTCCCCAGCAGAATGTATCGAGTACATTATGGAAAACAAGATAGTAACCGTACTCGGTAATCACGATGTTGCAGTCGGTTCCGGAATAGATTGTGGTTGTGGTTACACGTACAAACATTTGTCTATAGCTACCAGGGAGTACACGTGGGATTCAATAGATGAGAAGCACAGAGTTTTTTTGCGTCAGCTTCCCTTTGAGATCAGAACTGAATTGGGTGGTAAAAAAATTCATATGACACACGGTAGTCCCCGCTCTAACTATGAATACATAAAGCCGGATACACCAGAAGCTGAAGTATGTGAAATGATCAAGGAAATAGATGCGGATTTCCTTTTTATAGGTCACTCACACATTCCTTTTGTCAGGGAAATTGCCGGTGTCACTATAGTTAATCCCGGTTCTGTAGGTCAACCAAGGGATAATGACCCCAGGGCAAGCTGTGCAATGTTCGATACCCAAACGCTTCAGGTCGATCTCATACGCTGTGAATATGATATTGGTTGCACATGTGGAAAAATAGAAACCAATATGTCAGATCCTGATGAATTAACTGCTATTTTAAGAAGAGGATATTAGAGTTATTCCTTCTCTTTAAGAATTTTTTTTCTGTATGTTATAAACAGCAAGATCAGACATGAAATAAATGCTGAGTTTTGTTTAAGCACTTTTTCATCTTTATCTTTTTCATTGATGCTTTGTATCTCGGATGTATCATCCAATTCTGATCTTACACGATCCATTTCATTTTCTGCAGAAGCTTCCTTGCTGTTATCTTCCAGGGATGTTTCTTCCGGGATCATATTATCTGAAGTTTCTACATCTTTTGAGCTTTCTGCTACAATAGAAAAAGGTGAAAATCCGGGTGTTTCAGACCTGAAGAATATAAACTCCTCATCTTCTCCGGTTTTTACAGTAGCTAGACTATTCCACTTATGGGAATTGTATCTTTTGAGGACAATGGAGTCTTCGGAAAGTTGATTCTCATCTATCCATTGTTTAGGTACTTTAAATGATATAGCAGGTGAATAAATATTTTTTTCAGTTGCATATCCGGCTTTTCCAATCCAGATGTTAACATTTTTATATACCAGGCCGGAAGGATCTTCAGCAACCATCGCAGATCTTCCTTTTAAGATCTCGATCGTACCGGATATGGTGCCTGCATTCTTGAGTGATAGATATTCAATATTTGCAATGGGGTTAGCTGCTTCTTCAAAAATATACAGGGTTTGACTATTGCTCATGACATAGACATTTTTAGCCTCTACGATCTCTATGTTCTCGGCGTTTTCTCCAGTGTTACCTGCTCCGCCTCCGCCTCCACCACCACTGCTTCCAGCTTCTGTGATCTCAGTTTCTTCGAGTGAACTGGAAATAATTTCTATATTTGCATTGTTTATGGTCACAGGTATGGGGATGCCTTCCGAGTCACTGAATATTACATTTTCCAGGTGGATACTACAGGTTCCTGATATGTTGTTTGCAGTCATATCAATATGAGTGAAGATGCCATCATTGTCTATTCCCCCCGTTCCAAGTGTGACTGCAAAAATATCAGTGACTGTTCCCAGTGAATTATCTATGGTACCGGTATTGAATATGTAGGATCCTCCACTTTTTGAGAACAGATCTCCTTCTTCAATCTCCTTTGCATTCACTAAAGAATTATCATATTTGATTTTCATTTGCGAACCTACAAATGTCTGATCTGTTTCAACAATAACGTCTATGCTAAAATCATTTCCTGGAGAAATCTGGGGATCAGATGGACTTACAGTTATAGTGGTTTGTGCTGCAGCTGACTGAAATATAAAGCAAGAAAGTAAAAATACTAAAGTAAAAAGACTGATCATTTGGAAAAGGTCATTGATTTTTTTTTGAATTCTCACTCAAACCGCTCCACTATATTATGGATAATTTATGTGGTTAATGTATTTATAAATTATTATAAAAACAATTATTAAGATAAATTTCAAAATTAATCAATTCAAATTCTTGTACTATACATACCAACAACGATAAATAAAATCCTTACAAAATTAAAGAGTGATGTGGGTAGGTTTCAGACCAAATTCTGAAGTCAGTAATAATCTTGTCGTGATTATTTCAAGCTATTATAAAATAACTAAAGGTGATATTTATGGGGAATGTGGAAAAAAGTATGGAAAATCTTAAAAAGTGCATTTGTATGAAATGTCCTTCTTATTCATTTGCGTGTAAAATGAAATCAATGCCAAAAAATGTAATGAGCATGGTGAAAGGTGACCTTGAGAACACCGAACATCTGGAAGGTTTATTCTGTGCTTTTGAAAAGAGTAAATGTATTGATGAGGAAAAAGGCTGCATATGTGCAACCTGTGATGTATACAAGGAAAATGAATTATCAAATCTTTATTATTGCCTTGAGACCAATGGCAAATAATTCATTTATACAAACGTAAACTGTATTGTACACTAAATGCAAAGAACCACTCACATCATCTTTTTTTGAAATTGTATATCTCAGATCAGCATCAAAGATCATATAATACCAGCAATTTTCAGGAAATTTATGAAGATCTGTCTTCCAAGCTTTTGATAACTATTATAGATAGTGTCAAAATCTTCCATTAAGGAACTTCTGTCAAGTACTTTTAATTCTGGATCGTTGTCTGCCCATTCTTTGAACATTTCAGGTGTCAGTTCAAAATGCCCCTGAAAACCATAGGCTGACCTGCCAATTTTAACTATCTGGTTTTCACAGTATTTTCCGCTAGCTAACAACTCCATGTCATCTGTAAGGTCTACAGTTTCTCCGTGCAGATGGAATACGGGAAGAGAACTTTCAAGATCAGAAAATATAGGATCTGATAGTCTTTCATTAAGTATATCAGTGCTGAAAAACTTATTGTCTTCACCTTTCCAGCCTATTTCTGCGACATCATTCTTGCGGATGTTTCCTCCGCATGCTTTTACAAGTGCCTGCATTCCAAGACAAATACCAAGATATGCCGTTTTGCTTTCAACGACCTTTTGAATGGTAGCAATTTCTTCCTTCATTTTCTCAGTATCATCATTGGCACTGTCGGGACCACCAAAGACCATCACTGCTGAATAACTATCAGTTGCCGGTATTTTTTCTTTTATGTCAAGGTCAATTACATCATATAGAATATCATTCTCAAGCAGGATATTCTGTAGAAGTCCAGGACCTTCTCTTGAAATGTTCTTTATAATAAGCACTTTCATGGAGGCATTTCTGTCTTACTTCAATAAATGATTTGTGTGCTATAATTATTTTTGAGGATCAGGAGATTGAAAAATAGAAAAGTACGTTTTTAAGAACAAGAATATCAGGTTCCAGAGGAACGATTTCTTGTTCTTTTTTCCGTTTTACCGTTTTTGGGTAACTCGTACCACCACGTTTTTTGTACCATACTTCATAATCTAAATTGTCATGTTATTTTGACAACAATATAAAGAATAAGTTTAACTATTTAAATATATCTATGGACTGGAATCCAATTATTCTCATTATCATAATATAAACTTGAATCAATACGTAATTAATAGTGATTCCATCTTTGTTAATTTCTCATGATCAATTCTTGATTTCTAGTTAAGTATTAGTGAACTACACCTAAAATAAATATTTAGCTGCTTCCTGCTTCATTATTCCCTCAATTGAGGACAAGTCCACATGCTAACTCCCCTTGTTCCAAGGGATTATAGCCCTATTAGATTTTGCTTATCCAGAGCAAACTTTTTGATATTAATAGCGTCATTAATATCTCTTTCATGCTTAGTATTAGAGTCAGGACATTCCCATTCTCTAATTGTCAGTGTCATGTTTTTTTTGTAGTGATCACATACATTAAAGATTTTTCTTGGTGGTTCAAATTTCCCAATGCATGGTACAGTTTTTTGTACCATTCGGCTTTATATTCGAGCTTATTTAGGAAAGAAATCCATGAAGCATCTGCTATGCTTTGTGCAAGGCAATGATTTTTCAACATACTGCTAACGTTTAAGGTTTTCAATTCTAGCTCTTGATTCTCGCTTATGAGCTTAGAGGATGATCCATGTTGAAAATCGTTTCTTTGATCGCTTATTTTTTCATGCAGTATTGCTGCCGCAAGTCTTGCCTTTACTTTATTTTTTGAACCTTCTGTCAATTATTCGAAGATTGAAGCAAGGAACTAGTTATCGAATGTGTCAACTACCTGAAAATCATTTGAAAATATATTACTGGAAGGAAAGAAACCTATGGAGCTATGGATATTTTTGCAGCACCATAGAAAATATCAGCAAAGACATAGTAATAGAATACATACGGAATAAGGGATAGTAGAGGATCACATCCCCGATGCTAAAGAAATCGGAATTTTACGCTACAATTATAAAAAGCAGGGCAGAAATCCAGCATGGATAAAATTACAAAAGAAGTTCTTGAACTGTTTGAGAAGATCAATAGTATTCCAAGATGTTCAGGACATGAAGAGAAAATAGCTAACTGGCTAAAGGAATGGGCCGTTGCCAATAATTTAAATGTTAAATTTGATGCTGTGAACAATATCCTTATTAGCATTCCTGGTTCATCCGGATGCAAAAAATCACCTGCTGTTATCCTTCAGGGACATATGGATATGGTATGTGAAAAAATTCCTGCTTCGGAGCATGATTTCAGCAGAGATCCCATTAATCACATCGTTGAAGGCGACTGGATAAAAGCAGATGGCACTAGCCTGGGTGGTGATAATGGTATTGCTATTGCCATTGGTTTACGGCTTGCAATTGATCCTGATATAAAACATCCTCCGCTTGAACTGCTTTTTACCGTAGATGAGGAGAGCGGTCTTACAGGTGTTAATGAGCTTAGTGGTGATTTTATTTCAGGAAAGGTCCTTCTAAACCTGGATTCTGAAGATGAGGGTGTTTTTACAATAGGTTGTGCCGGTGGTTTGAGTACAACGATCTCTCTTCCCCTTGATCATGTAGCACTTTCCGATGATAGGCTCGTCTGCAGGCTGACAGTTGATGGCCTGTTGGGTGGTCATTCAGGTATTGATATTCATGAGAACAGGGCCAATGCTAACAAGATCCTTGCAATGACACTGTCTGCTCTGATCACTGAATTCGACATAAACATTCTGGATATAAACGGTGGCTCTGCTCATAATGCAATTCCCCGCCATGCAGAAGCCCTGATATCTCTGCCGTTAGATAGTTATGAGGATGCTCTGTCCATTGTCAGAGAAACAGAAGAGGGTCTAGCATCTGATCTTGAATTGCAGGAACCCACACTTTCTATAGGTCTGTCCCTGAAAGAAGGGCTGGCAATGGTGCAGATGGTCAGCACGGACATGTCTGAAAAGATCATTGAACTTCTGATGGAAATGCCGCATGGGGTTATTGGGATGTCTCAGGATGCTGCCGGACTTGTGGAAACGTCAAGCAACCTTGCTACCATGGATATTGAGGATGGCAAACTCAGGATAGTTGTGAGCCTGCGCAGTTCAGTAGCTTCAAAGCTGGATGAGCTGAGTTCCAGCGTAAGGTCCATAGCAGGATCTGCAGGTGCAGCCATAAGTTATGATGGTAGTTACCCTTCCTGGCAGCCGGATACATCATCTGAATTGCTGGAGCGTTGCAGGAATATTTATGCTGATCTGTTCTCAGATGAAGCAAGTATCGAAATAATACATGCAGGACTCGAGTGTGCTGTTCTGGGCTCTAAGTTTCCTGATATGGATATGATCTCCTTTGGCCCGACCATTGAAAATCCTCATTCGCCTGACGAGAGACTTTACATTCCTTCTGTGATCAAGGTATGGGATTTTCTTCTTGCTCTCCTGCGATCTTTCTGTGATGACAGGAACACACCTGCAAAGAAGGGTTCTGGAAAAGCTGTCGGGAAAATTAATGAAAAGCGTAACAGGAATAATAATAATAATAATAATAATAATAATAATAATAATAATAATAATAATAATAATAATAATAATAATAATAATAATAATAATAATAATAATAAGAAAGACTCCGGGAAAAGATGATATATAAGGCACTCCAATTGTTAGTGGGGTTATTATGAGAAAATTTGCACGTCCTATAGTACTGGTAAGCAGGTGCCTGGAATTTGATAACGTAAGGTATGATGGAAAGGTGGTACCTTGCAGAATAGTGAAAGATCTGATACCTGTTGTTGATTTCTTAAAGGTCTGTCCCGAGTATGAGATAGGACTTGGGGTTCCCAGGGATCCGATAAGGATAGTCAAACAAAAAGGGAATTACAGACTGGTACAGCCAAAGACAGGTGAAGATGTAACAGAGAAGATGGAGAATTTCACAAAGAATTTCATGGAGGACCTTAAAGATGTGGACGGTTTCATCTTCAAATCCCGCTCTCCCACCATTGGTGTAAGGGATATCAAAGTATATTCTGGAGCTGAAGCTGCACCGGTTATAGAAAAAGGTATGGGTTTCTTTGCTGGCAAGATATTTGAAAAATACTACGGATATCCTATAGAGGAAGATGACAGGTTGCGTAACTATCACATACGTCATCATTTCCTGACCCAGCTGTATACATTTGCCGATCTCAGGACCCATTACAGTTCAGGCTCCATAAAGGAACTACAAGATTTCAACGAAAAGAATCGGTATCTTTTCACCTGTTATGAACCCACGATATATGAACAGATGTGTGAACTGTTAGAGAACTCCGATACTGAAAGCAGTTTGGCTGACACTGGGAGCCAAGCTGAAAATGAGGTTTTCCAGAACTACCTGTCCCTGCTGAAAACATTATTGAGAAGGCCGGGAGATGTAGACTCCAGGGAACATGTTGCAAGGCAGATATTCTCAAATTTCAGGGACCAGGTTTCGGAAAATGAAATTATCTTCTTTGAGCAATTACTTGAGAACTTCAGCCTGAACAGGATAGGAGAGGATGCACTCATTGAGGTACTGAGACTCTATGTCCTGCGTTTTGATGGAGATAATATAGATAATTACACCTTCCTCTATCCTTACCCTGAGGTTCTGCGACTTTCAGGTGATGAAAAAAGGGATAAGGATTACTGGAATACCGGGAAGTGAACCTTCAATACGGTCCCATCAACTAAGATCTGCATGGAATTGCAGATATTTGATCAATTATAATGTTATCTACCCATTGAGGTAATCCAGTGCACAAGTTCCAGATCGAAATAAGTTCATGTATAGACTGTCAAAAATGCTGGGATGTATGTCCTGTCAATATGGTAACAGAAGACAATCGTTTTACTCCACAGGGCAAGATCGATGTTCTGGGCAAAGTGATAATGGGTGAAGAACTCACACAAGATGAGTTCGACAACATCTATCTTTCAACAAGATGTGGGGCATGTGATGATGTCTGTCCTGTAAACATTCCAATTACTGATATCATCCAGTACGAAAGGCAATTACTGGCACAGCAGGGAAGGGAGCCTGCAAAGACCACTGCAATCTCGAATAATATTATTGAGCACAATAGTCCGGGAGCCATGGACCCTTCAAAAAGGTTTGACTGGGTAACCGATGACCTCGATATTGCCGAAAGCTCTGAAGTAGCTTACATGGCAGGCTGCTGGGTCTCATATAGCCAGCAGGATATCGCCAGATCTACAATTCGCCTGTTCAATCATGCAGGAATAAGACCAATGATACTTAAGGAAGAGAAATGCTGCGGACTTTTCCTTCTTGATAATGGCCACCTTGAAGATCTTGCAGAACATGCAAAGAAATTCGTGGATTACATTGAATCACTGGGAGTTAAAAAAGTAGTGGCTTCATGTCCTGGTTGCTATCTTGTTCTTGGTAAGGAGTATCCGAAACTCTATCGTGAACTGAACTTTGAGGTTGAACATTCCCTTAATATGTTCAGGGATATGATAGCTGAAGGTACACTCAAACCAAAAAAGCTTGACATGAGCGTTTCTGTCAGGGATGCCTGTCCGTTGAGAAATTCAAAGGATGTCCCACGCAGTATACTGGAAAGCATGGGTGTACAGGTAAAGGAGCTCTTTGACGGCAAACAGGTATGCTGCGGTGGACCAGGGGGTCTTAAGCCTAATTTCCCGGAGATAGCCGATGATATCGCCATGCTGACGGTTCAAAGTTATAAGGATAAGGCTGACATGCTGGCTTCATACTGTCCTTTCTGTGTGCATCATATGGGAAGTGCATGCAAGTCAAAGGACGAGGAAATGAAGATCAAGGATGTTTCGGTGCTGCTGGCAGAAAGTGTGCTTTGAGTGAATATTGATCTTCAGTTTGCTAAGCGTATAGTTTATTTATCTTCCATGATACAATTGGAATATAATTATGAATTTGATGTGCCACGCATGTTGGAAATCACAGTTCTTCCAATAAAGGTTGGTACTTTAGATTTCATTTTTCTTTTATGATAAATTCGTCTTTGTCAAGATTTTAGAAAACTCTCATTAGACAAAACGATTTAATTAATTGCAAGTGAAGAAGTTCTGATTCTTTTTTGATTATGGGGAAAGTGCCCGAATTTGATCATCCTGCTTTATTAATTGTATTTTATTTATAGGAAGCAATACTTTATATATTTATACATTAATACTATTTTATACTAATAAATACATTTATATACTCTTATAGAAAGGTGCAATAAAATGAGCCATACATTCAGTAGATCAGTAGTGATAATCACGATCTTTTCAATATTATTGGGAACTCTAATGCCAGTAATGGCCGCAGTTCCTTCTTATTCCAGTTTAAGCGTTGCGAACATTCCAGAACAGACAGTCACGATCATTGATAGTGATGTTACTGTAAGCAATCCAGATGGTACTGGATTTGGAAGCGGTTACATCGAATTCAATATATCAGGATCAACTTCCTATGATGACCTGGACATACAAAGTTCAGGCTCCCCCACAGCAAGTGGTGCAATCTCTGTATCCGGAAGCAATGTATACATTGGTACAGGCAGTAGTACTGTTCAGATAGGTACTATTAATTCCACATATGATGGTCAGGATGGTCAGAAACTTAAAATTGACTTTATTACCGAAAGTGGTAGTGTACCAGCAAATAATGATTTTGAATCCGGGGATTTGACTGGATGGACCACAGACACAAGTGTATCATCGGTACTTGATACTCCTGAGCTAAGAGAGGTTATGGAAGAAACATTATTGGATGGCCCGAGTATACCCGATGATGGTTATGACTTTAATAATACTGGTGATACGTTAACCCAAGTAGCATCTATAGATAATACAAGTGCAAATCAAGGTACACATTGCCTACAACTTAGCAATGCTGGTGCTGATACAAATGATCATGGGTATGGTTATGTTTGGGGTCCATCAGCAACCAGTTCTAATTTTACAGCTGATGCTGGCGACAAGATTCTGTTTGACTGGATGGCAACTAATGCTGGTGATTGGTACGTAGCTTATGCTTTGCTTATCGATAATGATAACAGTATTACTACTGTTCTTTTTGCAGATCAGGGTTCTTCCAGTTCTTGGCAGACGGAAGAAGTAACAGTGGCCCAGAATAGTAGTAACTTACAATTCCAATTTATAGTCGGTAGTTATGATTATACAGGTGGATATGCTGTTGGAGCTACTATGCGTATTGACAACATTCGTGCAATGCTTGTAACAGATAGTGTAATTTCTTCACTTGCACAATCCGTTACCCACAATTATACCAATGACAGTCCTTCAGGAACAGTGGCATCAGGAAGAACATTGACCATCAGTTCCGAAGATTCGGACGGTGAGACATCTTCCGCAACAACCACGCTTTCCGTCTATGGAGATGCTCCTGCATTCAGTTCAGGTACTGCATTCACATTGTCAGAGGATGAGACAAATCAGACAATGGTATTCTATGATGCACAGGCGAACAACTCAGATGGTGGTTCGGATGACCAGGACATCACTTATTCTATCACTGGTGGAGATGGTCAGACTCTGTTCGACATAGATTCTGATGATGGTGAAGTTCGTTTGAATGGTGTTGGTGTTAGCACACTGGATTATGAGACTAAAACAAGCTATTCATTAGAAATAGAGGCTGATGATGGTCAGGCTGTAGATGGTACAACAACTCATACACTCACAGTTAATGTCACAGATGTTATCTCCACTTTGTCTATTGGAAATGTAAACGATGTAGCCTGTGATTGGGGCAGGAACTTCAATTTAAACCATTCCATTCTTGCAACAGCAGATCCTGCTAATGGAGTATCTCTAAACTACAATGTTTCATGGATTCCTGATGGAAATCAGGGTGTTGTGAATGCAGGAGACACTGAATGGCATAATCAGACCCTTTCAAATTCAACTGTTCAGGAAATATCAGTTCTCTTGAATGGAACATCAACTGATTCTTCTGCAGTGAATGACTCTGATATCTTCACCGTAAACATTACTAACAGGGATATCATGATCACTTCTGATCCTGAGCCTTCATACTCTGTCGATCCGGGAACTCTGATATGGATCAATGCCAGCGCAAAAGGCGAGTATAATGAAACATTTGCAGGTAATGCAGTTTTGACACTAAATGGTAATGCTATAGGTGATCCAAAAGCTGTTACTAATGGTAATGTGAGTTTTAACAGCACACAATCTGCTGGAGGTACCTATAATTTCGCAGTTATGTTCTATAACACAAGTTACTATTACAATACCTCTACAAACAATTCTGTTTTAACTGTTAATGTAGATGAAACAAGTGATTCAAGCCGTCCTGTTTCAACAGGTCCAAGCCTGGATCCTAAAACAGTAGATTCAACCGATACGTCTGTAAAATATGTTATGGGAGGTACGCCTGTTAAGTTCGATCTTTCTGATGGAGAAGACCCTGTAATGGCTATAAGCTTTGATGCAAAGGACAACGAAGGTCTTATAGTTTCAAAAGTTCAGGTATTTAAAGAAAGACCATCTGATGTACCTGCACCACAAGGTCGCTCCTATTCTATTATGGGTATCGACGTTGG
>Ga0206328_128_pt1 | contig 34675 bp, 36 predicted proteins | sample SalPonR1_A_D2_MG_FD_142664 | JGI IMG/M metagenome (GOLD analysis project Ga0206328, IMG submission 142664)
AATATAATAGCATTCACGGGTGAATTAAATCTTTTCAGATGGTTTGCATTCGCCGTGTTTTTCCTAATTATGACATATGGTTTTGAGAAATTTATAAACTGGGCAAATAGATTTGAAGACTAACAAATGTAGTAAATGATTCTGGGAATTATGTAAAATAAACTGCCATTCTGTTTTTTGGGGAAACCTGATCGAAGTAAAAGTAATGTGGGAAGGGAATGGAGAAATATTTGAAAAAACAATTCCTGATATGAGAAAATGACTTGACCCTATTATATTTAGGCGAACCCACATTTGAGGTGGTAGGAATTGAACAAAGTTATAAAGTTGATTATTTTATCCCTAATTACTGTAGCTGTTGTCTTAACTGCAGTAATCCTAATTAGCAATTTATACTTCACTGTGAATTCTGTCGAGACGGGCAGTGAACAGGTTGTCAGAATAAGTGAGGAAGACCTGGATAACGACCTTTTGATTGGAAGAAGCTATGGTTACGAGGATCGTCTGGTATTCACATATGTTCCTCGTACTCCAGAACAGAAGATCGATCTATATGCTGACTATAAAATAAAGGAAGATGGCACAACATTAGCCGCTGGAAAGCACAGACCATATGAGGATGTTTCTGTTGATAACCCAATAAGCTTTGAAGTTCAAAGGAATCCATCCTCTGTGTATGAACTCGATATATCCGTCGAAGATACAGATGGAAAGCTGGTCCATAAAAGCAGTATGACACTCGGGTCGAAGAATAACTATAATTAAATATGTTGGAGTATGAGAGAAAGCCGGTTCTTTAGCTTTCCCTCTTGAGGTGGTATCAAGGCAGAATGTACCGAAATCAATCAAAGGAGGCTAATTCAAACTAGTTAGCTCTTAAACTTGAAAGGGGTATGTCAAGATCATATTTATTGTTCAAATAAGTATTTCTACAGAGCCCAATTTTAATCAAGTCTTGATTAAAGAATGTGTATATGTATACATATCTTCAGAAAAATTATTGTTTTCCTTCACACCCCTACAATATCATCAAGCTACTTTTGAGTGCGTCCGTATACTGCTCTTAATTCTTTGATTTACTTTTTCATTCAACATCTCATTTTCTCCTGAACCAGAACTTGAACAGATTTGCCGTGATTATCATTGTGAAAAATACAATCGCGATAACAGTATTGACGTCAACTAAAACAATTTGAAAATAATTCACCCAGAATATACCCGTCAGCACAAAGAAAGTTATCACCCATGAATAAGAAAGGCTGATTGAACCTATTTTTCTGCTCCGTTCATCCTGAACTGGACCTTCTCCATATCTAAACGCATAGAGAATACCAAACATGATAAGGACAGTACCCATTGTCACAAGAGTGATAGTTATGATCTGATCAAATTGCATGAAAAATTCCACAAATATTCCTGCAAGTAAAATCAAAGCACCTGCAAAAATCCGATTTCTGTATTTTTTTGGTATATTAACCGACATGTTGTACCTCATTATTCCCATTGTCTTAAAATTAAAAATATAATATATTAATATGTGTTGTAAACGTATACTTCTATAAATTGATGTTAACATCATTCTTCATAAAGAAAAATATCTTCAATTGAACACTCAAAATATCGTGACATCCTGAATGCCAATTTTATACTTGGATCGTATTTACCACGCTCTATCGCATTGATAGTTTGTCTTGTCACTTCCATTTCATCAGCCAGATGTTCCTGGGTAATGTCTCTCTTTGCTCTCCAGACTTTTAAAGTGTTCTTCATTCAAAAACCATCCTGGATCACATTTGTCTTTTGTACCAGTAGTAATATCCCACATATGAGATCGTTGTTATAACAAACAATAAAGACACAATAGGGTAAGCTTGAATGTCAAATTCTGTGACGCCAAGAAATGCCATCAATACACCTTCGAGAATAATAAGTATTATCAAAGTTTTGTGACTAGCTTTCTCAGAGATATAATATATTCTTTCATCTTCCACCACGGTTCCTTTATTCTTGAGCCGGATACTACGGATACTAATTACAATCAGTGCAATTCCTGCACCTATAAATGCACCACCCGACCCAATTGGATTTATAATCCACCCAGGTTCAAAAATATAAATTGCTGTTCCGATCACGGCTAAAAAACCCCCTAAAGCTAACATAGGTATATCTTTGGTTTTCACTTATATCACCATGTAAATAATACTTTACATTAAGTATATATAACTTTGCATAATGACCTTTATTTCATACATATTGTATCAAATATGATTCCATATATTAATGTAAAATCATTATTTTATGAACTGCCTTTTTGATCAAGCCAAAACCTGTAAAAATCTTAAATATTGTATCAAAAGTTAAAAATTTGAGTACTGACTCATGATATTAAAAAATTAATTTTTAAATTGTTTTAGGTTACAATATTAGATGAAAATCTACAAAGTGTTTGCTTGTATAATCTTTTTATAACCATTGTATTTGTAATTTAATGTCGCTGGCTATCACTATTGAAGGTACTGAATTTCCACTCGGCGAGATAAACAAGAACGGATGGGGAATTCCATTTTCAGAAGCATATAATGCCATCTCCTCTCTCAAAGGCTCTGTAATCCGTATAGCCCACGGGATGTACCACACGAATGTGAATTTTTTGAGGATCCGAATGCTGAGAAGGTTCTGTTTTATACAGGTGGGTATTTTTAATAATGCCAACCAAAGCAATAATATAAAAAGACCCTCCAAAATGTGTATCAGAAATCTCATAAGGGAATCAATATGATCAAAAAGGATATTATTCTGGGAAGACTGGATGAGCTGCTTCCTGAATTGAAAAGGGGCTATAAAGTAAAGGAAATAGGCCTTTTTGGATCGGTGGTGAGGAATGAATACAAAGCTGGCAGCGATATTGACTTCCTTGTTGAATTTGAGAAAGGTGCGGATCTTTTTGATCTCTCAGCCCTTGGAATTTTTCTTGAAGACGAGTTCGAATCAAAGGTCGATATCATCTCGAAACGTGCTGTTAGGGACGAATTGAAGAGCAGGATTTATTCAGAAGTAGTTTATGCGCACGCATGAGGTGGTTTTCATGCGTGAGTACAGGTTGTTTTTAACTGACATTGTTGAAGCGATCGATGAGATCGAAGAGTTCACTTCAGGGATGGATTTCACTGAATTTCTCAACGATAGGAAAACCCAGAAGGCAGTTGTGAAGAATATCGAGATCATTGGTGAAGCTGCTAAGAATGTTCCGGATGAGATAAAAGCAAGTTATCCTGAAATTCCGTGGCGGGTGATAGCCGGTATGCGGGACCGCTTAGCTCATGGTTATTTTGGAATCGATTATGTGATTGTATGGGATGTTGTTGGCAATCGTCTGATTGGTTTAAGGAATTCTATCCAGGAAATTCTGGTTGAGATAGATTGAGCAGAAAAAAGTTAACTCGTTCTACCGGGAATCGAACTTTATGTGCAAAAACATTCACGTATCATATATATCATGTGAACTAAATTGGACATAGTTTTCTATTTCCTCTCCCAAAATAACCTTAATCTTGAGAAAGTCATGTTTTATATAATGGTTGTTTATTGGCTCTGTAGAAATCCTTATTCCTTCCATAGATGCCAAAAACAAAACTTATTCTAAGAATATAGCATACCTATCAACATACAAACAAACTGCATTTCATTAGGACTATGCAAAATATTGTGGCAGTCCCGGCCGGATTCGAACCAGCGTCTTCGGCTCCAAAGGCCCAAGTGCCAAATGTATGAACATGCAGATACAATAACACTCGTCATTTTCTTTAAAAATATGAGTATAATTGAGTTAAATATACTACCTAATTAACCGAAAAACATATAGTGATTCAGACTAATATTTTTATTGGGTTAAGAACATGAATGTCAAAATAAACAGAATAGTGGTGGCTACTGACGGTTCCGATAATATGAAAAATGCAGTTGACTGGGGGACGTTGAACTTGCAAAGGCAAATGATGCTATAGTCACTGCTCTCTATGTTATTCCGCCTTCCGGTATCTCTCTTGCCATGCGTGGTGAATCGTGGGTAAAAGGTCTACAAGAATACCTTAAGATGAGGCTAACAAAGCTGTCGGATACGTCACCGATAGGTGCAGGGAAGAAGGAGTGCTGGTAGAATCTGAGATTATTGAGGACAAGAACCATGCAGATGCAATAGTGAATTTTGCCTCAGAGAGTGAAATCGGCATCATAGTAATGGACACACTTGGAAGAACAGGGCTTAAACATATTCTGCTAGAAAGTGTTGCTGAGAAAGTTGTTCGCCATTCAGACAGACAGGTACTTGTAGTACCATCTCAGTAAAATTTGATTAAGCTGATCAAGCACCAACACTGCAGAGATAATCTATGTTAATGATACGTTCAATATTCAAAAGGGGGAACATTATGATTGAAAATAAACAAGAAATTTTAGATATGGCATACGATAAAGGGTTTGAGTATGAAAAAAAATATGGTTACTGTTCTCAATCCGTTCTTTCAGCAATTCAGGATGTTTTTGGTGGAATAGACGATGAAGTAATACAAGCTTCCCACGCACTTGCTGGTGGAGGTGCACTAGATGGAGATGGGACCTGTGGTGGATATAGTGGAGCTATGATGGCCATTAGCGCCTTTTTCGGTAGAAAGAGGGATAAGTTCGGCGAAGGAGAAGTTGTTGATTGGATGAATTCATCTAAATTATCAAAGGAAGTTAGAGAAAAATTCATGGATGAATATGGTAGTACCATCTGTAATGATATTCAAAAAGCAGTGTTTGGTGACTCCTACAACCTGTGGGATCCTAAGGAATTTGAAGCTTTTGAAGAAGCTGGAGCACATGTTGATAAATGTCCAAGTGTAACGGGGAACGCTGCTAAATGGACGGCCAATGTCTTGTTGGGGGAAGGTATCGAACCTAAGCAGTGATAATCTATAAACCCTATGAATTTATTTTGAATCTCTCTTTCTTATTATTAGTGTAGCAAGAATAAGAACTAATTTTATTTTAGATTTTAAGTTATGCGTGCAACCCATCCCATCTACGATATCTTTGAGAAGACTAACGTTATATATTCTAACAGAGTAACCTCTTTGGGGTAAATGAAATAGATTATAAGTATTAATCTAAGGTGATAACATGACAGAACCAGAAAAGGAAATTGAAAAGAATTATACATATGATAAGCAAAAGCTTGTTGAATTCCTGAAAAATCTCACGAAGGAGATTGATTCAGGAGAACTAAAAATTGGAAAGGAGCAAGTTAAGATACCCGATACCAATATGGATGTAGAATATGGTTTTAAAATAGAAGGTGGGCAAAAAGAGATTGAAATAGAGATAAAATGGAAAAAGTAAGCAGATATTGGTTTTGTAGAAAAACTATTTCCTATTTAGTTCAATCCGTAATCACTTAAAAAGGATAAAACAGCAAAGTGTTAACTTGCTAGCGAAAACACAACGGGGATGTTTAGTGTTTGAGTAACAAGTACTTAAAGTTTGTTGATGCAGCTTTAGCTACATCCGGAAACTCGTATTTGGAGATATACAGTTGTAACTATTCCAAGAGGAAGTATACGCAACACCAGCTAATGGCCTTAGTTTTGCTAAAGGAGTATTTGAAGACGGATTATAGAAGTATTGTAGAACTTGTTCAATTGATGAATCCAGTTAAGTCCAGAATTGGATTAAAACAAATTCCACATTATACAACACTTCATAAGTTCGTTATAAGAACTAAATCTGTTTACTTCAATGGACTTTTGAAGTAAAGACTTGATCTATTCTATTATTCACTCAGAACAAAGAAAAAACGTAGATCATTCCTTAAAGTGAGTATTTCTGTCGGTGCTGCTAAGTTTATTATAAGGCTTTGTAGAATCCTCCAGATTCTGATGAAAATCGAAGTTAACAATAATTGTAAAAGCACTATCCATCATTGAATATATTTGCCAATTTCAATCTATTGATTATGATTTACATAAGTTTTCTACAGAGACGAAAATTCCATGTAGATATGAATATAGAATGCAAACATACAGATTATTAAAACTTAATACGAATTAGTATTATCCGTTATGCCCATTTTCATTTGTATAATCTTTTTATACCCGTTGTATTTGTAGTTTAATGTCGATGGCTATCAATATTGAAGGTACTGTATTTCCACTCGGCGAGATAAACAAAAAAGAATGGGGAATTCCCTTTTCAGAAGCATACAATGCCATCTCTTCTCTCAAAGGTTCTGTGCTTCGGATATGCCCCCGGGATGCTCCACACGAATGTGATTTTTCAGAGGATCCGAATGCTGAGATTGGCAAGGTTGTCGATGTCTGGCGAGAAGGATCAGAGATAAAAGCAAGAGCAGCAGTAACCGATTCAGTGGCAGAGAGAAAGATTCAGGATGGTAACTGGGAAAATGTCTGGAGTGTTTATTCTCTGGCTGATTCTATCGATGATAACTCGGCCAGTGGAGTCAAGGCTAGGTCCTTGACCCTTGTACAGAATCCTGCATGGTAACAGGCAACATTAATATGATAAGCACTACTGCAACAATTACAACTTCTGCCTATTCGCACGATGTGCTCTCTGGAGACACTGTTGTGGAAGTAAAGATGGAAGTAACCTGCAGACAACATATAATGGAGCTTCTGTAACTAACTCTTCAATTGTTGTCGGGTCTGATGCTGTATCAGTGGTTAATGATGGTAAGAGCTTCTATGCGTTCTACACTGACAGTGCAGATAGCAATATCAAGAAGTTGTTGGTACTTCCTCCAGCAATACCATAAAAACCATATCTTCGGATGAGATAAAATATCTAAATTCTAGGTATTCAGCCAGTTTGCTGAATACCTATTTTTTTTATTAAACATCAAAAATAAGGTTTCACAGTTTAATAATATTCTAAATAAATTGTTCTTTGACATTAATTCTTACTTTTGTCAGATCAGATAACTTACTTTCTTCTCCATACAGAGGGGAATCTGGTCCATAAAAACAGTATGAAAGTTTCAGCTCCTGACATGACCATGGATGTCATCGAATCTGCAAGAACTGTACCTTCAGATTTCATTAAAACGATGCTGAATATTTTGGATGAGGAGATGGGCCAAACATTTGGATTCCCTGTTTCCCCTGTCAAAGAAAATGGATCCGAACTTGCTACCTCAAGAACCATTCTGGAGCCCTTCAACACCACATATGCAGGAGTAAGGCAAAAGATATTCACCTTTGAGGATATCCAGTGCAAGTTCATCCTCGATGTAGCTAATGTGAAAGACCAACTGAAGATTGCCCAAGCTAATTCCACTAGTCAAGAACATCCTGAACGATTCCAGAACTCATGTGACCAAAGGGTCCACCTAAGAGAACATATCAAACCTGGCACCTGCTATTATCGACGTGATAATCAGCATGTACGAAGGGATCAGATTAGGAAGACAGGGTGTCGAAGGTTCCCAATCTTCTGCATATTGTGGTCGGTGTGGATCCAGCGGTTACGTCCAACAAAGCTTCAGCTGACACAGGTATAGTTGTTGCAGCTGCCGATGAACATGGAGAGTACTATGTCTGGGGAATACAGTATCCATGCAACATCGAAGAACTGCGCTCAACAGATTATTGCAGCCCACTACAAACACTCTGCTGACAGGGTTATCGGGGAAGTGAACAATGGATGTGAGCTCGTGGAGAGCATACACTCCGGACGATTGACCCTATTGTTTCCTACAGATCAGTAAGCGCCAGCAGGGGGAAAGCAGACCATGGCCGAGCCTATCAGTGCTCTTTATGAGCAGTGCAAAGTTCACCACGTGGGTTCCTTCCCGGGACTAAAGGAACAGATGCGTGACTGGGTTCGGGGTGAAGGGAGTAGTCCGGACAGAGTGGATGGACTTGTATGGGCTTTGTGAGAGCTTAGCAGATCAAGGTATAGAGCGCAGAAATTGAACATGCAAGCACTTATTAAAACAAGACCGAGGTAATTATGAGAGTAAAACTCTATGCAACCGTGAGCAAGAATAGGACCGCCGTACTTCACCGGCTGATGAAAGAGCAGGATCATAACAAGAGCTATTCTGTGGACTTCATTGCATAGTATTATTCGAAGATGAAGAAAGATCTGAGGGAGAAGCAGGTGGAAGATACTGCAGAGCTGGTAATCGAGAAGCTGAAGTTGAAGAAGTTGGTGTAGAGGTTCAGATTAGATGCTTTGCACTTTAATTAATTGTAGTAATGGATTCTCTTTTTGACCTTCGTGAAGATTACGGAGGGAACAGAAGTAAATAAATTGATTATTTAATCTATTTAAATAATATGCGTTGCAGATGCCTTGAAAGTCAGATAGACCCATGATCCAACATAAAGACCCATATCATCATAGGCTCTTTTTGTAAGCACTACCCTGAAGGGAATTACAGCATCTATCACCAGATTTACAGTTGCCCTCATTCTCGTGATTTCAGTAAGGACACCACTAAAAGAATTCTGGGCACTTGAATGAATAGGGTCTTTTGATATCAGGATGTCCTCCGGCCTGATAGAAACACTCACATTCCCTGATTTCAACGCGTTTGAAATTATAATAAGTCCATTGATCAATATCTCTGACTGATCATCCTTGATAACCGAAGTTCCATGGAAAAGATTCTCAACACCAACAAAACTAGCAACAAAAGCCGAGTTCGGTTTCCTGAATACCTCATCAGGAGTGCCTACCTGATGGATCTTACCGCCATGCATGATGGCTATTCTGTCAGCAAGAGCAAAGGCTCCTTCAAAACTATGAGTTACATGGATAGTGGTTGTCTTCTTTAACTGGTGTATCCTGAGTAGCTCCTGCCTCAGACGTGCTTTTGTTCCGGGATCAAGGGCATACAGTGGTTCATCCAGCAGAAGAAGGTCGGGCTCTGTTATTATTGCTCGTGCTATTGCAGTTCTTTGTTTTTCACCGCCACTCAATGTTGAAGGATATCTGTCAAGCAGATGAGATATTCCAAGAAATTCAGCCGTTTTTTCAACCTTGTCCTCAATTACAGACTTCTCATATCCCTTATACTTAAGTCCGAATCCGATATTATCTCTGATATTCATATTTGGAAACAGCATGAAATCCTGATAGACAACACTTATGTTCCTGTCTTTTGGAAGAAGATCAGTTACATTATGCCTGTTTATCAATATAGAACCCATATCCGGCCTGTATATGCCTGCAATTGACTCCAGAAGGATTGTCTTACCGGAACCTGTAGGCCCAAGTATACAGAAATATTCTCCTTCTTTTACAAACAGGTTTATTCTTTTGAGTTCGAACTCTCCGATTTCTATTAAAAGATCACTTACTTCTATCATATTCATCTTTCAGCAAACTACACCGCCTAACAGAGCTTTGCCACCCCTCCCTTGCGTTCAAATAAGTATAATGTAATACCAGAAATCAATATCAATATGCTTGCAGCTGCAATTGCAAGGTCAAGTTCCCCGGAAGATATGTTCAGGTAAAGTGCTATAGGCAGTGTCTCAGTCTTCATTCTTGTAGCCCCTGCAAGCATCAGCACTGCACCGAACTCTCCCATTCCTCTTGACCAGGTTATAACAGATCCTGCTAACATTCCGTTCTTTGAAAGAGGAAGGGTTGTCCTGAAAAAAGCCTGAAAAGGTGTGCAACCAAGCGTCTGTGCCACATGCTCATACCTTGGATTAATGCCTTCAAAGGTTGAACGCATTATCCTGAGCATCAGGGAGACATTCACTGCAAACTGCGCCATGATTATTCCAGGTACTGTGAATACAAACTTAAGACCCGCATCTGCCAAGTAACTTCCAAATGAAGTTGTACCGAATATCAGTAGCAGACCAAGACCTGCAACTATTGGTGGTAATGCCATTGGCAGGTCAAGAAGTGTGTTGATGATAGCCTTTCCATGGAAATCATATCTTGCAAGAGAATATGAAACTGGGATTGTTATCAGTATGCACATAAAAGTTGATATCACCGATGTCAGTAAGCTGAGATGTATTGCAAATTGTATCTCTGGGGAAATTATGTTTGCGATAAGACTTAGCGGATCTGCGTGGGTGACTATTTCAAATATTAGAGTAAAAATAAAAAGAGAAAGCAGGAGCATAAGAATAATATTTGCATACTTGAATCCATTTCTTTGCATTAAATACACCTGCTTCGTATTTGTTGTTTTCCAAGTTATTCCATCAAAGCTTATTTATACCTCTAAAGAGGCATACTTCTCATCTGGATAAAGTATAAATCCATATCCTTCAAAGACGCTGTGACCTTCATCTGAAACAACAAAGTCTATAAATTCAGCAGCAAATTCCGAGTTTTCAGATGTTTTCAGAGTTGCTATTGGAACAATCTTTATGATATTCTCATCCTCTGAGATCTTTATCATATTCACTTCGTCATTGTCCCTCACAAGGTCTTTCCATACAATGGAAGCATCTGCCTGATTAAGCGAAATATATGTGATAAGTTCGTTGACCGTTGCACCTTTTGCAACGACATTCGCTTCAACCAGACCATCTATTCCCTTATTAGTAAACATTTTATTAGTGATTATGCCGATAGGTGCTGCTTTCGGGTCTCCCAGTACTACACTAACGTCATCATTTGCAAAATCATCAAGACTATCGATATTTGCCGGATTATCAGGTGGAGTGATAATTACAGGAACGTGGTATACAACCTTACTGAAATTATCAACAAATCCTTTTTCTGCTGCTACCTCAAAGTAATAGGTTGCACCCGGCATGTATACATCTCCTTCTCCTGAAAGTTCTATTTGTGTCAGGAGTGTATTGGCACCTGCATAATTATACTGTACAGGAATACCATATTCCTCTTCGAACAGAACTCCAATTTCATCCATTGGTCCACGTATTCCGGCACCGCAGTAAATCAAGAGTGGTTCTTCACTGACCTGCTCATCTAAGCTATCTGAGTCTGTAACTGCTGTATCCGGGTCAGCTGTGGAATTACTGGTAGAATCAATACAGCCCAGGAACAGAACACAGGAAATCAATAATGAGAATACTATAACATGTATTTTATTAACCATCCAATCCTCTCCTAAACAATAGGCAGAATGGATGTTATGCTTTATTTAGCACAACATCATTTGAAGTAGTTGCGTTCGAAGTGTTATGTTTAATTAAACATAACGCCATAATCATACTATGTGTAGTATAAATACATTTCTAAATAGTTCCAAAATATAACAGGGGATGCTGAATGATATCACCATCTGGAAGGTATAGGCATATAGAGATAATCTAAATCCCATGAATTCAGCAGGATAACAGAAGAATAATATGCAACAAACACGAGTTCCACAACTGTTGTAATCTACACTTATCATAAGAAGGCAGTTGCAGAATCTTTCAATGAATATGGGCACTTAAATATTTATTTCAAATAAGGAAAAAATAAAGATTTGTATCATCCACTGTGGAAATTAATATTGTATTGAAGTCAATTTCAACAGAAGTTAAAAACCTATTTATAGACCCTATCAATATTTTCAATTCAAATCACAGAAGTCAATACTATAAAAATTAGCTGTATTGACATTTTATAAAAGGTGACAGGATGATAGAACAATTTGAACACTATTTACTGGAAGATTGTCCCTATGGGGATGAGACCACTGAACTCCTTCAGATCAAAGGAAAAGGGACTCTTAGGATTATGTCAAGAGATGCCGGTATTGCGGCTTGTACAGACGACCTTACAGAATTCTATGAAAAAAATAAACTGAAAGTTACTTCATTTCTGGATAATGGGGAAAGGTTTGAAAAAAATTCCATACTATTTGAAGCAGAAGGTGACCTGAGAAAAATATTCAAATTGTGGAGGATATCACAGACATTCCTTTCCATGACCTGTGCCATTGCTACAAAAACAAAAGAGATTGTAGATCTTGCAAAGGCTGTTAATCCGGATGTCAAGATTGCCACTAGCAGAAAGACACATCCCGGATTTCGCAAATATGAATTGAAGGCCGTTAAGATAGGTGGTGGTGATCATCACCGGAATTCCCTTAGCGATTCGATACTTATAACACAAAATCACTTCAATGTGGTTGGTTCCTTCGGAAAGCGCAATTCTATGAGAAAGATTGAAATTGAGCCAAGAACTAGGGAAGAAGTTTTTGAATACGCAGCAATTGCAGACGTACTGCTCCTTGACCACTACACACCCAAGGAATTAAAGGAAGTAGCACCTAAGATTCGAGAAATCAATCCCAAAGTTGAGATCGCAGTTGGTGGCATCGAATTTAAGGATATACCACAATATGCAGCAACTGTTGATATAGTTGTAACTACTGCACCATATTATGCAAAACCTTTTGATCTCACAACAAAAATAGATCGACTCTAATGAATAGACAGCTGGGAACAGGATGTATAGATTGGAACTACCCGTTCCCAGAATCCTTCTTAGTTCTCCAAAATTTCCCTAACATGAGCATTAAGAGTGAATGGTCCATACGTTTCAGAATTTATCTTCAAGAAAGTTATAGAGAAATAATTTTGATTCTTTACATCTATAACTTTATTTTTAATATCCGACGCAAACAAGATATTACTCAACCTATGTAATTGATATAATAATCTATTTTATTAGCCATGGATGTTCTTTACATCAAATCATCAATTTAATATCAATGTTTTCTTTCTTCTTTAACGACCCAAGTTAAAAAAATTATCTTCTCGTGATTATTTTCATCTGAGAGTCTAGCTTGGTGTTGAAACACCCCCTTTGCTCACGGAGACTTTGCTTCACATAATACAAATGCTGCCTGCCCGGACATTACATGTCCAATTCATTTTTCATCGGATGAATTGGAAGCCATGCTGTAATTTAAGGAGGTGACATAACCAATCTAACTCGAAGCATTCCGTTTTTGCCTTTAAAGATTTCGTAGTGACCCATGCAGTAATGTCTGATCATTGTCATTTTTCATACATTTAAAGAACCTTTTCAAGATACCAGGATAATCTCGTTTGGTCCAAACACTACGATCAGACCTTTCCAAGTCACCTACCAGTTTATAGACATCTGTTTTGGTAATTTCCGGGAAAGGTTTATTGAACCACTTTGAAAGATCATGGATAGAACTAGGATCTTTCAAAACACGAGCATTTGATATGCCTTTTGCATAGCACATTTACAAACTCAAAGATAAGCTCTTTGTTCTTTTCAGAATAAGGAGAATTCAAAATAAGATTTTCAGCATTAGCAATCTTCTTGTTATAATCTTATAATTCCATGAGTCACACTTCCATGTATAACAAGCTTTTGTAAGAACGGTGAAAGTGTGGGGCTCTGAACATCGAGTATAACGCTGAGGAAGAGATTCGAACTCTTGCAGCGCGTTAGCACTACCGGTTTTCAAGACCGGCGCCGTAGTCCACTTGGCTACCTCAGCATATTGAATGATATCTCAACAGCGGTTTAGAATATAAGCCTTTTGATTAAAAGGGCATTGAATGAATTCTTACTTAAAAAGGAAGTAATGAAGGAAGAGGATTATCCCTCTGCCTCTTCTGTAGCTTCATCTTCAGCAGGTGCTTCTTCTGCCTCAGGTGTCTCTGGTGGTACGTATGGGTACTTCTCTACATACTCAAGGTTTGGTATGCCAAGCTTTGCAATAAGCTCTGTAGCGATAGTTCCCTTGGACATGAGCCATCTCTGGTTGAAGGTAAGCTCTATTGGTGCAACAACTCTGATAACTTCATCAGTGACCTCTACCTCAACATCCCTGAGTCCGGTGTAGAGTGCGATAAGGCCCTGTGCCTTTGCAAGAGTATCTTCGATCTTTTCCTCGATGGTATATTCGTACTCGACATCCTTGCCTGCAAGAGCGTGGTTGAAGTCTACACGAATTCTGCGGCCAAGAGCCTGGGAGATCACACCTCTCTTTCCATTGTACTCAATAGGCATGCCGGTGTATGGTCTCTGGTCACCGAGCTGTTCCTTTAATTTTGTTATGGAAATGGTTTCCACAAGTGATGGGTCGTGTGCACCAAATGCCTTCTCAGGAGGAATTGTGAGAGTTCCTGTGTAACCTACTTCCTTGCCCTCAAAATCTTCATCAAGACCAGCAATGGTGTGGCCTGAACCTACAACAACGATATCTCCACCGTATAATCCACGGGGATTGTAAACGCCATTGTCTTTTGCAAGCTGCTCGTCGGTTGTATCAAAGATCTGTCCTTCATTGACTTTACCGGTATAATTGACTTTTATGAAATCTCCATTTTCGATTGCCAAATTGATCAACTCAATTAATTTATTACGAATAAATAGTGAATAGAATTACCTGCACGCTATACTCATATTTCTTTAAGAACCTTTTGCCAGTGAAAATAAGCTAAAGAGAATCAAAAGCATTGTTTACAAGAAGAAATGCATTCAAAAAGCAGATAGATAAGTAGTTAGATATATCTAATAAAAATGTGTTTGGAATAAACAGAAAATGAGACCTGAAGATTCATACGATATAATAGTTGTAGGCGCCGGACCTGCAGGCTCCACAGCAGCAATGTATGCAGCAGAGAGGGGAAGATCCGTACTCTTAGTTGACAGGAAAAAGGACCTGGGAGTACCGCTCCAATGTGGTGGCTTCCTGCCACACTATGAAACCCTTGAGGAACTTGTTCCAAGAGCAGAATTGCCTTTTACACTTGAAGAAATACCAAAAAGCTGTATCCACACATCAACATCATATCAACGCTTCATAGCACCAAATGGCGTATCAAAAGGATTCCATGTAAACGCCCATGCTATTGACAGAAGACGGTTTGATAAACATCTTGCACAAATGGCAGCAAAAGCTGGTGCACAACTTCTTATCGCTACGAATGTAACCGAGGTAAACGGCACAGAACTTATCCTTGATGGCGCTTTTGGCGAATACATTGTCAAAGCTAAGGTAATAATCGGAGCTGATGGTCCAAATTCCATAGTAGGAAAAGCCAATAACATGATTAGAAGTGATGATCCCATGGGAACGGGAACAGCATTCGAATATGAACTTAGCGGGGTAGACGTAGATAAAGAAGCCGTTGAGATGTATTTCGGTACAGAGTATGTTCCCGGAGGATATGCATGGATTATATCCCAGGGAGGAGATACGGCAAACATCGGAGTCGGCATACGTGAAGCAATGTTCGAAGAACACATGGGTGCCCGGGATTACCTTGACAGATTCCTCTATGAACACCCTATTGCCAGCAAAAAATTAGAAGGTGCATCTATCACATCAATAGTAGCGGGAATTGTACCGGTTGGCGGTGCACCAAAGGTCACTGCCACAAAGGATACAATTATAGCAGGAGATGCAGCAGGGCATATTATCGCAACCAATGGAGGAGGAATTTCCACAGCAATGGTCGGCGGCAAAATCGCTGCTGAAAGCGCTTCTGATCACCTTGATGGAAAATGTGACCTTATGGTATACGAAAACCGATGGCGAGAACAGATGGGGCTGGAAATTAAAACCGCAGTCTATGTCAGAAAGCTCATGGATAAGCTCATGCTCTCAGACAAACTTATGTCAACTGCAATAAAAATGATATCATCCGAGCATATGAAATCCATTCAGTGTGGACAGTTGCCAGATGTTGTCAGAAAATCACTCCTTAAGATGAATCTAGGTTTGAACTAAAATGTATGTTTTTGTCTACGGTTCACTGAAAAAAGGATTTTTCAATCACCAAGTGATCGAAAATTCAAAGTTCATTTGCAAAACGCATACAAAAGAATGCTACAAAATGCTTGACCTACAAAGTTTCCCAGGAGTCACTAAAGAGGAAAAGCTATCAGTGATCCATGGTGAAGTATATAATGTTGATAACATCACACTGGAACTACTTGATAAGTTTGAAGGAAACTGGTACCTGCGGGAAGCTGTAGAACTGGATGCAGGATTTTCAGCGCAGATGTATTTCCTGAAGCTTCTACCTGAAAATTTAAATTATCACCAAACTGTAGATACAGGTATCTGGACAGAAAAATAGTAATACAGCTCTTTCAAAATACAAGGAAAATGGAGATTAATATGTCTGAAACCAATACTGGTATTGACATGTTTCATGGAACTATATCTTATGAAGCACATGGGAACCTCTACCTCAACATTACCAACCAGTGCAGTGCTAATTGCACTTTTTGTCTGCGGGATTATTCAGACGGAGTCTACGGTTACAACCTCCGTTTATCCAGAGAACCTACAGAAGAAGAAATTATTAGAGAATTAGAAAATAAAGACCTTTCAAAATACAAGGAAATCGTTTTTACAGGGTTTGGAGAACCTACATGCAGATTCAAGATCGTCCTAGGTGTGACCAGATGGCTGCATAAAAAGAATTGTCGTGTCAGACTGGATACCAATGGCCATGCAAAGCTCATGTTCCCAGAAATGAATGTTGTTCAAGAATTAAAAAGTGCAGGCCTTGAATCCGTATCTGTAAGCCTTAATGCAGAATCAAAGCAAAAATATAATGCCCTCTGTAAGCCTGCATATGAAAATGCATATGAATCAGTCCTTGAGTTTACAAAAAAAGCTGTTGAGCTTGGAATCAGAACTCAGATGACAGTTGTAGGCAGTCTACCTGGAATAGATATAAAAGCATGTGAAAAGATAGCTACCGATATGGGAGCCACTTTTCGGGTAAGATAGATCAGAAATACTTCAATAGATCATCTCTTTTTGCAGAATGCAAACGCTGCCTTATAAGCGATTTAAGAGGTCTTATATTCCCTTTTTTAGCACTGATAGGAGCGAATCTATCAAGCCATTGTTTCCATGGTGGAAGCATACCAAGCTTTTCAACTATGCCATCTATGCTAGAGTCCATATTCTTCTCTTTCATCTTATCGGTCTTGTTCACTGCAATAACGGTGTCAATACCCATTTCCTGCAGGAAAGCATAAAGTTCAAGGTCCACAGGAATCTCATTTCGGGCTTCCCATCTTTCCACAAGCTCCACAAAAACAGAGCCATCAATTATCATTACTGCGAGATTGATACGGTCTGGGTTATCTTCTATATACCTTACGATCTGGTTCTTAACAGTATCCTGCTTGTATTCATTAACACCACTCATAAAACCAAATCCAGGCATATCAGTTATAAGAAGATCAGAAAAACGTATATGAGTAGGTTTTAAAGTTACACCTGGTCGTTTACCAACCTTTACTTTCTTACCAGTGATCTCACGGATAAGAGTAGACTTTCCTACATTCGAGCGTCCCACAAAAAGGATCTCATAATTAGCACCCTGCGTAGGGTCTTCATTTCTCGCCATTTTTAATCAAGCGTATATTATGCTTTTCCCTGCTTATAGCCTTATCCAGTTCACGCAAAAAATCCTCAAAGGACTCTCGTGGAATTCTTGCACCCGCTGCAGAAGCATGACCACCACCAGTGCCACCAAATTTAGGAGCAACTTCACGCAATATCATATTCAGGTCAGCTGTATCCCTCGATCTTAAACTCATATCGTATACATGCTTCCTGTGACGATATTCAGCAGCCAGACCAACATCCTTCATACCTGACGAAGCAGCATATATCGCTGACTTGGACATATACCCTTTAGGGTCCACCACATAGGCAATATTATCAAGGGTCTTAACTTGCTTCTTGACCCTATGCCTCAGATTCTCTTCCAGTTTTGAGCCCATTTGAGCAAAATGTAGTATATCATGTATCTCAGATAGAATGATATTGCGTGAAAGGGGATACAATAATTTCCTCTTAAAATCATAGTCCCTACCAGCAAATATCAGTGCCTGAATAAGAGTGCCGGCCTGGAAATAAAGACTACGCATATCCCAGTCCAATGTCCATTTCTTTATAGATGGAGTGTCATTGTAATAATCACCAATAGCACCGTAGATTGCAACCCTGCGCATATCCCTGTTAAGTCTTTTTTCAAGAACCTTGTAAGTAAGTTCTGAGGCACATACATTTGTATCATGATACAACCAATCAACATCAATACACTTTCCAGGTAAAGGATGATGATCAGTATAGAACATATTTGAATTCTCAGCAAGTTCTCCAAGCCTCTCATACAGATTAGAACACAGGCGCTCATCAATAGCAATGTCGCAAATAATTATATTCTTGTAGTCATCTGCGACCCTCAGGTCATCAACTACACCCACAGGAGAAGTAAAATAAACATCAGATTCAGGATAAGCACATTTTGCAATGGCACCACAACACACACCGTCAGAGTCACCATGTGTCAGGATAAGAGTTTCGTGCTTTTTTACTAATTTTGAATGCGCCATATTGATCCCGTTCCCCCTAAATGGAATGAATGAAATGATTCCAAAGAAATTAGCTATTATATATAGAACATAAGCAATATTCTACTTTTCTATCAATTTACATATATATGGCAGCTATCATGATTTATCTTATTTATCCTCATCACTTGAAAAAAAGCCTTTTATGTAATCTATTAGATCGAAAACAGGTTGAAAAAGACCGTGCTCCTCTTTTTCAATTTCAATTGAATCAAAAGCTGATTCATTATTATAATCTGATTCAATACTACCTCCATAGACTTCATTACTGGAATCAGAAGTATCGTTTAAATATTCCAGGTATTCATCATCAAGGTCGGAATCCAAATTATCCGATCCATCACCTACATTAAGCACATACCTACTTGAGTACATCAGGCCTTCATACCCTTTAGAATCAATAAATCTTGCTTTTGCTGAAGGAACGATTATCCGTCCTTCTTTATCCATACGCATGGAATAATTTATAGACAAATTGTCCCCTGGATGAAATACCTTGGATAAAACAAGATCACCATCCAGCAATACACCACCTTCAGGAAGTTCATCAGTAAATGATACATGTGCTGCCCTATCACCATCGTTACTTAAACTGATATTAACATTGATCACATCATTGACCGCTACTACATCAGAAGACATGCTTTTTTTAACATTTATTAATGGGCCATGTACGATCAATTCAGACCCGTTCAGAAATTTGCTATGCAAACGACCCTCATCGTTAACCAGAACCTGAGTTCCAGAAATATTATAAGTTCCGGGTTTCAGAGCTTTCAAAGAATATTGATAAGTCCTTTTTCCATAAGCATCCAGAGAAAAATTCCAGTTGATATTAGCATCAGGATCAAAAATAAGTTCATCAGGAATATCCTGTATTACACTTATAGACTCAAGCTGATCACTGCCCCGGTTTTCAATAACTATATCAACATTCGCCCGTTCATCGATATATATTTCATTGGTTCTTTTTTCTTCTACTGAAATAGTGGCGTCGATCCATTTCACAACGGGAGCAATATGAACATCTTCTTTTGAAATTGAAACACTTATTGTAGCATAAGGTGTAGGGATATCATTTCCTGTGACAACTTCCAGTACAGAGATATTTATCCTATCATCAAAATTCTTATAATCGGAAATGTCAGAATTATTCAAAGCGAGTATTGTACTCCATGATTCTGAACGATTTGTTAATACAGACAACACAACATAATCATTATCAGAATCAAAGGCCTTTGATGGGGAAAAGTCTACAGCATTTATCAAATAACTGCTGCTGTTGACCTCATCCCCCCAATAAAGAGTATATTCCTCTGCATCAAGCCATTCCAGATCATCATCCGAAGATGTATCTGAATTCGACTCTGCCCCTGCAAAACCACATAGACAGATAGTTACCATTAACAGGCAGATCAGCTTGGTCAAAATTTGATTCATGGATTCTATAAAAATATAATTCGATTACTGCTTATTCTGGCGTTTTGATATAAAGTACACACAACCCAAAACAAAAACTAACATAATTCCTTCGAATCCGGGCTGAACCCTTTCTTCAACTTCAGGATCCGCATAATTACCAGAATCAGCTGATGCAGTTCCTGATGAGGAAGAACTATCTGAATTACCGGAATTTGTATCTGGTTCTGCAATAGTATCTACTGCATTGTGATCTACCACAGATAGCACAGGCATATTAGATATTTTTTCACCCTTATATTCTTCCAGATCTATGAATGATCCAGTTGTAGCTGGTAATTTGAAATCACCGACCTCTTTTGTTCTAATCACATACGAATAAGTATGTCTTTGTCTAGGATTTACGACGTCTTTAAAGTTCATATTCCCGCTGACAAAGGAGACTGTTTCAGGCAATGTTTCTGAAGTAGTTACACTTGCCCCGTGTGTGCCTGTATTTTCTACATTGACCGTCACTTTCACCTGATCACCTACATTGACAGTTGAAGGACTGACAGACTTAGTAATAACAATTACAGGACCTTCAACCTCTATTGAAGGAGTTTCTGAAATAAATGTCTGCAATTTACCATTCGGATCAGTATACTGCGCAGTCAGTTTCGGAACACTATATTCACCTGTTTTATAAGGCTTTAAAGTATAATCGAAAACTTTGGTCTTAGTCTCCCCTGGAGAAAAAGAAAGAGTAAGCTGTTGATTAACATTATCCTGCAACTCAAGATGCTCAATTATGGGATTATCTACAGTAACTGAATTCAAGCTGTATATACCATTATTCCATATACTGACCGAAACATGAGCAGTTTCATCCATATATATCTCTTCGGTGATAGATTTAGTAATAACAAGTTCAGCTGCTGGTTCTATAGTAAGCTTTTTCTTTTCGCTGTCTTCGTTGTAATCATCATTAATGTCCATGGACTTGGTTGTTACTTTAAGATCGATGTCAGTTTCTTCCCAGTAGTGAGGTATTTTCAATTTGACCTCTATTGGATCGAGTACTTCATCTTCATCAATAGAAATAAAATGATGTTTTAGATCACCATCGACAAGTTCCATACCTACAGGATCGATCTCAAGGTCCATTTCATAAGCTTTAGCATCCCCTTCATTTTCAATATCAATGGTGGCACTTATATAAGGATAGGAAATTGTCCTTGGATCATAAGTGCTGTCATCATCATCAACTTCGATCTCGATCCTCATTTCAGGAATTCCACGTTTGTAGACTTTTACAACTGCAGTTGGATCTTCCATGTTGCCAGTCCAATCATCTATATTCAGAGTGACTTTGTCCAGATATGCACGAATATCCTTGCCATTGGATTCATCCCTATAGATGACACTCTGACCTACCTTCACAGGAGATATTTCTTTTATAACCCCGTTTTGAGAAATACTGATGCTCACGAATCCTTCAGTGTTGAAATCTTCTACCCTTATCAGATAGTTATCTGATGTCAGCGTGCCTCCCCAGCCCAGAGTACCGCTAGTATCCGCATCATCTTCCCACTCAATATCATCTTTGTCATAAGCTGATGCAAATGAGCATGACAAGAAAAGAAGAATTAAGCATATGAAAATCGTTCTTTTAAACATAACTGGACCTCTATTTGAAATAATTATTATGAGAATATAGTTTGGAATTGATTATTTGGCTTTAAAGATTCGGACCTCTTGTTTGAGTGGGTTTTTCAATTGATTTAATTCTTGAAGTTGACTTTGGAAGAGCAGTCATGGAAGGTTTTTGTATGGGGCCTACCCTGTTGTCATAAGCAAATATTTGAACCCCATATCCCGAATCCATTTTACTTTCATATTTTTTGTTCGAGGGAGAGGGATCAATTTCTGATCTTTTTTGTTGCATATCAGCCTCTTTTTTGGAAAAACCGCTTTTAACATCCCTTTCCTTTGCTCTGGCTCCTTCTTCTTTACCTTTTTTGTAAGTATCGATAACAATTGATCCTAATCCGGCTTCCTTGGCCAGGTCTTCCAACATAGAGTACTGCTCACTTACCCACCCTATCTCTGAGTGTTTGTGATAACCAACCTCAAAGCCAAGATCATAAGAACCTTTTTTAATCTCTTCTATTTCAGAATGAGTGAGTTGAGTGTCTGTTTCTTTTTTCTGAAAGAATCTAACCATTATTCATACACCTCTAATCAAGGAGATCCTTTATTGTCAATCCTTTATCAGTAAATTCAATATTACGTAAATTACAATCATGCTTTGTACCACGCATCTTAATGATCTGGATGGCACGTGTCATGGTTTTGTCGTACAGGAAGTTGTGCATAAAAATTACACCATGAGCAGCAAATTGTTCAGTTGAGTAAGCCGTTGGTTCTGTCATTTCAGATATTAGGATAGTAGTGCATCCCAGCTTCTTGAGATTTCGTATAAATCTACTCATTTCTTTTTCCTGAAGAGAAGAATCTTTGGAAGTAAATCTGATAGCAGAAACCGAATCAATTACAAGCCTTTTTACATCATACTCAGCCACATAAGCAGCTATTTCTTTGAAAACAGTTGCAGGTGAAGGTGCTTCATTATCAGCTGCTGAGCGGCCAACCTCATATTCAGGAGTGACATACTCATTGAACTCATCCATAAACCCATATTCCATCCGCGGACCAAGATCAGCAAATAATAACTTTTGCATTTTGACCAAGGTCATTACGTTCATTGAATAATTAGACATATCATTGATGATATTCTGTGGGCTTTCAAGTAAACTCACATATAGGCCCACTTCACCAAATGCTGCCCCTTGTGCCAGATATTGTACACAGAATGTTGTTTTACCACAACCTGGTGGTCCACTTACCAGATAAACACGTTCTGCCAGCAACCCGCCTTGCACAAGGTCATCAAATCCATCTACTCCGGTTTGTATTCTCATAAAATGCCCTCATTTGTATAATAATATTAGTATTAATTACATCATACATATATTTTACTTTTATTATTAACATCATATTATACATTAGCTATCTATAAATATATCGCCAAAATGCGACAGATTGAAATTACTTGAAAAAATACCTTAAAACATGGAACTTTATGATGTTATTGCGGTTTTGGAAAAAATAGCCCCACCTGAACTTGCAGAAGAATTCGATCATGGAAGGATCGGACTAACACTCGGATCAAATAAACAGATCAATAAAATAGTAGTGGCACTCGATCCTACAGAATACGTAATTAAAAGAGCTGCACAGATAGATGCTGACCTTCTGATCACACACCACACACTAATATTTAATTCGATCAATCTCATTCCAAAAGGTCTGGCGGATATTCTTAAAATTGCTCTTGATAACGAGATAGCCCTTTACTCAATGCACAGCAATTTTGACAAAGCAAAAGGTGGCATCAATGACGTGCTGGCAAAAAGACTTGGGCTATCTAATATAGAAGACTGTGAAATTGGAAGAATCGGAACAATAGATCCATGCTCTGCTGATACCTTTGCTAATCACGTTGCAAAAAGCCTGGGTACCCACATACAATTCACCGGCAAAAAAGATGAAATCCGAAAAGTTATGGTTTTTGGAGGGAGTGGATTCAGGAATGAATACCTTGAGTTCGCAAAGGAAAATGATGTTGATGCATATGTATCAGCTGAATTGAAACATGATATCATTCGCTCATGGGAAAATATGATGCTTGTAGATGCCACACATTACGCAACCGAGAATGCAGGAATGCAGGAATTATGTACTACACTTAAAGAAAAGCTAAAAATTGATGTTGAGTTTATAGAACATAATCCACTTATTAAAACACTTTGAGGGAAAATGCCAGAAAAGAAGGACATAAAGAAGGATGAGAGCATAACGGAAGAAGAACTGGAAAAAATGATGGAAGATGGGTTCAAATATAAAGAAAAGCCAAAACATCGGGGCCTTGGCAAATATGAAAGAACAGGCATATACAAAGGAGCTAATGTGAAAAAAGAATAAACATAGACTTGTTATTCTTGCCTGTGATCTATGACCTTTTTACCACATCCCATTGGAACAACTGTCAGTTCCCCACCTTCAAATGCATTGTTCAGTGCTTCATTTTCAGCAATCCTATCCATGGTAACAGCAACTGCAGCAACCTCCGAATGAGGCTGGTTCCCAACGGCAACATTCCAGTCTGCCATTTCATATATTTCAAAGGGAACCTTTTCAGCTCCGACAACTATCATGAGCTTCTCACATTCTTTGATTTCAGGAACGGCATCTGGAAGATTTACACCATACATAGAAAGGTGACAGATTTTTCCGCCCTCATCCTTCCACTTTTTGATCTCAGATTTCCAGCTCACGTTGTTTTCAACATAGAAATTACCGCCCCATCTGTCTGCAACATCAACCAGATTACCAGAAAGTTTGGGATCATCTGATGCCAAGAGCATACCTTCAGCACCAAAAGCCCTGGCGGTCAACCCAACATGCGTGGTAATTCTTTTGTCCCTTTGTGGACGATGACCAAGTCTTAAAATCACTATTCTATTCATTAATCCACCTGATGCTCAAACTTCGGTCACGTCAGCTACCTGCTCAATAAGCATGCCTTCAACAACTATTGGAGGTATCTCTCTTGCACTTTTAAGCGCTTCAGCAAGCTTCTCCTCTTTCTCTGCATATATTGTTATCACAGGACCACCCTCCTCAACCATTTCACCACGCTTTTTGTGGATCACAACGCCTGAACCTTTATCGTTTGGTGCACCGGCAAGTCTTGCGATCTGAACTATGCGTTTATTATCGAACTCTATGATGTAACCATTTGCAGGTGCATTCACTTCAGCTGTGAACCCTCCAAGCTTAATGTCCTTTGAGGTCACAGTCGAATCTCCGCCCTGTATCTCAACAATTTCCTTGAACTTTGCAAGAGCTTTTCCGTTTTTCAAAGTTTCAAGTGCAAGTTCACGACCCTTTCCTTTTGCAGCAACTCCACCCATCTCCAGAAGCATTCCAGCCAAAGCAATGCTTTTCTCGATGAGACTGTTTGGTCCTTCCATAGATTCAAGAACTTTCAATGCTTCTATGACCTCAAGTCCAGGTCCTACAGTCCTGCCCACAGGAGATGAACCATAGGTCAAAGCACAATCTATGTCCATTCCGAGGCGCTCACCAAGGCTTATGAGATCACGAGCAAGTTTTCTTCCGCTCTTCACATCAGGTATTTTAGTACCAAGACCCGTAGGAATATCCATTACAACTTTTTGAGCACCTACTGCGCCTTTTTTAGCCATAATAGATGCAAGAAGTTGACAATGAGGATCAATAGAAAGCGGATATTCGATTTTGATAAGTTTGTCATCAGCTGGTGCAATGTTGGTAGCTCCACCCCATACAATTACTCCACCTACTTTTTCAGTCATTTCCTTGATCTGAGCTGCTGTAAACTCAACAGGAGCAAGGATCTCCATCAAGTCTGCTGTTCCACCTGCACCTGTTATAGCCCGAGAGCTTGTTTTAGGTATAAGTAAGCCATTGGCTGCAATTATAGGTACAATTAGCAAAGTGATCTTGTTACCGGGCACGCCCCCAATTTAGGTCATATCCTTTATATTAGTACTATCGAATTTTATTTGCTCACCTGTATCTATCATGGCTTTTGTGAGCCATTCAGTTTCATCCTCGGTCATATCGTTGATATAAGTAGCTGTGAGGAAAGCAGCCAGTTCTATATCATTGAGATTTTCTTCAACAATATCCCTAATCAGGTCATATATTTCATCCCTGCTCAGTTTTATCCCATCCATTACCTTTCTGATAATGTAAGCAGATTTTGGCTTGTCTGCAGCTTCTACCTCTACGGTTTCAGTCCATTCCTTCTGAAGCTGCTCATGCACCTCATGATACAGGCCGATCATGCCTGGAGTTATCATATCCTCTGTGAAATCTACAATAGCAGTCAATGTAGTGTGATCTCTTATTCGCACCCTGTCGCCTTCATTCACTCCAAGTTCTTTTGCATCAATGGTGTTTAGCACCACTTTATATTTACCTACTTTGATGTCTATTGGTTGTACTTTCAGCTGCATGATCTCACCTTTTTATTATACTGTGAAATGCGCCAACAAATAAATAACTTAACCTTTGTTAGCAAGAAAATCTAATCCAAGCTCGATAAACCTTGAGATATAGGCCGGGATAATTAGAGTTGAATCCACTACAAGTTTTGAGCAGCTTTTTGTCTGCCTAAACATTGTATTTGCTTTTTTCGTGTTGAACAATGTATTCAGTCAACAGACAGATACCCTTTCTTGCAAATATATTTCTCAAACTCTATAAGGAAGAACACAGAGCTGGAAACGAGTACTATCATCAACCAGTCCACTGCCTCAATTGGAGCAGTGGAAAAGATGGAGTTTATTGCAGGTACATAGGTTATCATCATTTGCAGCGCTATGACAATTGCTATACCTAAGAGCATAATCCTGTTTGACAGGATATCGCTGAATACATATTCGTACATTGACTTCGAGTTGAACAGATAGAATATCTGGAAGAAAACTATGGTATTCAGAGCAATGGTACGTGAAGCATCTAGATTGCCACCGTTTTCCAGTTTCATGAAGAAATTGAAATATGCACCTGCAACAATGAGCAATGAGACGAAGATCACTCTTCTTTTGATGAGCGGGGTCAATATCGCCTCTTTTGGAGGGCGTGGTGGCCTTTTCAGTATGCCCCTTTCCTTTGGCTCCATGGTTATGGGAACACCAAGGCCGATGGCGGTGACCGTGTTAAGCCACAGTATCTGCAGGGGTACCAGTGGCAGTGTCATCCCAAGGATCACGGCAAACACAATGGAAAGTGCCTGTCCTCCGTTTGTGGGTAATGTCCATATCAGGATTTTCTGTATCTTACTGTAAACATCCCTACCCTCCTCGATTGCCGCCACGATCGAGGAGAAATTATCATCTGCCAGAACCATATTGGAAGCCTCTTTTGCAACCTCAGTACCGGTAATACCCATGGATATGCCGATATCTGCGGTCTTCAGGGCAGGGGCATCATTGATACCGTCTCCTGTGACAGCGACAACCTCGTCCATCTCCTTGAGAAGACTGACCACACGCAGCTTGTCTTCCGGAGAGGTCCTTGCAAACACAGATACCTTTCCAAGAACCTCCTTGAGGTGCTCATCGGACATCTCGCCAATATCCATTCCTGCAAGGGCACCTTCTGTTTCAATACCGATTTTTGTGGCTATAGCATAAGCTGTCTTCAGGTGGTCTCCTGTTATCATTATTACCCGGATGCCTGCTGTCTTGCAGTGTCTGATAGCTTCCGCGACCCCTTCTCTGGGAGGGTCCATCATGCCCTGCAGGCCGGTGAACACCAGGTCCTTTATATCCTCAGCCTCTATTCTTTCCACATCTGCAGGTACTTCCCTGTAAGCCATGCCCAGTACTCTAAGGGCATTGGAAGCCATCTGTTCAGCGGCATGATTTACACTTTCCGAATCCAGTGGTCCTGTGTTCTGTCCGTTAAACTGGGATATACACATGCTCAGGATCTTTTCAGGGGAGCCCTTTACATAAATGATCTTTGAGCCATCCTCTTTTTCATGCAGGGTTGCCATGAATCTTTCTTCCGGTTCGAAAGGTACGATATCCTTTCTGGGAAGATAGAATTTTCCGGCTTTCATACCCGAGATCAGGAGGGCTCCTTCTGTGGGGTCACCGTCTATATTATCAACGCCCCTGAATGAAGCATCATTACAAAGCACTCCTACCCGGAGAGTTTCCACAAGGGCTTTATCCTCCAGGGGATCAAATTTTGCTCCCTCCATCAGAAATTCACCTTCAGGAACGTAACCCGATCCTGTGATCTCATACAATTTACCGGCTGCATAGGCCTGGGTCACGGTCATCTGGTTCCTTGTAAGAGTACCAGTTTTATCAGTGCATATTACAGTGGCACTTCCAAGTGTCTCTACAGCAGGTACCGTGCGGATGATGGTATTCCTTGCGGCCATCCTGTTAACTCCGATAGCCATAGAGATAGTTATGACTGCGGGCAATCCTTCGGGAATTGCAGCAACAGCAAGGCTTACGGAAGCCATGAAGATCTCAACGGTCTCAAATCCCCTGAACAGGCCAACGACAAATGTCAGGGCAGCTATGATAAGAATGACCACAGATAGTATTATGCTCATATGTGTCATCTTACGCAGGAGGGGGGTGGACATCTCCTTACTTTCCCTGATGAATTCGGATATACGGCCGATCTGGGTCTTATTCCCTGTGGCCACCACAACACCTCTCCCCTGTCCCTGGTTTATAAGGGTTCCTGCAAAAGCAATACAAGCCGTGTCAATGGTATCCGCTTTCTTTTCCGCAGGTACGGATTCACCTGTCAGTATGGATTCATCGGCTCTCAGGTTCTTCGTATAGAACAATCTCATGTCGGCCGGAACTCTGTCCCCGGCCTCCAGAAGTACCACATCACCGATAACCAGCTCCCTGCTTGGAAGCACGGAGCTCACACCACTTCTCATTACTCTTGCTTCTGGTACAAGCAGCTTTGACAGTGACTCAAGCGCATTCTGTGCCTTTCCCTCCTGTATGAAACCTATTAGGGCATTTGCAAGAACCACCAACAGGATAACGACAGTATCTACATAGTGATCTAGGAAGAAGACGATAATAGCTGCTGCTATAAGCAGGTATATCAAGGGGCTTGCAAACTGTTTCAGGAAACGGTATACTGATCCATGCTCCTGTTTGGTGGATACTTCATTGTATCCGTCCCTTGCAAGTCTTAGCTCTGCCTCATCCTGGCTCAGGCCATCAGAATGACTGTTAAGTAAAGTAAAAACATCCTCTGAAGGAATGCCACACCACTTCTCCTCCGCCATAATAAAAAGATATAGATGAAGAGATAAATAACTTATTATTATCCTTTTAATTCTAAATAATTAATTTTAATATTGCACATTTTGTTCAGTGCACAGACTATCATGGCATAAATCCTGAATGATGTTTTATATTCACAGGTAAATAATAAATATAATTAACAAAGGTAACTGTAATGTAAATGTAGACAGCTTCAGGAAATAAGGCAAAAACTATATACCCTTCCTGACAAACGGTAACGTTACTAACTCATCTACATATAAGCATTGTTCTTAGAGGAATATATCAAATGTCTGCTTCCATGGTAGGAATGAGTTTTCTTGTTCTTGGTGTTGTCCTGCTTCTTGGCAAATTGATTAGGCTTAAGTCTCCTCAGCTTCAAAGTCTCTTTATCCCAAGTTCACTTATAGGAGGATTCCTTGCTCTTCTCCTTGGTCCGGAACTCCTTGGTAATCTGGTGTCATGGGCAGGTTTTAATGAGTATTTCTTTTCCGACGGTCTGTTCCCAGCAGAGATGCTTGATGTATGGACAACTCTTCCAGGTCTCTTTATCAATATAATATTTGCCACGCTCTTTCTGGGTAAGAAAATTCCCGGCATCCGTGAAATTTGGTTCCTGGCAGGTCCTCAGGTAGCTCACGGACAGACCATAGCATGGGGTCAGTATGTATTCGGAATACTGGTGACACTTCTCATACTGACACCATTCTTCGGGATAGACCCGATGGCAGGTGCCCTTATTGAGATATCCTTCGAAGGTGGACACGGTACTGCAGCAGGAATGGCAGCAACTTTTCAAGAACTGGGGTTTTCAGATGCAGCAGATCTGGCACTTGGTCTTGCCACCGTAGGTATCCTTTTTGGTGTCGTTTTTGGGATAGTACTCCTTAATTATGGAGTAAGGAAAGGCAAAACAGAGGTATTGTCAAGTGCGGATCATATATCCCTTGATGAGAGATATCAGAGCGGTATCATAGATTTCGATTCAAGGGAGTCTGCCGGTAAGATCACAACAAGGCCTGAGTCCATCGAACCTCTTTCACTCCATTTTGCATATGTAGGGGTTGCTATCGGAATAGGTTATATTATCCTTCAGGTATTAATTCTTATAGAAAAGATAACATGGGGTAATGCCACAGATATATACCTGATGTCACACATCCCGCTTTTTCCCCTGGCAATGATAGGGGGGATCCTTCTTCAGCTTTTCCTTGACAAATTCGATGTACACCAGACGCTTGACCGTAACCTCATGATGAGGATACAAGGTTTGTCGCTGGATATACTCATTACAAGTGCAATAGCAACACTCTCATTGACCGTAATTGGGAATAACCTTATGCCTTTCCTTATCCTTGCGACGGTGGGCATTGCATGGAACATGATAGCATTTTTGTTCCTGGGCCCAAGGATGATGCCTTCTTACTGGTTTGAAAGGAGTATAGGCAATTTCGGCCAATCCATGGGAATGACAGCAAGTGGCCTGCTCCTGATGAGGATTGCTGACCCGGGAAACAGATCACCTGCCCTGGAAGGTTTTGGGTATAAGCAACTCCTCTTTGAACCAATCGTTGGAGGTGGCATATTCACAGCTGCCTCTGTTCCCCTTATATTCTACTTCGGTCCTTTGCCTGTGCTCATCCTTGCAGCAATTATCATGCTTTTCTGGAGTGGGCTTGGATTGTTCTATTTCGGTCGTAAATAGAACAAAAATGGGCTCTGTAGAAAAAACTATGAAAAACATAATCCATGAGATTAAGGTGGCAATTCCCCTTGTTTATTTATAAGTCTCCTTTTTCCATTTCTTCATCCCAGTATTGATTAACGCCCGCCATAAATTCATGATCACTTATCAGTTCGGCATGAATACTTTCAATAATGTCTTCTGAAACCTGACCTTCCTTGACCATTTCTTTGCCGGCCTCTCGCAGCGCATCATAAAATTCGTTTATTCTCTTTTTGACATTTTCATTAGGCCAGTCCTCTAATACTCCTCCACTATTTCGGTAGACTTCCAGTACGGGATTCTGAGACGCCATATATGCCTTGAACAAATCAAAATTATGTTCTCCGGGAAATCCTGCATTCGCAATCATAAAAAAACGTGGATAGTGCAGTCTTTCCTCATGATAACAGCTTCCATCTTCATTTTTGTGAATATGTGGTGTTGCAGTAGGTAAGAGCCTTTCATTGAATTTTTTTAGTATTGAAGTCATGAATAATCCATAGACTGGAGTGGCCATTCCTACATAATCCGATTCATAAAAAAGATCTATGAGATGGGACATGTCATCATTTATTACGCATTTTCCGGGAGTTTTAGTCCAGCAACTAAAACAACCACAACAATGATTGATATTATGCTCTGCCAGGAACACCTCTTGTGTCTGAGCACCCGCCTGTCTGGCCCCCTCCAGTAAAGGATCAACGATCCGATGGGTATTGCTTTTTCTTTCTCTGGGACTACCATTGAAAACAGTTATTTTCATATTAATTCTCCTATTTTTGAATTTTTTAGAGAAACTAACCCCTAATTTTAATTGAAGCATAATCTTATAAAAGAGGATGTATTCCATGAGTTTGCTTGCACTAAAAATGAAATTTCTTTTTCATTGATTATTCAAAGAGGATTTATACAGAGCTATTATTCCTTAGCAGAATTTGATTGAAGTTTACTATTTATAGGTATTGTAACTGTAAAGCTACTTCCTTTTCCGACCTCACTTTCAACGGAGATACTTCCACCCTGCATCTCCACATATTTTTTTGTTAGTGCAAGCCCCAATCCAGTTCCACCATATCTTCTTGTAGTTGAACCATCGACTTGGGTAAAAGGATCAAATATTTTGTCCATATAGGTAGCTTCAATTCCAATGCCATTGTCTATTACTGAAAATATAACTTCATTTTCATGGGAGCTAATATTTATGTTTATTCTTCCCCCATCCTCAGTGAACTTAATGGCATTCTCCAGGAGGTTATATAGGATTCTTTTCATTTTTTGCAGATCTGCAATCAGATTATCTGAAGAACAAATATTTTTTGTCGTAACTTCAATGTTCTTTTTTCTTGCAGCAGTTGATAAAAGGCTTATAATATCAGAAACCAACTCTGAAATGGAGAAGGCTTCAATTCTAAGCTCTCCAATATTGGATGTTGACTCAGTATCTGAAAAATCAATCATTTTATCTACTACAGTTAATAGATTCTGCCCGCCTTGAAGAATATTAGTCGCATACTTTTGTTGAGTATCATTTAGATCATGATCAAGCAAAAGTTCACAAAAACCTAGCACAGCAGTCAATGGTGTTCTAAGCTCGTGGCTAACATTCTGGATAAAATCTTTTTTAATCCTGTTTGAATCATCTGCCGCGATCCTAGCATACAAAGTGGCTTCCTCAGACTTTATTCGTTGATCAATATCACTTAGTAGACCTGCAAAACTAGATGGTGTAGTACTTTCATTAGTATAAAGTGGTTTTCCTTTTATTGAGACCCACTTCCACCCACCAGATAAGCTTCTAAGTCTAAAATCCATTGATACAGACTCACATTTTTCAGCAGATTCCATAATTAGCTGTCTTAAAGTATTTGCATCTCCAGAATGCACCAAAGAATAGAAATATTCCGCACTTAAATTAGAACCATGTTCGTTCAAGCCAAGCATTTTCAATGCATGGAGATCTGCTGAAATTGTTCTAGATTCCAGATCCAACTCCCAGAAACCCATTTTTGCTCCTTCAAGTACTGACTTTAGTTTATCTTCACTGAGTTTCAATTTTTCATCAGCCTTCTTCTGCTCTACAACTTTCCATACAGAATCCATGAGTACAGTTAGCTGCTCAATATCTTCAGGAATATAATCAGTTAATTTATTGCCAACAGCCACAACAGCTACGATTCTGTTCAAGTGGAAAACGGGTATAGTCATGAACCTGTTAAGATCGACATGACCTTTTGGGAAACCTTTTTTGGCAGGATGAGGAACCTTCAAATCATTAATTATCAAAGCTTTTCTTTGTTTTACTGCTTGACTCCATACTCCTGATTCTTCTAAATTGAAAAATGTGCACACATCCAAATTACATTTATCATATATATTCTTTGAATAAGAATGGAATTTGAATTGCTCGGTCTCCTCATTATAGAAGTACAGATACCCTATTTCACTTTTTGTAAATGCTACAATTTCATCCACTACATTTTTAAGGAATTCATCAAATGAATGTATTTCATGCTCCATTATATTTGCAAAACATTGCAAACGTTCCTCATTCAGCTTGATCTTTTCTTGGGCTTTATGACGCTCAATCTCAGCCGCTGCACGAGATGCAAAACTGTTGAGAACTGATCTTGTAAATGTTGAATCAACCATTGGTTTATCGTCAAGCAAAACCATCACACCAATTGCTATTCCCTGGCTATTTATTAAAGGACTGCCATAATAGCTTTCAACACCCATTTCTTTTAGTAGAATGTCTTCTGGAAAAATATCCTGGACCTTTGATGAATAAAAACATTCGCCATCTTGTAAAACATTATTACAGGGTGTGCCAATAAGAGGATAACTAAAGTTCTCAGAATATTCCCCATTATTCCACACAGCGATGGTATTTGCAGTATTCGATTTGTTAGTATCTACTTCAGCTATCAATGCGTACTTTACATCCTGGAAAACTGCAATTTCACGAACCATGACCCTAAAAATATCTTCTTCAGAGAAAACAGAAGTTTCAGCAATGGTTATCAATGCATTTTCTGCTCTTTTAGTTTCAGTAATATCCCAGTTTGTTCCTACCATACGCACGGGATTGCCTGATTTATCCCTCTGGACACTAGCAAGTGCCCGAATGGTATGAACACTAGCGTCCGGCCAGAGAATACGGAACTCTGTATCAAACTCCGCCTCTCCGCGAATTGCCATCTGGAGTTCCTTACTGCTTCTTGCAAGGTCATCTGGATGGACTGACGCCTCCCAGGCCTCATAAGCACCTTTGAAGTCACTTTCTGAAACTCCATATAACTTGAACATCTGTTTATCCCAGACAAGTACATTGTTTTGAATGTCAAAATCCCATATACCGACTCCACCTGCTTTTGTTGCCAGCGCAAGTCTGTCCCTTGTTAATTTCAGTTCATTTTCTGATATTTTCTGGTCGTTAATGTCCCTACCCACGGCAATAATAGAAGAAATTTTGCCATCTTCAGAAAATACTGCTTTTAAGGACCATGAAATCCATTTCCAGCCATCAACAGTCATTAACCTATCTTCATGAGAAGCTTGATACGGAGGTTGCAATACACGTTTTAGAGAATATTGTGCACAAGGTAGATTTTCTTCAGGTATTAGAGAAAGCAGATCTTGGCCTAGCAACTGATCTTCACCCATTCCACAAATACTACAAAAAACATCATTAACAAAAAAGATTTTACCTTCCTGATCGAAATTAATTAAAGCATCATTCTGGTTTTCAACAAGAAGCCTGTATTTTTGCTCACTCTCATTCAATTTATTTTCTGCAAGCTTTCTTTCAGTAATGTCACGGATGAAAAGGGCACATTCTCCACCGTTATTTTCATGGAAATGAACACTTACTTCTACATCAAAAAAAATACCATCTTTTCTACGATGTTTGGATTCGAAACGATCAAAATCCTGTGAACAGGCTTTTTCATTATTTTGATACCTAGTTACATTTAGCATATTCAATTCAAAATCAGAAATATCCATTGAAGTCAATTCATCTTTGCTGTAACCTGTCATATTGGAATATGAATCATTGACTTCGATTATATTCCCAGTATTATTAGTTAAACAAAATCCATCCATGGAAGTTCAGTAGTTCTCTAATTTTTCTCTCCATCTTGTTCCTACCACTATTGAATTACCTTAAACACTGCACTACTAACTGAATTCTTAACTTTCTTCTAAGCCATTCTTCAACAAACAGAATAAACCTGGC
>Ga0206328_129_pt1 | contig 33000 bp, 26 predicted proteins | sample SalPonR1_A_D2_MG_FD_142664 | JGI IMG/M metagenome (GOLD analysis project Ga0206328, IMG submission 142664)
ATCTATAAGTGGTTTCAGAACAGCATCAATACATTGTTTTGGTCTTAATTCAAGTTTAGAACTGGTTCGTGAATTGAATGCTAGAAATGACATATGGCGGCGTTCCCGCTGCATATAAAGCTATCGGGAAGCATAATTCGCTGGCTTATTCGAAATTAGCGAAGTACTGAAAGTTAAAGTATGCTTCTCCACTATCTGAATCATTAACAATGTCTATATCAACTGCTGAATCAGCATCAACTGTAAAATTATATGTTCCAGTTATGTTGTTTTCCAATGTAGCTTTGTACACATACGTGTCACCATCATTGGTTTCATCGATTATTGAAGGCGATCTTGTATATTGTCCTGAGTCCAGCGCATATTCATCAATGAAAATAGAGACTCCTGATGAATCAAATACTTCAACAACGATTTGATGTGGATATTCATCCAAATTGGAAACTGTGAAAAACAGAGGTTCACTTTTCTGCCTGATAGTATCAGATCTTATTATGCTTTTAAGGTCAGATTTTTTATAGGCAACATATACTGTTTTTTGGGTTTCATTATCCATCACCCATCCAACCTGTTCGATTATGTATCGGTCGTTGTTTGCATCTATTGATCCAAGTACAGTTTGATTGTCCATAGTAAAACGGACCTTACTTGCAGGCTTGTTCTCTATCCTTCCATTGTACTGATAGATTGGTGCCATATCCCTTTCAATTGTAGTACCATTTTCACCATCAAATAATTCTTTTACACCCTCATTGACCCAGATACCAGATTCCATTTCCAAAATAAAGCCTGTACTTGCAAGGTGGAATTCCATTCTTCCTGTGTCTGCATGATGTTTAAATTCTTCAGTATCTATTGTTATCAATTCGTATTTTGCTATTGTCGAAGGAATGGATATTTTGCTTTCAGCGTATGAGGCAGAATCTATAGTTTGGATGTACCCTTCGGAATGTTCATATTTTATTTCTCCTGATGGAGAAAGCAGTATTAATGCAAGATCCAGTATTGCAATAATTAAAATGTATTTCTTTTGCAGATTTGTTCCCCTTGTTAGTAATCTTCAAGATCACCTTAAATCAATCTCTTCACTGAGTCCACCAAGAAACTCCCACTTTACCTCTCCATAACGTGGATGTGGATAAGGTAATTCTCTCCTAACCTTAACCTCAACTAAAAATGCATAATTCTTTCCAGATTCCATATCTAATATGTATTCATAATGATTTGATCCTAAGTATTCTATAATCACCTGTTCTTCGTGCACTAATTCCATATCTTCATCTGAGTATAATCCATCAATAGGTGTAGAAGCACTTATTTGAACAGAAACAGGCAAGTTATTGGGTGCATCTCCTGTATTGTTACTAAAAAAGAAAGTGTCTTTGTTTTTGTAGTCTAGATTCATTGAAAGTATGATTCTTGAATGTGTTTGATTTATTGGAATAGCATTGATCTCCAAACTCTCAATAAAAACATTGTTTTCAAGAGAATTGGATTCGAATGGGAAATATAAAATAATTGTCACAAGAAAAAGGGCAACAACTAGTATTATCAATCCAACAATAAAAAGTAGTATTAATCCTGCAATACCTGCCTTCCACCAAGGGGGTCTAAAGTGAAAGGCTATTATAGATGATATTATTATCAGAACAATAATAACAATAAATATTTCCTGCACTGGCTTAAGATTTATATTTTCCGAAGGATTATCTGCAAATGAATTGTTTTCAATGATATTTTTATCGTCTGAATATCGATGATAAAGACTATGTTCTTCGTTTGACTGGAATGTATTGTTTTTAATTACATTGTTGTCAGTGCTTTCAATGCTTATTCCATGCAAATTGTTGGAGAATATATTTTGCTCGAAGATGTTTCTTGAACTTAAAGATGTTAAGCGTATTCCTGCATCTTTATTATCTGCAAAATTATTATTGCTGACTGAATTCGAGTTTGATAACCATAAATGAATACCACACTGTTTGCTCTCATTGATATTGTTATCAAAGATTGTGTTTTTATCAGATGAAGTCAATGCCAGACCGATATTATTAAGGATTACTTGATTCTGATCAATTGTATTGCGAGATGATTCCCTAAGGGCTATCCCATAGAGTTGATTACTATTGATCTCATTATCTATGATAATATTCTTGTCAGATTCATCTAAATAGAAACCACGTTTATTTTCTTGAATGGTATTGTTTTCAACGTTGTTTCGAGTGGAAGCATGTAGATGGATTCCATGTTCAGTATTTAGAATGAAAACACTGTCTTGAATATAGTTTCTGGAAGAACTCTCAATGTAAAGTCCGTCCTGAACATTTGTCATTACACTGTTTTGAATCTGTGAGTTATCCACATTGTCTACGAAGATTCCTGCTGTAGGATGCGTATTATTTTTTCCCGCTATAGTTATGCCATTTATTTTTACATAATCTGAAAGAATGTGGATTACAGGTGATGTTGAATCATTGTATTCAATAGTTACATCTTTGGGATCAAGAGTCAAAGAGTAAATATTTACAGATTTATTGATAATGAGATTTTCACAGTATATTCCATTTTTAATAGCTATAGAATCATTTTCCTGAGCATGGTCAATTGCATCTTGGATTGAGGAAAAGGTGAAATTGGTGTTGTTATCATGCATATCCACTGTGATTGTAGCTGCAGAGACACAGTTAATGGTTAAAAGCAGAAAAATAATGATAATTATATTTATAAATTTCATGTTTTCCTCTTAAAGCATAACTATAAATAAATTATGAATAGGTTCTTGCACCAAATGTATAAATAAATAAGTGAACTTTCTATGAAAGTTCACTTTACTTTCTAATATTTTAAATCATCCTAGGAAGGAATATCCTGTGGAAGTGGTATCACTTGAACAAACATACTGATAGACATTATCTTCGTAGTTGAAGTTCATATCTTGGGAGCGATACCATTTCATACTGTCATCTCCGCTCAATGTATTTGGATCGTTCAATCTGAAAGTTGAATATATTTCAACATCGTAGTATCCTTTTAGTACTACAGCATGGCAATTACCCCATGAACTTTCTTCTGTAAGGTAGAATGGTCTTCCATCATCTACCATATCTTTAATCTTACCAATTGTGTAAGCTACAGTTCCTGATCTGGTTCCTTTTTGTAGGTAAACTCCTTGATCATCAAGATAATCCTGTGCTTCACTTGCACTCATTGAATCGTAGCCATTATAGACCCAAATGTCCCATATGTCCGGTGCACTGCTCGTATAATATTCTTCAAGCATTGCAGCAACGGTTTCACCACACGCATTTGAAGCAGCAGTATAACCATGGCCGTCCCAATATATTTCCCACTGGCTCCTTTGTGGTACACTTAGTACTACATTTGTTTTTGCTTCTACAGATGGAATGGTATTTTCATATATGCTCATTGAAGTACCACGGAGTCCTATTTGGCACTCTTTTCCATCGATATCAACATATCCTACAAATCCACCACTTCCATCATCATAAAATTCACCATGCAAAGTGTACTTTCCAGATTTGTCACTGACATCTACATAAGTTGCGTATTTTTTCGTTGCTCCTTCATAGCGTGTCATTGTCGTGTTTCCAATTTTTGTGTATATTGGTTTTGCACCTTCAGGAACATCCCAGCCTACAAATACTTGAGTTGCTTCTCCGTAGAGCTTCACTTTCTTTTCTTTTCCATCCAGAGTAATTGTACCCTCGAGTCTTACCTGATTGTTTTCATCAATTATACCTGATAAAGCTGCAGATGCAGTCTTCTCAGATACTTTAGTTGTACTTAAATCAACTATTGAATCTTCAGTGGTTGGTATTATTAAAACACCACCTTCTTTTGTTAAATCAATACTAATTGGCGTTGTCGTCGAGTCGCTTTGAGCACATGCTATTGGAACTGTTGCTATGAGAATCATTAGCATTAGTCCAATAATTGTTCTAATGTTTGTCTTTTCCATTTATTTAGCCTCTTTTGGACACTCAAAGAAAAATAACTAAACACTTAAATTTCTTAAAGTCAACGTTATAGTGCTTTTAAGCGCTTCGAAATCCAGATTGGAGTTGGAATGTCTATCTGGATTTCGACCACATCTTTGATGTGTCATATAAAAATCTCATACTTAACTATAAAAGTATTTTTCCTGTCGTTTTTTGTTTAGACCTTTTTTAGCATTATTTTCTCTTTTGAATGTTTTTATAATAACTCATGAATATTATTGCTTTTAAGTTGGATGATAGGGCCATAAATTGTTAATATACCTATAGTGAGAACATTAAATGTTTATGTGAAGATATGCTTAATTTATTACAATAGTATTGTTGTTTTAGATTTTAGGTATTCTTGGCATTGATAATATCACTTTCAAGATGAGGAGTTGGCATAATATCATCTTGGTGGTGGGGAAATAAGGTTAAAAATATGAAGACAAAAGATAAAATTGGTTCGATGTTTGTAGTTATCTTAGTACTTGGACTTTTATGTGTTTCATGTGTAAGTGCTCAGAGTAATTCGAAAGATGCAGTAAATATAGACGAGGCAAAAGAAGTGGCATCGTATTATGTGCAATACGTCCCTACTTTTATGAGTGATTTTACCGAGTGGAAGAAAGCAACTGTAGAAGAGGGAATAGCATACTATGATCTTGAGGGTGAGAAATCAGCTTATTCATTCAATGTACTTAATGAGGGTGAATATGTTGGTTATATTATGATCTCAGCTACAAGAGATAATTATCCCGTTCTTGGATTCTCTAAGGGTAAGGTTCCTAATGCCATTATGGAATTGGCTGATACATCTGAATCTATTGTAAAAACAGAAGCAAGTAAAAAGCAACTAAGTGTTGAGAGTGCAACTCCTCTTTATCTCGGTGGTACTTTTTATTACATGCAATATTCATTAGTTGATTCGAAGGGAGAGATTGTAGCAAAGAAGATTGTAGATTTGACTTCACCAACTGCTCCGATCTTTTATAATGAATCTGTAATTGAGAAGACTTTCGGAGATGAGGAGACGTTAAAGAAACGGCAATCAATTAAGGAAAAAGAAGCTGAACTACAATGGGATTCCATTGAAAACAGGATGTTAAGCGATACCGAATCCAGCGAGGTGTCTACAAGAAGTATTGGTTGGATCAGTGGGGTGCCTAATTATGACTGGTACATTGGTTGTACTCCCACCTCTGCCGGAATGGTCTTGGGATATTGGGAGGATAACGGTTATTCAGCTTTGCCTAGGTACTACATTAATCTACAAGTTGGCTATGGAGATGGGTACATATGATTGGCCAGCAAATGGAACATGGCCATGGGACATGGATGATGGAATCGAAGCTGTTTGTGATGACTATGGATATAGTAGCATTAGTTCTTCTAATGATTATTATTTGAGTTGGAGTGATACTAAGAACGAGATCAACAACGGCAGGCCATTTGTTCTAAGTATGACATATGGTGGAACTGGTAGTGGTCATGATCAGGCTTATGGAATGCACAGTGTAACGTGTATGGGCTATTCTGATGGCACCGAGGATTATGTATTCTTGCATGATACATGGGATGATACTAATGAGCATTATCTTGTATTTGGTGATTGGGTAGCAGCAATGGGAACATGGGTAATACCCTGATTCTCTGTTTTTTTTAGAGATAAAAAAATATAAGTAAAGAATTCTGATATCCGTATGGAAGTTATCAATGTTACTTAAAAGATGCTTATTGGGATTTTTGCTATTAATGTTAACAAGTACTACCGGAGCATCTACTGTTGTTGTTGATAATAGTGGTAATGGAGAGTATTTTACTATTCAGGCCGCAATTAAAAATGCTGTTTCCGGGGATATTATTATTGTTAATGAAGGTCAATACACCGAGAATGTCGTGGTTGATAAAGAGTTATCTATTATTTCAAATTCTTTGCCTTCGGAAAATACTATAATTCAAGCCAATGATCCTGATAGCAGTGTTTTTTCAGTGCAGGCAAATAATGTAACTATTGATGGATTCAATATAATAGGAATGAATGGTAGAAGACATGGAATATGTCTCAATGACTCAACTGGTTGCTCTATTACGAATAATACTTTATCGGGTAATTTTTGGGGAATTCATCTACTAGGTTCTGACAAGAACACGATATGGAGAAATATTTTGAGTGAAAACGATAGATATGGTATTTTTCTTGTAGAGTCTCATGACAATTCAATTGGTTATAACAATGTGAACAATCAGCTGGATGGGATTGTCCTTGACTCTTCTACTGGTAATATTCTGAGAAACAATTCTGTGAGTGAAAACCTCGAATCAGGTATCCTATTGATAGATGAAAGTGACAATAATCACTTGTACGGTAATCAGATGGTCAAGAACAAGTTCAATTTTGGAGATGAAAGTGGTTTCAATAACGTTGATGAAAGCAATATGGTTGATGGAAAAAATGTTCTTTATTTCAATGATGCGTCAGACCTCATAATCAATGCTTCTTCAAATGCTGGATTTTTATATTTTTATGATTGTGAAAATATTACCTTAAAAGATCTGGTTATTGCAAATAATCTGCATGGAATTAGTTTCTATAACGCAGATGAAGTCAGTCTTTATAATATCAGTTGTTCAAATAATAAATATGGTTTGTATCTTGAAAGGACTTTGAATGGTGTAATTTCGGATTGCAACATTCAGGAAAACTCCTTGGCAGGGGTATATATTGGAGATTCTGAAAGGTGCTCGATAGAGAAGAATCATATCGTAAATAACGACAACGGTATTTATTTTGATGTATCGAAAAGTAATGATGCAAGTAAAAATCTGATTGCAAATAACTCAATAGGAATCTTGGAAGGTTTATCCGACAGTAATATAATAACTGACAATGAGCTTTCTAATAATGGTATTGGGATTTTTTTGTATTTATCAAGTAAAAACAAGATAGATAAGAATGAGTTTTTAACGAACAAGAATACCAGTATTTCTCTTCAATATTCAGATGAGAATATTGTGACAAATAACAAAATAAACGAAAGCAATGCAGGTATTGTGTTAGAAGAGTCAAGCAGGAACAACTCTGTTTCTGGTAATTATCTTTTTGATAATGGAGGATGCATCGTTGGGGAAGTGGATGAAAATATTTTTTTTAACAACACGTGCCAGAATACCGAAGGAAATCATTTCTTATCGTTTATCGATTTTGGTTGTTTGGTCTTTGTTATCTTAGGAGCGGCTTGGATGCAAAGGCATAGATATTTAAATTGATCATTTCCAGTCTATAGGAAACTTAAAACAGCAAAATTCTAAAGGAAACGCTCCTCTTTTCTTTTTATTAAAATAGATCCGGTATTGGTGAGGGGAGATGGGAAGAAGTTGGTTCCAGGACAATAGATGTTGATTTGAAGCAGAGTTCATGATTACAAACCTATTCTTTTTTGTGTATTGCTTTGTATTCTGGTGTTCATAGTTGGATGATAAGGCCATAAATTCTTAATATGCATAAAACAAAACTTTTTGATATTCAGGGTTGTTGGGCACTGATAAACAAGAATCCTGCCACAGGAGAAAACATGAATATCAAAACAATATTCCTAATCGCAATGGTACTATTGTCATTACCATTTGTAGCAAACGCTAAACCAGTAATTGTAGGATACAATGGAAATTTGAATGATGCTATTCTTGAAGAACACAATATTTCAAATTACACGGTTCATCAACAAATCAATGCTTTTTCAACAGATATATCTGAATCTACCATAGAAGATCTGTTCAGTGAAAAGAAAATTCGCTATATAGAGGATGATATCTCTATTGGTGTTGTTGGCGTGGCATATGACTCTGAATTGTATGCAGTCAAAGTTTTAGACAGTACTGGCAACGGGCAGATATCTGATGTTATAGAAGGCATAGAGTGGGCTGTTGCAAATGATATGGATATAATTTCTATGAGTATTGGAACTACTGCTTATTCACAGGCATTTGAAGAAGCATGTGATCATGCATATAGTTCTGATGTTCTTTTGGTTGCTGCATCTGGTAACAGCGGAGATGGTGATATAACTTCGAATAATGTTGAATATCCTGCAAAGTTCGACTCTGTAATGGCAGTTTCAGCCATTGACAGCACTGGAATTGCACCAATATGGAGTTCTGATGGAGATGAAGTAGAGTTAGCTGCACCGGGAGTAAGCATCTATTCAACATTCCTGAATGACGACTATACTACAGAATCAGGAACCTCAATGGCAACGCCGTTTGTAGCCGGAGTTGCTGCATTGGTTAAAAGTGAGAATCAGTCCATGACTTCACAAGAAGTAAGAGAGCTGCTTTGCTCTACTGCGACTGACATTGGAAGTTCAGGAAAGGACCCTGTTTACGGGTTTGGACTTGTAACTATTTAGCTTTAAGCTCATAGTTTGGAATAGAGGAGAAAGTCTGATTCTCCTCCATCTTTAACATATTAGTGTTGTTGTCATCAGATGCCAAAGCAGACTGTGGATAATATCTTTTAAATCTACCATCTTTCTCGAAGTTGATGAATTCATCTGCATGAAGCTCTTTGATGTGCCAATGTACCGTGCTCTTGTCAATATTGAGATCTTCGGACAATTCCTGTCCTGTTACACCCGGTTTTTTTGTTACGATCTCGATCAGCTTTTTACGGGTCTCGTTTCTCTTATGCAGATCAAGGACTTTTTGACCTTCCGTTTTTGAGCAAGTGATGTGAAAAATACCTTTTATTTTACCTTTTCTAATCGTATGTATGCGATTAGAGAATTGCAATCTTGCAAGGTAGTACCTTAACGTGCCTCTCTTTAAATTCAAATCCTCAGCAATTTCAATCTCAAGGCAGCCTGGATTTTCAGATATGTAAGCGACTATTGCTTCAAGTTTCGGATTGGTATCCTTGGTGAATATCTTTCCGAGGAGAAGAGGTATGTATTTTACAAATGCAAAGGTCGAGAGAGTTGCTCCACCTATTACGGATAGTTGTATCCATAGTGGCAGGTTCCAAAAAGTAATATTTTTATCGGCACCGCTGCTGTCAACAATTTCGTCTTCAGCATAATCACCAACTGATGGGGTTACAATGTAACCGCCGTTGTCGCCAGAAATAGCACAAGCTAATGATGTTATTCCTAAAAAAATGAGCAGGATAATTCCTGCTCTGAGGAACAAACATTTTTTCATAATTAAATAGTATATGTTTCAGTTCCTGATACACTTTGTCCATACACACGGTAATTCCATGTACCGGTAGCAATACCATTTGAGTTTTTAATATCGAGGTCTATTCTCCCGTTTATTGATCCGTCTGCACTATCATAGTATGGCCCGAGTGTGTAACCATCAGGTGTATAGATTGTCAGTTTGAGAGAGTCTGAGGAATCTCCCCAATTAAGATCTACATCAAGTGTAGTGATGGAAGAACTAACATATTTTGAGTGCCAGTTAGTTTCTCCCTGAGTGATAGTGTCGAATACTGCCTTTATCTGTACAATACCATCAGACTGAATATCATCATTAGAGGCTTTTGAAGGAGTTACCTTGTAGGGATTCTTATCCTTTGCTTTGTTCTCTTCAGCCATTGCACAACCGGCAAACAGCATGATTACAATCAGTATCAATCCTATTTTTTTTATCAATTATCTCACCTTTTTGAGTTTGCAGCCAAAAATATGAAAATAATCTATATAGCGGTTATGGCCCTATCGTCCAACTATCCGTTTTGATTCTCTTAATGCTTTTTTAGTGAGAGTTAGTGTCTGAAAAGAAGGAGTATTGATAGCACCAAGTGAGGTTGGATTTAAAAATTCACATTCTATGTTTATGAGGTTTATCCATAGGTTTCCCCTCTAACAAAAAAATTGTCATATACATGAATTCTATGCAATTGTAATTCCCAGATTTAGCAATACATGAGGTTCTTTGTAAACTCAACTAAATGAGCATTCTAGACTCAGATCTTCTGGATTTACTATCGAAAGTTCCAACTGTTATGGTGTGCCCTTTGTAAAAAACTAAAATGTAAATGTCAGGTTATCTATGGCTCTGCAAGCCTCTGACATATCCGTTTTCATTTGCCATTGAGTATTCCTTTGAAATAAGTTTTTTAACTGTTTCATTTTCTTCGTCTATTGGTTTTCCATTTGTGCCATAATATATCAGGTAATACACGCTTTGATTCCCTCTAAATGGCTCAATGATGACTGCAAAATATCCTGATGTTTCATTACTTTCATAAAGACTGACATTAAGCTCTGTTGGGCCATATATGGTGTTGTCATTACCTACTTCTTCAAGCTTCTCAGTAATGTCTACTGTATCATCTTGTAACTTTCCGTGTTCTTCTAGATAATTGTATAACTCCTGCTCACCAATTTTCAAATCGTTATAATTATCAAAGTACCATACTGTCATCATGGTTCTTCTAGTATAGTTCACTGAACATGAATATCTGGATATTGAAGGAAAATATATTGATTGGTTAACAGCTTTATTTACTAAATCAGGTGGCATGTACCAAGAGAGCATAACTTCTGGAGGAGTGGGTCCAACAGTAAAATCGTCCTCAGAATCAATTTCAATGCTGCTGCTCGTTTTATCTGGAGTCATATATAGAACTGTAAATAAAGATAAAAGTAATATGCATAACAAAATTATTGTTTTGGATAGTTTTACCGATGACATGTTTCCTCGTTTGTTATAAAAAAGGGAGAGATTTAAGGTCTCACCCAAGTTGCTTTAGCATCATCCCAATTTCCAAAAGTTATGTAATGATGATTTTCTCCAGACCATCCATCGTGTAGGAACAAATAATCAGTAGTGCCTTCAGAATATCCTATACATGTAACAGCATGATTTCCATATGGGCTAGTACGACCACTTCCTATTCCTCCATCCTGCATATTTAATACGAACGGTCTACTTGCATCAATTTCAGTCATAGTTTCCGACATAAATACATTGTCATCATTTACGGCATTGAAGTTTGAATAACCATTATCATCACAAACTTCTTCAATACCATCGTCAACCATTGAAACTGTTGTTGAACCACCACTTGTACCCATAGCATCTGCTAAATCATTAATTAAAGTATTTCCAGAAGGGAATGATGAATATCCATGCCCATCCCAATATCCAAGAACCATAGCACCTGCCGCTGGTGCACACCCAGCAACATTAGCAAGTTCATATGGTACTTCATAAATATATCCTATACTTGATGTTCTAACCACTGGTGATTCTAATACTGTATTTTTATTCATCCTTGATTCAAGGTCAATCCAAGAAGTCTGAATATCCTGCATTTTTAATGATTTAGCAGAATCCAATTTCATCTCCGAATGTTTAATGTCAGAAAAATCTGTTACTTTCTGTGTGACAAGATCTACAAAAATTTGCTTATCTGTTTTATTCGTTATATCATTCGCTTTGTATCCTGTGTAATAAAATGTTGCACCCCCATAAACAGGTATACTTTCAGCAATATCCACTGTTAAACTCTTCCTAGTAGCATATTTTGTTACAAGATTATTGGCCACCTTTTCTTTTTCAGAGATCATCTGCGGTAATTTTCCTTTTGAAAATTCGAGTATTGGATAATTATCTTTTGTTGCAGAAATTAAAATATATCCCTGATACTCATTATTTTTAATAACATCAAATGCATATGCTGTTATGTCGCCATTGAAATCATAGTATGTAATTACGTGCTCGGCAGAAGCACCATTCCAGTCAGCAAGCTCAGAAATTGTATTTGATAGTTCTATTGTATAAAATAATGCAATTTCTTCTCCGTCTTCTATGCTTAGTATACTACTTTTCTTATCATTTGTCCCGGCTAAGGCAATACTTGATGCAGATATTATCATTAGTGCAACAAGTAATAGAACAAAAGTATTTTTTAATGTCTTCATTCCTTCTTTACCTCATCTCTAATTACTCCAGAGGCAAGATACGTAAGCTTTAAACATCATCAGATCCAACATTCTCTTGCCTTCGGGCATTCTGGAGTTCAAGCAGACTCTAAAAATTCAGTTTGAACTCCGTCACATATTATTGTAATGTGATATAAGACAATTTTACTTGACTTTATTAACGCTTTATGGCCCTATCGTCCAACTAAAACATACTTAAATATTTTTAGATTTAGTCAATTGGATAACAGGGCCATAGAGACTTAATAGAAATGACTCTACTTAGACTTGAAAAGATCTTTCAGGATATTTTATCTCACGAGTTTGCACAACGGGAGTTTCTTGAAAGTGGGTCCTTATATCTCTGGAAGTATCTTTTCACCTGACAATCTCCAAATTAATGTTCATAGAGTTCATTGTCCGTTAAGATCATCAATTATGATTAGAAATAATTCAGAAAATAACAGATTATAATCTACAAAAACACGTCATATCGACGATTATAATCGATGATTATATTTAGATTGAAAGATAAGTAAGACACATGGAACGAATAATAGAGGATGTACTGGAAAAGCAGAATCCATGGTGGTTCGGAAAAAGTTACAGTACAGGCATTGCTCGTCTCCAATATTATCCACGCTTATCCACATATCTAGCTACTGAAGAGATACTGCTCATACTCGGTGCGAGAAGGACGGGCAAATCAACTCTTATATATCAGTTGATCAGCGGTCTTGAACTATCTGAAGAAGAGATGGAATCGATACTGTATTTGAACCTTGATGAACCCGTGTTCCAAAGTCAGGCAGAACGCGCTGATCTTCTTTCCGGCATTATTGATGAATATATTGTATCAACGAAAAAAGAAAAGTATTACATTTTCCTTGATGAGGTCCAGAACTTTAAATACTGGACCCAGACACTGAAAACATTATACGATACTGACAAACGCTTGAAATTTGTATTGACAGGTTCTACCTCATCTTTACTTAAAAAGAATACCATCACGCGACTCTCGGGGAGATATCTTGCTTTAACTATTTTTCCATTAACTTTCAAAGAACATCTGAATTTTAAAGGACTCAAAAGACCGACTTCAACCGAAAAAAAACTGGAGTTTGAAGAATATCTCAGGCATGGGTCATTTCCCAGAATATCGCTGGAAAAAGACAGTGAGATAAAAGAAGAGCTTTTGAAGAACTACTATGAGACTATATATCTGAAAGATATTATCTTTCCCCATAAATTAAGGAATAACAGAGACGTAATAAACCTGCTCTATTTCGTCATCTCAAATATCGGTAAACCTTTTTCATATAAAAGCATGGCAAATGTCTTGGAAATATCAGCAGATACTGTTAAGGAGTATCTGAGCTATGCAGAAGACTCATACCTACTATATTCTATCAACAAATTCGACTTCTCCCTCAGGAAACAACTCGCAAATCCGAAGAAGATCTATTGTCTTGATACAGGTTTGATCAATGCTGTATCTTTCAAGTTCTCAGAGAATTATGGCAGACTGCTTGAGAACATGGTATTCATAGAACTTATCAGGCGACAAAATGAAGTATACTATCACAAAGGGACATATGAGTGTGATTTTCTGATAAAGGTGGACAACAAGATAACGAATGCCATACAAGTAACAAAGGAACTTGATCCGCATAACAAAAAACGTGAACTTGAAGGTCTACTGGAAGCAATGAGAACATATGATCTGCATGAAGGGATTATACTTACCAAGGATACCGAAAATCTTATAGAAATGGATGAAAGAACAATCTTTGTGAAGCCTGTATGGAAATGGTTACTTGAGTGAGAAGAACGAGTATATAGAGACTGTCGGAAAAGTCTACCAGCAGAACTTTTTTAGCCAATTTTCACAGAAAAACCTAAACATGTCTTTATGTATTAATCTTTAATGTGCCTATAGATACCGATTATAATTTTAAACACACATATTTTATTCACTGTACATATGACTAAATTTAATATGTTATGACTTTTCCAACAGTCTCTATCAATGTGGATGAACTTATCTAAATTAGATTGGAAATCGTTATAGTACATATACATTTTTCTACAAAATAGTGGACCGTGGTGGTATTTTAGGTAATATATGTAGGATAATTTATGAGGATCTAACAGTTGGATGATAGGGCCATAGAGCCTTAATAGGAATGATGCTACTTAGACTTGAAAAGATCTTTCAGGATATGTCTATCTCATGAATTTGCACAACAGAAGCTTCTTGAAAGTAGCTTCTTATATCTCTGGAAGTATCTTTTCACTTTAAAGCATAGAGAAATGAAGTATTATTCACAATATTGACGAGGATGCTATCCAGAAAGCAACAAAGGCAGGTATCGAAGCAGCTATCGCAGTTCCTGGTGTTTCAAAAATCACTGCAGGAAACTACGGCGGAAAGCTCGGTAAGTACCAGTTCCACCTGAAAGACCTCGTTTGAGGGTCTTTCTTTTTTCTTTATCTTTTTTGTTTTTCGATTATCGACCAAATTTACCTTCTAATTCTAATCAACACCAACATACATAGAACGAGCATAAACGAAGTGAAACTAGGACTTTCCTCAGTAGGAGGGTCATGCAGTATGAAGACTACTGGAATATCACTAATACCTTCTTTTTCATAATGCTCTGCAATTATTTGATATACTTCATCTATTGAAGAATCAGTTATTTTATCAGGGGTGTTATTATTGACTCCTACTTCAATGTATCCACTATATCTCTTAAAACCATATGATAGTAGGAGACCTCCCTGTGAAGCATAGAATTGGTCCAACTCTTTGATACGTCGTGCCTCAAAAACATCATCAGACCATTTCATCCATTCATCTTCGTTTTCAAATGTGGGCACTGTTCCACGAGCTGCTACAAAATCAGAATCTTTCTTTATATTTTCAAATGTATGCGTATCGTATTCAAATGTCAGATCTTCTTCATCTTCTGCCCACAAAAAAACTACCGGTACATCACTTATGCCACTGTTCTCTTCGCAATAAGATTCAATTTTTTGATATATTTCATCAATTTGTGAATCATTGATTTCTTTCTTATAGGCAGATTTGAGATATATGGTTAATACTCCATTTCTGTTTCCAATACTTTTTATGGACTCGTCAAAGTTGTCGTATATAGGAGAAGTGATATTTAGCCAGCAATCTTGAATTACACTTTTCCATTCCTGATCTATAGTGTCAGGCAAGTTTCCTCGGCTAGCTATAAAATGAAAGTCATCTGTATATTCTTCAAATGAATTGGTTGCTGCACTTGCATAGCCAGATGATAATAAGATTGCTAAAATAATAACCGCAATATTCCCAATTATGTTTTTTTTAACCATTTTATCGCATCCACACAAAATCATCAATTAATAAAAATATCAAAGAGTTTAAAAAAATGCCAAATTATACTATGATAATTTGGCTTAAAAAAATGCTCATTGGTTATGCATCAGGCAATTATAGGTTCAACATCTAAATCTGCAATAATACCACTTACTGGTGAAAATTCAGCTAGATCCGTAACGTCCGACGTGTATACCAACTATATCAATCTCACTTCCATATTTTTTAAAGATTGTTTCCCCGCTGTCTCCTGAATCAGAGTCATAGCTAGCAAGGAACTGATCATGTAAGGTTCCAAAATAACTACTGGATTTATCGTCATAGTCATCGGTAACATATCCATATGTAAGGCCAGTTTCTTCACCTGATCTATAGACTTTACTGCCTAAAGAAGGGTCATAGTAATCGTGTACTTCCCGTACGTCATTTGTATCATCATAGTAAACTTCTGGATCTACATTGCTATATTTTACCCAAGCAGAATCTGAAAAGTACCCGCCTATGAGAGTAACATCTGCGACTAGAGCTCCTGCTTGGAAGATGTTACCCCCCATAATTTTCAGCATCAACAGCAGCATGACCTGCCATTACAAAACCTTCATTTCCATCATCATCAACTGCTGTAAAGCATATTGTTGAATCAGTTGTTAGCAAATCTGTAATTTTAATTCCGCCAATTATAGGTCTCCAGTAAGATGAACGAGATTCAAGAACTTCTTTTTCTCCTATCCTAAAGACAACTGGAATATCCGATATTCCTTCCTTAGTAGCATGTGAATTGATGATGTTATAGAACTTTTCAGTAGTATCAGCATCTATATTTTTATCTAATTCAGGGTCAAATTCTACAAATAAATAACCTCCGTAATTAGTTCCAAAGCCAACCAGAGGACCTCCATATTCTTTCATATAAGGGTGAAGCTCACTTTCAGAAATGTGGATGCAGTCTTTTAGCGTATTCAACCACTCTATTTTTTCTTTATCCTCTTTAATTTCAGGTACATCCCCACGAGTTTCTACTACATTTGATTCTACTTTTAGCGTTTCAAATGTATTTGTCCCATAGTCCGGGAAATAGTACTCATCCTCAGTCAGTTCATCTTGAGTTGAATCTGTTGATTCAGCTCCTGCGTATCCCACAAGCATGATTAATACTACAAACATGCTCAAGAATATTGAAAATGTTTTTTTCATTCTTTTTTTACTTCTTTCATTTTACTCCCAAGACAAGATTACGCAAACTTTAAACATCATCAAACCCAACACAAACCTTGCCTTCGGGCTTTCTGGAGTTCAAGCAGACTCTGAAAATTCAGTTTGAACTCCAATACACATTATTATAATGTGATGTAATACAATTTTACTTGACTTTATTAACGCTTTATGGCCTTATCATCCAACTATAAATTATGATTCTCTACTCAACAATCCAACAGTTTTTATCATTCAACCAATAATTTAAACTGAATGACGTGAGCACAAATTATCAAAAGCAGGTATTGAAAAGTTCGTAGGTCCTGATGAGACTCCTGATGGAAGACCTGGTGTATATGTCCAGTTCTGCACCTTCGGATACGAATCACTTGAACACCAGCTCCTTGAGAGACTCGGACAGTGTGTACTCACAGCTCCAACAACAGCAGTCTTCAACGGACTTCCAGATGCTGAGAAGCAGATGAATGTTGGTTTCAAACTCAAGTTCTTCGGTGACAGCCAGATGACAGCACTCACAGCAGCAGAAGTTGCAGTGGATGCTATCCAGGCAATGGACGGTACAATCACTCCATTCCTAGGAGGAATCGTTGCTAGTGGTTCCAAACCAGGATTCAACAACTACAAGTTCATGAAGGCAACTGCAAACGAAAAGTTCTGCCCATCCATCAGGGACAAGGTAGAAGGCACCAAGATCCCAGAAGGCGTAAAAGCAGTTTACGAACTCGTTATCAACGGTCTCGATGAAGACTCAATCCAGGCAGCAATGAAAGCTGGTGTGGAAGCTGCTACCGCAGTTGCCGGTATCTCAAAGGTCACAGCAGGAAACTACGGTGGAAAGCTCGGTAAATACCAGTTCCACCTGAAAGACCTCATCTGAGGTTCTCACTTTTTTCATATTTTTTCTTTTTTAGTCATTGCTTGAATCCTTTTTCATAAAAGATGCTATTATTAAAACAATATATGTGAATAGAAATCCTGGAAATGGAATTTTGTTTTCAGAATCATTAGTCTTATTATTTTGACTACTTGAAAGATTGATGTTCTCTTTTCCATTTGAAACTGCAATATTTAAGTTAAATGTATTGTTCTGACTCTGGTTGAAATTAAAAATGCCATATTCACTGTTGTTAGAAGCATGATTAAAACTCAGCACATTGTCAGAGGAATCTTTTAAAATTATACCACTTTCATCATTGAATTTTGCAGTGTTATTGATAAGACTATTGAAATTTGATTCAGACAAATAAATTCCAGCCCAATCATTTGTGTTTGCTAAGTTACCTGCAATGTAGTTGTAATCTGAATTAAAAACGTAAATTCCACCTTTACTGTTTACAACAGTATTGTTCCTGAGTATGTTGTGATTACAGGAATCTTCTATCATTAATCCAGTTCCTGCATATGTGTTAAATACATAATTGTCAACAATTTCATTATAATCACTGAAAGCATGAAGCAAGATTCCACCATGATTATGCGTGGACAGATAATTATTGTTCACTTTATTGTTACTTGAGTTCCATAGAAAAATCCCTATTCTGCACATAGTTATATTGTTGTCAAAAATCTGATTATTTTCAGAATCATGAGCATATACTCCATAACTATCTGTAGAAATTTTCGTGGATATCTTGTTATTAACAATAGTAACCCCACTACATCCTTCGATGTATATGCCAGCCTCATCTTCATAATGATATTGTGCTGTACCTGCTCCTTTAATGTGAAATCCATTAATTGTAACATTATTTGCAGTTATATAGAAAATATCATCCTTTGGGTTAGCAGGCTGAACAATCGTATCATCGGGATTATCTGAGTAGGTTTTAATAATTAATTCTTTAATAACTCTGATGTTCTCTTCATATATCCCAGGATAAACAAGAACAATGTCTCCCGTATTTGCACTATCTATCGCTTCCTGTATAGAGATATAATTTGCTTCTTCACTGCTGTCAACTATGAATATTGATGATGCGAATGTAGTGGGTACAAATGCTACAAAAATAAAAAAAATAAAAAAATAATTTTTTAACATCTTCAACCTCATTTATGTTGACTATTATTGAAAGTTAGATACTGTTGTCTTTGTAGCCTGGATTATACCAATATTATCATGGTTAGCATCACCATGTACTCCATCCTCATCAGTAAAAAGAAGGTTCATTTTGCTATCACCTTTCCATGGAGAATACATAATTGAGTAGTCTTGGTTACTATTCCATGAAAGGGCTTCATCATGATCCGCAGCAAAATTATGACCAAGTTCATGCGCTACTAGAACTCTTCTACCATTAGTAGTTGCATCATAGTTCCATTGTCCTACCATTTGAACTACACAGTACGCATCGTATGAGCTTCCGCTAAAACCATTCGAGCAACCTATAACATCCTCTTCAAAATCTTTTCCATAAAATAATATTGCTAAATCACTATTAGTAATGTCTCTATATGGTGAACAATCTGATTCAAAATCATCTAGACTTTCATGCGCGGTTCTATCTGAAAGATAACCATACCTTTTATAGTAAGTAATAGAAAAATCTACACCAGCATCAGAGTAAGCATCTTCTATGTTGTTAATCAAACTGGCAATCTCTGCTTCTGCTAATGAATAACTACCTTCATTATCTCTGAAATCTGCATCATAAGCAGGAAGAAGAGTAATTGTTGTAATGCTTTTGACTCCAACTGATGCTTTATCAATGTATTCCTGAAGGGCTTCAGGAGATAATTTATTTTCTACATCATCCCCTACTAATGAATACTCCATTTTTGAATCATCAGATTCTTTCAGATATTTAGTACTATAGACTACAATAACAGTCTTATCATTTATTGTTTTGTTTGTTGACTTTATTATATATTGATTATCATTTGTTTCTATGCATCCAATAACAATTTCATCAGATACCGTGATTGCTGCACTACTATTTTTGAGCCCTACAACATTTCCTCTATACGTTTTTATTTGTGTTGCTGGAACTGTATATACACCAGCTTCATCTTCTACAAAAACTCTTGCATTTTCATCTACGATATAAGTCTCATAAAGTTCAAGATTAAATTTCTCTCCTAATAATTCTAGTTCAACTTTACCATCTGATAAGTCCTCTAAGAAAAGTTTAGGATTTGATGTGACTGTATCAAAATCAGAAAGAAAATCGTTTTGGCGAAGTGAGTCTTTTTCAATTTTAACCGATTCAAAAATACTAGAATTTTTGTCATCTGCATATGCTGTTCCTACTACAAACAATATGTTAAGCAACATTATTGCTGTAAGGAACAAACCTATTCTACAATTTTTATTTGAAAACATTTCTTTCTTTACCTCTTTTAATTCACTCCAGAGGCAAGATCTCACAAACTTTAAACATTATCAAAGCCAACATTCTCTTGCCTTTGGGCATTCTGGAGTTCAAGCAGACTTTGAAAATTCGGTTTTAACTCCAATACACATTATTTAATGTGATGTAAAACAATTTTATTTTAGTATATTAATTGTTTATGGCCTTATCATCCAACCAAAAAGTATTATTCTCTGTTCAAGTACCTTACAATATTTTTCTTCAGCCGATTATCTGAGTTGATGGTATGGCCGCAAATTACTAAAAACAGGTATTGCAGGCGGTAACTTCTTCATCTTCGGTGACAGCCAGATGACAGCACTCACAGCAGCAGAGATTGCAGTAGATGCTATCCAGTCCATGGAAGATACAATCACACCATTCCCAGGCGGAATCGTTGCAAGTGGTTCAAAAGCAGGTTTCAACACCTACAAGTTCATGAAGGCAACAGCAAATGAGAAGTTCTGCCCATCCATCAGGGACAAGGTAGAAGGCACCGAGATCCCAGAAGGCGTAAAGGCAGTTTACGAACTGGTAATCAACGGTCTTGATGAAGACTCGATCCAGGCAGCAATGAAAGCTGGTGTAAAAGCTGCTACCGCAGTTGCCGGTATCTCAAAGGTCACAGCAGGAAACTACGGTGGAAAGCTTGGTAAGTACCAGTTCCACCTCAAGGACCTCATCTGAGGTTCTCACTTTTTTTCTTTTCATCAATAATCCCTACATTATAAGGTAATATGCCTATAATATAAATTTTTACTTTGTCACACAAACCATTATACTTTTGTATCAATCATATTTTGGTTCATGGATAATGCGGATGGTTTAATATCATCAAAAATCCATAATCAATAGAAAACTCCATGACAGAAAAGAACAAACTCAGCAAAGTCCTGAAAAATACCCGGATCAATGCATTCTTTGGATGGGGAATGATATTACTGCTTTTTATGTTTGCTATTGTTAATCTGATCTATGGCAGACTTACATGGTTCATCCTTACAATTTTTGTAATTGGGGTCATAGCTGCTCCTGCAATTTTACTGCACAGGTATTCTGTCATGCCTTCGTGGTATTTTGTGATATTAGCAACTTTACCTATCATTGGAAGTACAACAGCTTACTATTTCTTTTCTACAAGCATACCTATTTACCTATCAGTAGCAACTATTGCAATGCTGGTAGCTGCCGAGATCAATTGGTTCACTTCTGTTAAAATGAATGACAAATTTGCAATCATTTTAGTACTTACCACAACACTTGCAATGTCGGGACTCTGGTATTTGTTGCAATGGATATTGGATATGAATTTAGGTACCAGTTATATTCTCAATGGCCAGGCGGCTAATGATATCAACGATGCTGTGATGCTAAAATTCATATATGCTACTATATCAGGAATTGTCGCTGGAATATTTTTTGGCTGGTATTTCAGATCATCCAGATTTACTGATGATGTTGAAATACCCATCAAGATATCTGAAGAAAAGACAGATTATATCACGTCAAGAGCACCTGCACCTATCCGCAAATTACTTGGGATCTCTGATGAGAAACAGAAACTTGCAACAAAAATAATGCAGATAGTTCTTTTCACACTACTGATAGCAGGGATTTTTCTAAAGGACCTGTCTACCACCATAAATGCAACAGCCGGTCTGACCCTCACTTTTCTACCCTATTTTATCACGCGTAAATATGATATTCTCCATGAAACAGGTTTGACCTTATGGATCACACTTGCAGTTTTTCTGCATTTGCTTGGAACATTTGCATTCTATGATAATATCGTAAGATGGGACAATATAACTCATGCACTTTCAGCATGTGTTGTGGCTGCTTCCGGATATACTCTCATAAGAGCTATTGACATCTACGTTGAAGAGATATACATACCACCCAAAGTACTCTTTCTTTTCATCCTCTTATTCGTGCTTGCAATGGGAGTAACCTGGGAAATAATAGAGTTCCTAATTGATGGGATGACAGCAGAACTTGGTTACAAGACCATACTAGCTCAACATGGTATCCATGATACAATGATAGATCTCATGTTCGACCTGTTCGGAGCTATCATTGCAGCCACATGGGGAACTGCCTATCTTTCTGATATATCTTACAGACTCGCAGACAAATTTGAGGAAATCAAAAATAGAAAAAATGCTTGAATAAAAAAAAGAAGATTATCCAAGACCCACTGCCATGAGTCCTGCACTCACACCTGTCTGGATGATCTCTTTTGGATTGATACCTGTTATTTCCAGCATCACATATACTCCAAGGAAAGTACCTATCACACTTCCAAGATTTGCAAGGGCTGCAACCATCACTACTCTGAAGAGATTATTGTTCATCATCTCAGAGGTGGTCTCAATCTCTATCATCCCTTTGAAGTCATCAGTTGTAGGATTACGATATTTAGCTTCTACCAGGCCCGCAAACCAGCCTGCTGCCATCATTGGATTCAGGGATGTCAGCCACGCCACTGAAAAAGCTGTAGCCACAGAATATGGATGTCCTTTTGCAAGAATAGTTCCCCCTGCACTTAGTACTCCATTTATTACAAACCACCATGCAAAAGCAAGTAAGAGTTTTTCCAATGGAACACCTGACATTATCAAAAGTCCAAAGGTAGCAAGGGCCAATCCCACTATTGCAAAACCAAATAGTTTCATTATATTGAAGCGCTTTTTCCTGGAAGGGGCTGCATATTCATTCTGAACAGGCAGACTTTTTGGATTTTCAAGATATTCCTGTATGCCTCCTCTATGTCCGGCACCTATTACAGCAACTATCTTTTTTCCTCCTTTTCCAGCAACCCTGATAAGATTCCTTGCCATGTAGGCATCTCTCTCATCAATGAGTACTTTTACGGCATTTGGAGAAGTTTCCCTGAATTCTTCCACAAGCATGGAAACAATATCCTGGTTTGTGATGGTATCCATGTCAATATCTTTAGTTCCACCAATACCAAGCACTGCAGCTATAAGACCTGCCATTATCTTCAATTTTTCAACAAAGCCCATCTTGCTCCAGAAACGCTGAAGCGTTACCTGCACATCCCTGTCTATCAATGCAACTTCAGCACCACTTGCCTCTGCAGCATCAATTGCAGCTATCATTTCAGCACCAGGCTGTATACCCATCTGGTCAGCGAATTTCTTCTGAACGTGAGCCAGTAAAAGATGAACTATGTAAAAGTAGATCTTGCCTTCTTTCAAAAGTTCCTTTACAGGTATTTCGGTATTCTCAACCTTGCCCTTAATGGAGTCATACCTGCTTTTGCATAACTCTACTGCAACTATATCAGGCTTAACTCGCTCAATAGCGGAAAAAACTTCCCGGACACTTTTTTCAGATACATGGGCAGTTCCCACAATTACAATTTCAGAAGGCGGAATAGCAGGGTCCTCACTTTTAGGAGGAAGAACTTCTTTTACAAGCTCTATCTCTTCACTTTCAATTGAAGAAACATCAGTATCTTCGATTTGACCAAAAGCACCATCTGTGCTGCTCATACTGTATTCAGAAAGAATGTTCTGAGAATCATATAAATTACTTGATGTGGTCAATTTTTGTCCTCGTGTAATTATTCATTCAACAACATCAACGTCCGCATGAGATCTGTTCTTGAGAGTATGCCGACAAGTTTGCCGTCATCAATAACAAGAACCCTTCCAATGTTATTAAGAGCCATTATGTTAAAGGCTTCAGATGCAGCATCCTTTGAGGACACTGAAATAACATCCTTTGTCATAACATCAGATACAAGCGTTCCAAAACGTTCATGTGGAAGGATATTACGTATATCCGTAAATGTCACGATTCCCTTTAAAGAGTTACCCTTCATCACAGGATAACCAAGATGTTTGTTCTCGAACATGAATTTTGAGAGATCTTCGATTGTCATATCTTCAGTAACTGAGGCTACTTTGTCTGACATAGTATCTTTCACAGAATACTTTTCCAACAGAACTGTAACAGTTGTGGATTTATCTTCTTCAGAAGCTCCTATGTAGACGAAAAATGCTATCAATAAAAGCCATGGATTAGCAAGAAGACCAAGTATGCCCATGAAAAAAGCGAACATCTTTCCAACATATGCTGCGTAATGTGTTGCTTTCACATAATTCATTCTTTTAGCATACCATGCACGAAGCAATCTCCCTCCATCCATTGGAAATGCAGGCAGGAGATTAAAAATACCCAATACTATATTAATAGAACCAAGAATTGAGAACATTATGTAAGTGGAAGTAGCAGAGTAGCCTGATACATACGATGCCACCAGTAAATTCGAAGCTATGAGAACAAGACCAATAAGGAAACTAACAAGAGGACCTGCAAAGGCCATCTTGAATTCCTGTGAAGGCTCTCTTGGGATCTCTCCCATGGATGAGACTCCACCGAATAAAAGTAATGTTATATCCTTGATCTCTATCCCGTAACTTTTAGCAATATATGAGTGACCCAGTTCATGCAACAATATACATACAAAAAGCAATACTGTGGTCAGAAGTGAAAATGCATATTTGCTAGTCGCTGATGAAATCTCCGCAAATCCCAATGGTGCGGGATTTATGGCAAAAACATAAGCGAATACAGGGAGGATCAATAAAAATGTGATATGCAGTTTTATTGGAATTCCCAATATGGTCCCAATTTTTAATGATGTTTTCATGCTTTCTTTTTAGAAGACACTCTTATTTAGCCTTATGTAAAAATCAAATAAAATAGTGAGATAATCAAATCAGATCATAATTCCTCTCATTCTAATTTGATGATATTAAATCACACATAATTTGCAAATGAATTCGTTTCCTTAAGTCCATTTTGGAAATTAGCAGTTAAAAGTAATTGATATACCACAAACTTCATAATCGAATACATTTCCTTAATTACATTCTTCATTCCCCGAACATCAAATTTCACAGTCCATTTTATATTTTTATGTGTTCTCTCACATTCTGCTCTTTTTGAATATTCTTCCTCAAATCCCTCATCCTCTATGTTCTCATTCCGCAGATGCATACCAACCTTTTTCCTTCCATTTTCATAGAGGGAACGAAGTTTTTTCTCATACTTCATATTAATCGATCCGCCCATTTTCCACATCTTATTGACCCAGTTATAGATTCCTTTCATCGTTCCTTCATTATGGACTTTAGAATCAGAAAAATATTCAATAACATTTTTGCCTTCAATTTATACCATACATCAATTGGTAATGAAAAAATAATTACACTTTTAAAGTGAAAATCTAATTTGATGGTCTCATAATAATGGAAACAATTTATAGTAAACAAGAAAATAGCAGAATACTTTCACCCTACTTGGATTTGCAATATATATACTCAATACATATTTACATTTAATACAAGGCATGATGAACACACGTCTTACACGCTTCAAGGCATGGTGTCATCAGCCTTATTCCCTCACAATTTTTTTTAAATTGGTCTGCTTAAATTACTAAGTTAAATTACACTTTTGTTATATTTCATCAAGAGCTTTTTGAAGATCTCCAACAAAGAGATCTATAGTTTCAAAATCCATATGTGGCATCATCACAATTCTTAAAGCTGCTGGCTTTTGTGCAATCGATACTTGCCAATTATATTCCTTTGACAGTTTTGATCTCAGTTTAGCAGGTTCCGGAACATCAAGAGCAATTACATTCATAATAGGGTCAATTACGGGATATATACCTATTTCTTTCACGCTTTTAACAAAGTAATCTGTAAGATGCATGGATCTGGAAACTATCTTTCTGTAACCTTCATTTCCAAGATGCTTCATTACAGCATAGGTAGCTGCCACTGTAGCTCCACTTCGTGTGCCAGTAAGAGTATATTGAGTGTCAATTGTAAGATAGGGAGTATCAGCTTTTAAGTGTATCAGATCTTCCATATCTCTGAAGAGTAAAACACCTGAAGGAATTGTACTCAAGCCCATTTTATGGGGATCGATCGCAAGAGAACTTACACCAGTTAAAGAAAAATCAAATTGTTCTGATTTTGGAAGAAAAGGAAGAACAAAGCCTCCAAAAGCTGCGTCTATATGTAAAAAGAGATTATTATCAACTGCAATTTTTGAAAGATCAGATATTGGATCAACTTGTCCAAATTCAGTTGAACCTGCAATTCCAACAAGGCCAACTGTATTATCGTCTATTAATGATTCTACTGAATCAAGACAAACTTTAAGTTCATCGTCAATATCAGCTTTTTTAACCTTTATGTTCAAAATGTCAGCAATTTTGTCAAACGAAAAATGTGCAGATTCAGGGACTACAATATTAGGATCATTTACTATGTGTGAATTTCGCATAGAACGAATCGCCTGAATATTTGATTCTGTTCCACCTGTTGTAAGATAACCATTAACTGTTGAGCAATGCAACATATTTCCTAACATTTTGATGATTTCTTGTTCCATATTATAAGTACCTTGGAACAAACCAAAATCTCCCATATTAGATTCTATGAATTTTACATGTGCTTTTACAGCAATTTCATGGGGATAAGTACACATGGAACTCAAGACATGATTATATTGAAGATCATTGCTTTTTGCTTTGTTAAGAAGAGAAAGAACTTCTTTTTCATTTAATCCGTTTTCGTTCATTTGCACACATGAATATTGAAAGATGTTTAAAACTATTTTGTTTGCAAAAGTAGTTCACATTTTTGCATGAGGATTTGTTCCATTTTATTTTTGAAATTGTTTAATATTTTTAATAATTTTCTGATCGATTAGACATTGATTTGACTCCAACCCCATTGTTTCAAGTGGAACATTTTTTTTAATAATTTGTTTTTCTTGAAGATAACTTTATATATGAACATGTTTATACATACAACACCTTCTTTTTTCAAATTTCTAAAAAAGTTGTTTCACATCTTTTTTCATGCTCCAGTTGAAATCATAGGGTCACTGTCCTTTATAAGTACTCCAGTTGAAATCAAGGGGTCTTATTCCAGTTGAAACAAAATCTGTAATTATTTAAAATTTTAAAATGTATTTACAGTGTTAATGATAGCGTTTTTAAATTTATTTTTATGTTCCAGTTGAAACCAAGGGGTCTTAACCATAAACATTAATAAGCTACACTTCCTTTGTATCCTGTGGAATTTAAAAAACGCATTTCTGATCATATTATTATATTATCTGGCTGGTGACACTATATGCAAAATAAATCATTAGATGGATTATTTCAAGAGTTACTGGAAAATGAATCTCTTTTTATCAATAAAGAAGTATTGAGACATTCTTATACTCCTGATTCTCTTGTCCATAGAGATAATCAGATTAATACTCTTGCTGCAATTCTTGTTTCTGCTTTAAGGGGAGATACTCCGTCAAATGTTCTTATCTACGGTAAAACAGGCACAGGAAAAACTGCTGTGACCAGGCACGTAGGAATCGAACTTGAAACAAAAGGTGAATCCCTTGGAACTTCATGTAAAGTAGTATATTTGAATTGTGAAGTAATTGATACTCAATACAGGCTTCTTGCTAATTTATCAAGACAATTTGGTGAAGATGTTCCAATGACCGGTTGGCCTACTGACCAGGTGTTTTCCAAATTCAAAGAAACGATTGATTCTGAAAAACAAGTTATTATTATTATTCTTGATGAAATTGATAAGCTTATCAAAAAAGGGGATGATGTGCTTTACAATTTGTCACGTATCAATACAGATCTTAAAAATGCTAAAGTGAGTATGATGGGCGTTTCGAACGACCTCAAATTTACGGAGTTCCTTGACCCAAGAGTCAAAAGTTCTCTTGGGGAAGAAGAAATTATTTTCCCTCCATATGATGCTGACCAGATAAGTGATATTTTATATGAAAGGGCAAAAATTGCTTACAAAGAAGATTCTCTGGACGAAATGGTCATTCCTTTGTGTGCTGCATTTGCAGCTCAGGAACATGGTGATGCAAGACGTGCCCTTGACCTTTTAAGAGTTGCAGGTGAAATTGCCGAGCGTGACAATCGCTCTTTTGTTAGTGAGCAGGATGTTAAAAATGCTCAGGAAAAAATTGAGATCGATCGTATCGTTGAAGTTGTCAGAACTCTTCCTACCCAATCAAAGCTCACCCTTTACAGTGTCATGTTGCTTCGTAATAGTGGCTATAAGAATGTAACAACAGGTGAGGTCTATAATGTTTACCGCCAGCTTTGTCGCCAGGTTGATATGGATGTCCTGACTCAGCGCAGGGTCACAGACCTTATGTCTGAATTGGATATGCTTGGTATTGTAAATGCAGTGGTTGTAAGTAAAGGAAGATATGGCAGGACAAAGGAAATAGTTCTGAGCGTACCTATTAATAGTACTACAAAAGTTCTTTTTGAGGATTACAGGCTTAAGCCCCTTAGTGGCTTTAAACCAGTTCTGACCACACAGTTACATCTTTGAGCTTTAAATAAAAAATAAAAAAGATTGAGAAAGGTTAAATTCTAATCTTTGATTAGAATTTTGGGATCATGAGTCTCAAGTATCCTACATAAGGAACTTTGTACCTTGCAACTCCAATAACCCATTCTTCTTTTACAGGAAGTAAATAGCTTACCTGACCCTGTTGATCAAAATATTTGTTAGTGACAACATTGTCGCCTTTTGTAATGTAACCAGAATGTGGTGCCCTTGGACCTCCTTCCCACATTTCTTCGCCTTCTTCTACATAATACATTGCTCTATGAATAATAGGTGTCACTCCCTCTTGTCCATATGGTTTGTATAATATTACATCCCCTGACATCTTGAATGAGGTGTAATCAGCAGTATTCATATTGGTGATTATTTCGGTTCGATCGATACTCTGAATGAAAATAATATCTCCAATATTCATGTGAGGTTCCATGCTTCCGGATTCCACAGCAACCATAGGGGTCCACATTCCAAATATTATCTGAGATAGGAGCGCGAATATTGCTACTGCAATTAATACTGATGCAATATCCCGTGTTAGTGACACAAAAAAATTGTCACTTTCTTTGAATTTGATATAGGCACTTTTCATATCCATTTTTATTTTCCTGCCTTAGGATAATCTTAAAAATTTTTCAGTTATTAGAATATACTTTTTCTTAATAAATTATTAACGCATTGTAATTCAGTAATCATTATTTGTAATATTAATACTATCTTGTGCTTGGATATGAATGAAGTTGATGTTCTAACAGCTTTTATTGAAGAAGGTTATCAAATAAGTCCCGAAGCAGTAGAGCTTATATGCTCCAGTTCCAATCCAGGGAGCCTTGTTAAAAATGTGCTTGTCAATATTGATATGTCTGTTCTTGTAATCGGTGTGGAGCACATAGATGCTGATATCAATATTGATAATTTATCTTCTTCACCTTCAGCAATCGAAGATCCTGTATTAGTTCCTTTTGAAGATCCGATTTTTTATTCTTCTAAAAATGCAACGGATAGCTCCATTTCAAATAAAGCAAGTACCCTACCTGTTTATACTGATAATCCAATATCGGTTATTTCGGACATCACAGACAATTCTACATGTGTCGGGGAATATATGGAATTCATCCAGTACTTCCGCAACCGTTACAGCAAACTTAGTGAAATAATCCGAAGCAGGGTAAATGCCCGTCCTATTGAAAGTCTAGTAAAAAGTCGTTCTCCTGGTATGAGAGGCAATAGTGAGCGTGGTCAGATATCAGTTATTGGCATGATATCAGAGATTAAGAATACCTCTAATGGTCACAAGATCATAGAAATTGAGGACCCTACAGGCAGTTTTTCTGTTCTGATACGCATGGCTGAAAAAGAATTATTTGAGCAGGCAAGTCACTTTGTGTTGGATGAAGTTGTAGGTTTTACTGGAACTCTCACAAATGATGGAAAATTGATGATAGTCCAGAAGATCATTCTTCCGGATTTACCAAACATAAGTCCAAAAAAGTTTGGTACACATGGAAAAGCAGTTTTAATATCCGATGTGCATGTTGGAAGTACAACATTTCTCGAAGAGCCCTGGGAGCGTTTTCTGGATTTTATGAAGGGTGACACCGACAATGAAGATCTTCTCTCTATTTCAAAAGAAATACGTTATCTTCTGGTAGCAGGAGACCTTGTTGATGGGATAGGTATCTATCCGGGTCAGGAGCTTGAACTAAACATTATCGATGTTTATGACCAGTACAAAAAAGCTGCAGAATATTTTGCTGAGATACCAAAACACATACAGATCATTATTTCCCCCGGAAATCACGATGCAGTGAGACAGGCTGAACCCCAGCCCAAATTCCCGGAAATTATCAGAAAAGACTTTTCTGACAATGTGACTTTTGTAGGTAATCCTGCAATGGTAGACCTTGATGGCGTTAAAATAATGTTATACCACGGTCGTTCCATTGATGACCTGGTAGCTTCTGTACCTGGTGTTTCTTATCATGACCCCACAAAAGCTATGGTAGAAATGATGAAATTCCGTCATCTTTCCCCTATGTATGGCAGCCGTGTTTCCATTGCACCCGAAAAGAATGACCATTTTGTCCTTAATCAAATACCTGATATATTACACTGTGGTCATGTCCATACAGTGGGTGTGGAATGGTACAAGAATGTCCTGCTCATAAATTCAGGTACATGGCAAGACCAGACCGAATTCCAAAAAAGAGTTAATGTTGTCCCGACCCCATCCCAAGTACCTGTTGTAGACCTGGAAAGCTTGAAAACAACAATTTTGAAATTTGATGAATAGTCTTTCAGATAATTGTCTAGGTGATATTCAAATAATTACCTAGTTCTCATTTTCATCACAAATTTTTACATTCTCATTACACTGGATCTTGAGAAGCCTATGGTCTATGGTCTTTACAGGACAGATGTAGACACAGCGCTTGCAAGCAGATCCAAGACATGCTTGACTGTTGATGTTTGCAAACCTATCTCCCTCATTTTCCACTATGGTTATGGCATCTTCAGGACACTCCTCTTCACACTTGTGACAGAGTATGCATTTCTCGACCGGAGCTTCCAGTACTATACCAACGTTATCCACAATGTCAAGTCCCAGTTCACCAACATCATCGATATCTTTTTTCACCCTTCTCTCAAACTCAACCTCAGATCTTGGCAGATCTTCAGGTGGGATTGGAATTCCTTCTTCTATCAATACTTCATTATACATTTCATCAGACATTCCTTCAATCCATGTTGCAAGTTCACACACATAGATATTCTTGAAAGTTTCACTAGTAGCCATCATAAGATGGTCAGCTGTTACCTTCTTTGCAATTTTATTGACCTCTTCAAGTCTTGAGCTGTCAATGGCTAATTTTCTTGCAAGTCCGATAGAAGTATTACCAAATTGAATAATTCCCTTTGAAAAACCAGGTACTAAACCTATATGTCTGGCTTTGTTGGCATTCACATATGTTCCGCTGGCGCCGGACATGTAGGAATAGCGCAGATCCTCATACTTTAAACCAGCTTTAACCATAAGTGTTATGTGTGCAGCTTTAATAGCTCCAATGGCTTTACCGACTTCTTTAATGTCATTTTCAATTTTGATTTTATTGAATTCTATCATGTTGTTACTTCTGTTATAAGTAACTTGACCAAAAGAATTTTCTACCATTGATCCTGAATCTCTAACTAATCTCGTTTTTTTATCACCGTAGTCTTCGACAACTTTTTTTATAAGACGGATATCACCAGAAAAATCTGGGGTTAAGACTTCAATGGATACCTCTGGATTAAGGGCTCTAATCTCATGAATACAATTGGCAAAATGACTTGCCCCTTGATCGTCAAGGTCGTCTCTGGTTACAGAGGTAATGACAGCATGTTTAAGACCTAGTTTTTTAATGGCCTCAGCTAGGCGCCTAGGCTCGTCTAAATCGAGTGGCATGGTTTGACCATCTGTTCTTTGACCTCAGGGGAGCGGATGCGGACGAAGAACAGGAAGCGCGTCGTCTCGCTACTTCGCTTGCTCGTCGGCTCAATCGCGACACGGTAGAGTATCAACAAGTATTGCGAGAATCGTTGGATGATGCCCGATACTCCGGCGGAGACTTCGGCTATATCGTCCGCGGCGATCAACAGGCGGTTAATCAGCTCGGCGGTGAATTCGTGAATGAAATACTCGATATGGAAGAGGGCGATATCTCCGGCGTTTTGGAAAGTAACGTGGGGCTCCACATCGTCCGTGTGACCGATCGCAGAGCACCACGCCTGCTTCAGTTAGGAGATCCGCTGCTTCCCGGCGAAAGCACCACGGTGCGCGATCAGATTCGGGCATATATCCTGAATCAGCAACAACAGCAGATCTTCCAGGAGTCAGTGCAGTCGGTCTTGGCCCGCCTGCAGGACGAAGCCGAGATCACACGCTTTCCTGAGAATCTTAATTGGTGAGTAAATCGGTCTCGCGGCGAAAAGGACGGCGCCTCGCGGTTCAAGCACTGTACAGTTGGGATGTGGGCAACGTTCCCGTTTCTGAGCTCGTTCGGTTCTCGTGGATAGATACTACCGACGAAGACGATCTATCCTTTCCGCGCCTTTTGGTTCAGGGTGCCGTGCAGGAACGAGAGACGGTAGATACCTTAATCTCCGGACAACTGGAGCACTGGGATATCGACCGGCTTGCCCGCGTAGATCTTGCTATCCTTCGAATCGGAGTCTATTCGCTGCGGTTCCAGCCGGATATTCCCGCGCACGTCACGATCGATGAGGCGGTGGAGCTTGCCAAGGAAATGTCTACCGATGAGGCGTTTCGATTTATTAATGGCGTTCTTGATGGGGTCCGTAAACATCTAACTCAGTAGGAGATCCATGGGTCGATCGCGACGAATAGTAGTGTTTTCCGCAGCCTTAGTAGTCTCGGTTGCTACGATCGTGACGATCGCTATCTCGGTGGATGCGATTCGGGACTCCGTCCAGTTTAGCCGGGTTTTGCGTAGGATCGAGCGCGGTGAAACCGCCACCTCCACGCTCTTGGAAGCGGCTGAATTTGCCAGAACCATTCGCGAATGGCAGACGCTCATGAGGATCGGATGGGATCTGGATACTCCGCAACGATGGGAGGCGGTCTTCGCGTTGGCACGCCCTGCGATGAACCGCTTTCCAGATGACCCGCGCTGGACCTACGCCGCGGCGCTGGCAGCGCTC